>ULNJ01028106.1_pt1 | contig 19414 bp, 25 predicted proteins | sample 1951891 | NCBI WGS metagenome assembly ULNJ01 (sample SAMEA4835574, study PRJEB28245) | human gut metagenome | biome: gut microbiome; material: fecal sample | place: Denmark | collected 2008 | reverse complement strand
CCAATTTTCAACCTTGAAATATTTCCAAACTATACCATTATATTTATTTCCAATTTCTAACATTTTAATCACTCCTTTACACCTGATAATCTAATTATAGACTAAAAACACCATTTTTTCAAGATAGCAAAATACACAAAAATATTAATTAAACTTTGTGCAATTTCACAACAGAAAAATTTTTAAAAAATTATTGACATTAAGCACCTAATGTGCTATAATATTAAATGTAAGGTAATCAAGGCGTACGACTTGAGAACCTACACAATATCAAATTAAAAGGAGTTTTTAAAATGGAAACAATTAATATTATTGAAAATAAGGTTGAAGTAATCAAGCAAGATTATACCTTATATAACAAAGAGGTTTTACACGCTTGTTTTATCTCTGGTGCAACTTATCAAGTACCATCTACTAACCTTATTTCAAATGGTGTAGAAGTTCAATTCACTGTACTTAAAAACACGCACAAAAGTGTAACTATTGAAGTAGTAGAAAAGTATAACGGTACTATTAACACTTCTAAAGCTGTTAAGCGTTTAAACGCTGGTGGCGTTGGTTTTTGGAAAACTATTAAAGGGGTAGAATATGCAACAGTTGAAACATTCAACGCCACTAAACTAACAAGATGGGTAAAAGGTTATATAAACCCTTTTAATTGTGAATTAGCTACTAAAGAGTTAAAAGCTGACGACGTTCAAAATGTTGCAACTGCTGAACCTGTAGCAGAAGTTGAAAAGGCTGAACCAGTTGAAAAGTCTGAACCAGTAGAGGAAATTCCAAAGGTTGAACCAGTAGCAGAAGTTGAAAACGCTGAACCAGTTGAACCATACGAAAAGCCTACCACATTAAAATTTGAGTTAAACACACCTAAAAAATATCATATTGATGGAACTTATAGGGGAACTAATTATATACCTAGGCGAATAACTTTAAATATCACACTTTATAACACAACATTGGAAAATCTTTTTGATGTATTAAATAATATTATAAGTACCTATCTTGACAAAGATATGAAAGAGAATGTTTACCAAACTTTGTTAGATATAGCAAATGATAGAAATAAAAGAAAGCTTGAAAATAATAGTGTATATCTTAGTAGTAATAATTCTTATATTGATATTTTCACTAATGAAGATATTAACGGCTATGAAGTTTATATTTCATATAAATATAAATCAAATCTTACTATAAATGACTTCTTAAAATCCTATGATGTTATTAATGAACCAGTAGAGGAAATTCCAAAGGTTGAACCAGTAGAGATTGAAAACCCTGAACCAGTACAAGAAAATTCAGTATTTCAAGAAGATTGTTTTTATGCTGGTAGTGATAAATCCGTGTATTTTGTAACTAAAAGAAGTATGAATACTATTGATATTATATCACTTACAAATGACTATCAAGGTTATAATATACCAATAGTAAATGATATATACGATAATGAATATACAAGTATATTACATTCTAATTCTATCGTTACTATTTCATCAACTGATTTCAAATATACTAAAAAGAAGTTCAAAAGAATGCTTTATGACTTTGTGAATAATGACTTTTACGGTAATGACGTATACGGCAAATATGATGAAAAAGATGTTAAACGTGTTTTAAATATGTTGTATGGCAAAATTATTGACTAGTTAAAAATTGAATAACGCTTTAAGAGTGTACATATTAAAGCGTTATTCATTAAAAGAAAAATCAGTTAAAAGGAGTTTTAAATATGTCTAGAAATTTTAAGGTGAATGGTGTATTGTATGCTGTTGTAGATAATGAAAACTATAACAAAGAATGTTTATATAATCAATGCTGTTCTAAGTATTATGCAATGTGTTTAGTTAAAGATGGCTATTCTAAATCATGGGTAAAAACTTCAGTATATGGTAATACAATTAACGAAGTCAAGGAAAGATGTAACGAAAGAGAATATATCAACCAATGGATTGATACTTTATGGTAATTATCAAAGGGGTGTTTTAAATGATTGATAAGTCAAAGATTATGAAGTATAGTCACTGTTTAATTAGAGTTATAAAAGGTTGCTACTATGCTAAACTATCACTTGCTTTAAAAATCGTGTGGAGTTTAGTCAATAGAAAAACTGGTGCTTTTCAAAGTGTTAAGGAAAAGTTAATAGCAACACTTTTAAAAGCTATTGAAACGGTTAAATATCTAGTTAATGAAGTGGCAAAAGGGAAATTATACTTATCTAGTAAATTAACCTATACTAAGTCAGATTTAAAAGTACTAGAAATGAAAGTTGTAAAGGGGGTGTTTTAATATGAAAATTCTTGTGGCTTGTGAAGAAAGTCAAGCCGTTACAAAAGAATTTAGAAAACTAGGTCATGAAGTTTATAGTTGTGACATTCAAGAGTGTTCAGGTAGTCACCCAGAATGGCACATAAACAATGATGTACTAGATTTAATCAATGGATTTTGTACCTTTAAAACTATGGACGGTACAATGCACACTATAAATCAAAAATGGGATATGATAATAGCGTTTCCACCTTGCACACACTTAGCTGTATCTGGTGCTAGGCACTTTGAAAAGAAACGTGTTGACGGTAGGCAAGAAAAGGCTATTGATTTCTTTATGACTATATACAATGCAAATTGTGATAAGATAGCTATTGAAAATCCTGTCAATATCATTTCTGGTGAGTATGTTAAAAAATATTTCCCACATTTTAGCGTGTTTTATGGTTTACCAATCAAGCCTACACAAATTATTCAACCTTATCAGTTCGGCGAACCACATAGAAAAAAGACTTGCCTATGGCTTAAAAATTTACCTGAACTTGTACCAACTAAAATTGTGAAAGTAACTGACATTAAAGAATATACTAAAAAGGACGGTTCAAAAACAACTTATTCTGATTGGTATAACAAAGGTGGAAAAGAACGTCAAAAACTACGTTCTAAAACTTTTAAAGGTGTAGCTGTTGCAATGGCTACACAATGGGGGAATTAATATGATAGTTACTATTAATGGTAAAAACTACTGTATTTTTACTAAAGATGATTGTATGGAAATCATTGATGAAAAGTTAGGTCTTGAATTTAGAAGAACATTTGAAGAACTTGAAAACCCAGTAGAATTACAAGATTATGAAGATACTATAAGAGATTTGGAAATGGAAATTGATAGTTACAGAATGGCACTTTTAGAAATTCAAAGTGAAGTTAATAATATGTTATTAAGAGAATATGGAACTAGTAAAAGAGTAACTAAAGATAAGGTTATCAGTTTTTTAAAATCTGTTTTAAATCTTATTGATAATGAACTTTAAGAGGTGTTTAATATGACTAGAGAAGAAATAGAAGATTTTAAAGAGTACTTAATCAATAAGTGTGAGTTTCACTGTAATACTTGTGATTATGGTTGCTGGAATGGTCAAGAGTTTGGCTGTATATTAGATACAGTGAAAGATATAGGCGATTTGCTTTTTGAGTTTAATTGATGAAATAATTAAAAAGGTGCTTGACAAATACCACCTAATGTGCTATAATAAAAAGCAAGGGTAATAATCCCCTTGCACTAGTTAAGGAGTGTTAAAAATGGCTTACGATTATGAACGTACTTTGAAATGGCTTGATAAAGATGATACAGTTTTGAAAGGAAATCGAAAATATGCAAGTCAACTAAAAGATTTGAAAAATTGGTATAATTCAGCAACTGGAAATAATATTACAGTAACTGAAATTCGTAACAGTGGTGAAAGTTTTCACACATGGGTACAGCGTGTAGCAAATGCACAACAGGTAGCAAGAGAGGGTTTCATAACTCAAAAGCGTGTACAGTTTTATCGCAACGTACTAGGTCAAGAGTACGGCGAAACGGAAAAAGAAAAGCAATACTATTATAATCTTGATAAAATACTATCTAATCATAGGCGTATCAAAAAGATTATGAATAAAAAATCAAAAGATGATTTAACTCAAGCAGAAAAGAGAGAAATCCTGATAGCTAACAAGGAAAACCAACTTTTACTCTTGCAACTTAACAACGATTTAGGGAAATTAGGGGGTGGATTTGGTGAAATTCTTGAAAATGAAATAGATAACTATACTTATAATCAAGGCTATGCTGATAGAATTTTCAATAGTATATATGAAAGTTTACGAAAGAAAAAGAGTAATATATCTATTGATGATATGATAGATGCTTACGGTACAGATGATGAAGATTATAATTTAGGTATGAAATTATACTTAAAAGATATAACTTCTAATGATACTAACAAAGTATCTATCAATGAAATATTGTGGGGTGGTACTGGTTCATTTAATCAAGAAAGTATAGACTTCTTAAAAGAACTAGTTTCCGAAAATGTTACTGTGTATTTTAAAGATGGTAGAAAAACTCAAGGGCACTTGTATGAATTTTTACAAGATACTATCGATACTAAAGTAATTTGGAATTTAATTCATAGCTGGGTTGGTAACGGCAAAAGTCAAAGAAATGCAAGTGATTACAACTCTATTTTAGAGGATTGTCTACATCAAGCACAAACTAAAAATGTTATTTTTTCTTGTTTATCCGATAAAATTATGGCTGAAGTAATCAGGATTGAAGTTATAAAATAAGAAAAGGAGTATGTATAATGAAAGGTGTAAAAGGTATTGAATACGGAAAGAGAATTTTCCCTCGTGTTAGTGATGATGTGTTTATAGCATTACAAGATTTAGCATATCAAAATAGAACTACAATATCAGAGTATGTAAGAGATATTCTTACTAAACACGTTAAAGAAGTTAAAGGAAAGGATACAACTAATGATTAAACTATTAATATTAAAATCAATGGTTGCTGATATGGTTGCTAGTAAAAACAACATTCAATATAGTAAGTTATGTCACTTTCTAACTAAAAAACAGTCAAGACTAGTTCTTGACTGTATCAATAATTCAACTACTGAAGAAATAGAAAGTTTTTTATTACAACTAGATAATAGCAAGTTAGATGAAAAGTTAAAAAAGATATTACTTTAAATTTAAAGAGGTATTAAGTATGATTAAGTTAGAAATGAGTTACAAAGATGATAAGTCAACTATGCAGGTTCAAGGCAAAAGTGAAGAAATATTACAAGATTTTTGCTTAGTATTTAGCGTTGTGGTTAATGAATGGTTAAAATCATGTGATAGATTAGCACCTGATGAAGAAACGGCTAATAAGCTAAAATACGATACTAAAAAATTAATGAGAGATTTTATCGAAAATCCTATTGAAAATTACAATTCAGTTGAAATTGATATATAAAATAAAAAGACTTCTAAAATATTTTAGAAGTCTTTTTGTATAGGAGGTTTGGCAATTAATCAATTACACCTTGTTTTCTTAGATAATCTTCTAATGCCTTCAAGTCTTTTTCATCAATAACGCCGTCTTGATTAACATCATATATAAATTTAGAAGTATCAATAGTAACTTTACCATATCCATTATAACCACCATTTTTAATAATCGTTGGTAAGTCACTATATAAGTAATTACTATCAACATTTCCTGTTATACCATTGATTTTGTCTTTATCTGTATATTGCCAAATTGCATAGTTACCTTGATAAGTACATTTACTGCCCCATTGTGCAACCCATGTTGTAAATCTTTCTTTTACGCTATTTGTATAGAAATTATTTAGATAATCAATATTAGCATAAAATCCACTAAAATATCCATTATTTTCAAGTACTTCACAAAATGCCCTCGTCATGTTGCTAACTAATTCTTTAGTTGCTTTTACTCCATAATGTTCTTTTACATAATCGTAACTGTCGTATTCCCAGTCGTAGTAAATTGGTAAGTCTATCTGCCCTTTATAGTCTTTAAGTAAAGATACTAGATACTTTGCCTCATGCTGTGCCTGTTGTACTGTACTTGCATAACCGAACCAATAAATACCTATGTGTAATCCAGTTGCTATTGCATTAGTTATGTTATTATAAAAGCATTTATCAATAGTTTTAAAACCATAACCAGCACGGATTATAACACCCTCTACACCTGTTTCTTTTACTTTTGCAAAGTTAATATTGCCGTTATGGTACGAAACGTCAATTAATTTCATTTGCATATAATTCACTCCTCTATTGTGGTAGCGACATTTATGTCGCTACCAAAAACATATATTATATTAGATTATTCTTTTCTAGAATATCTTTTACTTTTTCAATAAAACCTACATTTTCATATAAATAGTTATGCATTTCATCAATTGTTTTTTCATCTATCATATATGTATCACAATTTGATAATACTTCTAATTTAGTAGCTTTTTCGTACAAACTAGATAATAATAAATAATAATCAGTATCATTTTGTTTATATTGTAGCTCATCAACTATGTACTTCATAAAGTTCATATCGTTTTTTACTTCATATAGTATTTTATTATTAAATCCTAGTTTTATACTATCTGCCTTTTCCTTTTTTAAATACATAAAATTTACTCCTTATCATTTAAGTTAGATAAAACATCTTTTAGTTTTCGTGGAATAGGTACTCCACACTGCCCCACGTTTTCTGTTATGCTAATCATTTCATTTAAAATATAGTATGTGCTTGAAATAGTATATAAAATATCGCTATTAAAGTATATTTTATCCATACTCCATGCTAACACTACTATTAAAATTATTAAAAACTTTTTATATCCACCATGCCTTAATATTGATGACTTAATAGAATGTTTTTTAGTTGCTTTTATAATACCTGTTACTATATCAGCAACTATTAAAATTCCTAAAAGTTTTATTAATGCGTTATTAATTAAAAACTCTTGTATCATATATTACCCCTTTACTCAACATCATATTTGTAAATAGTTTGCGTATTCCAAATGGTTAATCCGTTGGCAAATAAATTTTTAATGTAGTTTCGTGATACACTAGATATATCACCTGTAAAGTTAATATCACCTCTTATAAAAGTATAGGTATCACGCAAATATGGAGTTATAAAACTATCTATTTCATAACCATAATAACTAAAATATTGGTCAAGTCTTTTAATATCATCATATCTATATGATACATAGCCTACATGGATTGCACGTTCTGTATCAGGTAACATTGAAATTGGACTTGAACTACCACTAGGCATAATAGTACTAGCACTTTTTCCTATTTCCCTTGCATTTTGAATAATATTAAGTCCACCATTTACAACATTAGTTCCAATATCAATAGCTGTTGATACTTTTTCATTGATTGCTTGTACCCACCAATCAGCACCTGCGTGAACTCCTGTATCTTCACTAACACTGTAATAATTTTTTAGTGAATTACCTGCTAAACCCGTTAAAGTGTGTAATCCACTAAATATTGAGTTGCTTACTAAGTTGTTAATTTCTCTAGTAGTATTATCTGCTGTTAAAGAACCACTAATACTCAAATTTATAGAAACAGCGTTATTAAAATTTGAGTAGTTACTAGCACCGTTATAGTTGTAAGGCACTATATAAAGTGTGACGTTTGGAGTGTTAGTACATAAACAATTAAAAATTATGTTGTTTTCATCAGCAAATAGTTCATAGTTATAAACGCAGATTTGGTCACCTACTTGTATACAAGGCTTGATATACTCATTACTAAAACATTTAGCGTATTTAGGAGTATAACCATCAATAGTATTTGGTTTTTGAGTTGAAACGGCTGTTTGAAAAGCTGGAACTAAGCCATTAGTAGAATTTAAGACTTTAACAGTTTCAACTTCAACATCAATAAATGTATTTAATGTAAGAGTGTAATCTGCTGTATTCTGCTTAATGAAATCAGGCACACTCCATATACCAGTTATACTTGAACTATAACCAAAATTCACAGCATTCTGATACACATTCATACATTTATCAATACTATCTAAAACATAGTAAACTACGCCATCTACACGCCCTGATAGTTCCTTTGCCGTGTGAACAGTATAAAAGATATTACTTTTAACTTTTTTCATAATATCATCTATACCGTCAATTAGTGTTGTAGGGATATCATGAGTTACACCTATTATATATGTATTTGTATATGTTATGTCCTGTCTACTTTCAAAAGTAAATTTTTCTTCACCAAATAGTAGGGGTTCAGAAATATTAGGAAATTTATCATTAAATTTTATGGGGTGTATACGTTGCACAAATGAATTTTTAAATTCAATATTCCTAAAATCAGTTGAAAACCAATCAATAGATATTGCAATTTCAACACAACTATCATTTATATAGTTAGTATCAATAATAAAAAAGTAAAATCTTTTTTGTGAACCGTTTGGGGTATAGTATCCATACCCTAAACGGTTCACAACATCAAAAGGTGCATTAACTCTTATTATATTGTCTTTTATCATTCTTGCATTTTCAATAGCAAGTACATGGATAAAAGCACCATCTATATCAATATATCTGTGCATATCGTTAATACCAAAATCCATATTTCCTAGATAAACATTAGTATTAAAAGCCATTATTTATTACCCTCATAATACCATTGTGTTAAAAGTATGTCAATAACTACTGTATCAGTAGAAGAAAGTTCACCCCGTTTATTATCACTTGCAGTATATGTTACTTCTAAGCAACTTTTATCTTGATAATTTACTAAATTAAGTTTAAGTCCATATTCAAACAACTGCACTTCACCTTGATACATTTCCTGTGTATTAATAATCAGAAATTCTGAAATAATATAACAGCGTAAGTAATGATAATTCTCAGGTAATTCAAAGTACTTAACCCAGTTTTCACTTTGAAGTAACATTTTCTGTTCTAATTCTGCACCATACTCAAGTCTTACAAGCCACTTCAAAAATTGGATATCATCAATTCTCTTATTGATAGCGTTATCACCTGCTATTCTATCTTGAATTTCTTTATTAATTTTTTCATCAGTACTATTAAAGTTATTAGTAATAGTTTCATTAATTGATGGAATAGTTGTATCTTTTATAGTATTTATTTGATTTTGTAGAAAGGCGTCATTATCTTTTCTAACTTGACTTTCAACTCTCATTTCATTATTGTGTTTATTTTCTAAGTTAGTAATCTTATCATTGATGTTAGGAATAGTTGTATCTTTTAATGTGTTTATTTGATTTTGTAGAAAATCGTCATTATCTTTTCTAACTTGACTTTCAGCTTTCATTTCATTATTGTGTTTATTTTCAAGATTATATATCTTAGACCATATGTTTTTAATGCTGTTTTCGATAGTATCTATTACACCGTCACCGTTTATATTATCAAGTCTGTTTTCTATTTCTTCTAACCAAGAACCAAGCCACGAAAATAATTTGTAGTTTGGGTTTAGTTGTGTTTTAAGTCTTTTTCTATTAAATTTACTCATAAAGCACACCTCTATTCATTCGATAAAACTGGTAAACATACAACATTACAAGGTGTTGCTGTATCACTTGCATTTATTGTTACAACAGTAGTATTATTTTCTGCATTATATGTCCATGACATTATCAAATATATACGCCACGTTGTAGTTGTATCTGATGGATATACAGAAATAGGAATATATTTACCTGTTAAAGTTGTAGTGCAAACATTACCCTGTGCACCCTCTGGAACTGTTAGTTCACTACTATAAGCAGTATAAGAATTTTGATAAGTAATTCCTGTTACAGTATGTGATTGATTTTCAAGTGTAGCAATTCTATTAGCATAATCAGTAGAACTATCTTCTAGCGTTGTAATTCTGCTATCATAAGAAGTTAATTCACTTTCAATTTGACTAACACTTTCTTTTATATCATCAATTGCATAAGCATCAATTCTTTGTGTAATATGTTCAACATCTTCAAATAGATTATTGATATTTTCTGTTATTATCTTATTTTGTACTGGATTTGTAGAAGTAGTAGAAAGTTCACTATCCACTGTAATAGTAGAACCACCCCCACCACCTTTTTTAAGCTGTTCAATATCAGTTGTATTTTGTGATACTTGAGATTTTAAACTTATAAACGTAGTTTCTAAGTTTGTCAATCTAGTTTGTAACCAAATCAAAAATTTATTATTTGGATTTGCTTTTAATGGGATTTTACTCATAAATATACTCCTTTACCATTCATTTCCACTTGTTTGATTTCTTACTCTAAGTGAACCTTTTCCTAACTCATTGTCAAAACAATCAGCAATAACATCATAAATTTTACACATAACGTCTGCTACTCTATAACCGTCTAATGATAAACCAGTATTAACGGTCAATTGTGTAACTGTACTAGCTGTATTAGTTTCTATGTTTTGAACCTTAGTTGATAAACTATCAATAGATGTTTTAATGCTATTTAATAGCTCATGATATGAGTGTAACTCTTTATTGAGTTCGTACAAGTATTCAAAAATAGTTTCTTTTTCATAATCATCTATTAAAGGCTCATTAGGATAACCAATTCTTTGATTTAACTGTCTTAACTGGTCATTTTTAAATGAACTATCCATTTTTACACACCTCTTTTAAAATTATAATTATGATATATAAAAAGCCTAGTATTTCAAAAACGTCTTTATTTTTCAAGTTTTTCAATTCTCTTTTTAAGATTGTCAATTTCTTCTTGCTGTTTTTTAACAGTTGCATTTAAAACCCCTACGCACTCTAAAAGTGTATATTGCTCAGGAAAAGCAACAGCAGGATTTTGATTTAAAATTGGATTTATTGGAAATGGGTACAACCCAGCATAGCCTAAAAACATACAAAACACCTCTTTTTAATTGTTACTTTAATTATAACATTTTATCTAATAAAAGTCAATAAAACACTTGCATTTTTATTTAATATATGATATAATTAAAATCAAGGGAATATCACTTGATAGTAGCAAGTCTAAGTGAATGTGTAACAGCGTGTTGCTATTCCCTTATCTAATAAAATAAGGAGTGAAAAATTTATGGAAGAATTAATTGAAAAAATGTCTAATGCAATTGCAAATAACGACGTTACTGGACTTGCTGAAGATTTTGTGCTACTATCTGCACAAATTAAAAACTTACAAGATGATAATTCTAATCTTAAATCACAATGTGATGATATGACTAAAACACTTGAAAAGAATAATAATGAACTAAATACAAATCGTCAACTTTTAGCTGATTTAGTTAGAAAAGTTGGTGCTGATAACTTAGTTAATCAAGCTAATACTGTACCTCAAAAGAGTACAGAAGAAATAGATTTTGATAAAATATTAAATTCTTAGAAAGGGGATTTTTAAATGGCTGTAACAAAAGCACAAGCATTAGTAGGTTCTGTTGCAAGTTTAACTAATATAGAATTTGATGCAAATTCTATTGAAAGTAACGAAACGTTGGCTTATATTGGTTCTCAAGTTTTATCTAGTGATAGAATTACTAATGACTTTTTAAGTAATATGCTTAACAAGGTGGGTACAACACTTTTAAGACAAAAAGTATTTAATAACCCTCTAAAAACTTTTAAAAAGGGTACACTACCTGCTGGTGTTATGATTGAAGATTTATTTGTCAACTATAAAGCACCTAAAGATTTTGTAGACGGTCAAAATGTACCGCTTACTGATAGTAACGGTAATAGTCAAACTTATACTATTGCTAACCCTTATGAAATTAACCCACCTGATGTAAAGGTAGTTTACTATACACAAAACAGCAGAAAAGTATTTGCTGTTACTGTTAAAGATAGTCAACTAGTTCAAGCGTTCACCTCATGGGCTGAAATGGAAAAGTTAGTAAATATGATAGTTACTAGTCTTGCAAACAACAGGGAAATTTGGGAGTTTAAACAGACAAAAGCTATGATTGGTTATGATTTTGAAAGACCAACACCAGCTATGACTACTCAAGAAGTACTTAATATTGATGAAATTAATTTCCCTACTGAATTTGTTAAAATTTGTAGAGGCTTAGCAATTAATTTAGGATTTGCAAGTGAAGATTATAACAATTTTCATAATTATGCCCTTGCAACTGGACTTAATGAAAAAGGTATTAACTCCTCACCTGTGACTACTTTTACTAATACAAGTGATATGTCCATCATACTCCGTGCTGATATTGGTGCAATGATTGAAGTTGATGTGTGGGCAACAGCATTTAACATGGATAATGCAACATTCTTATCTAAAAAGCATTATGTCCCTGATTTTGGCACTTGCGATATAGAGGTTATGGGAAGTGAACAGAATAAACATTACCATACAACTGGTAAATTAGGAAGTTTTGATACTATTGAAGATGGTACAAGATATCACTATGAACTATACGCCCTTATCTGTGATGACGCCTTTATTCAAATATGGGATAACTTAGATAAGATGAAACAAAAAGAAAATGAATTATCTTTATATTATAACTACTTCAATCATGTATGGCAAACTTACGCTTTATGTCCTTTTGCTAATGCTGTTGGACTTTACAATAAAGTTGAAGTTAGTGCTTAGTAGCTTATACGTTATTCTGCCTACATAAATATTTTATTCCATTAATTACCCTTACACCAATGTAAGGGTAAAATCTATATAAGGGGGAATGTTGAAAAATGGCACTTTTTAGTGATAATAAATTAATACAAATTCCTAAAAATCAAGAACTAGAATTTGATAGTATGTTCTTTGATGTTAATAAAATAATAGATACGTTACCTACAATGACTATGATTATAGGTGGACGTGGTATAGGTAAAACATTTTCAGCAAAAAGATATTGCATAGAGGACTTTTTAAAAACTGGTAACCAATTTATGTGGGTAAGACGTACTTCAGCACAAATTGAACCGTCACGAATTTTCGGCGATATAGTTGACTATATACCTAACACGATAAGTTATAAAGTGGGTGATACAGGTCAACTTACTACTATTTATATTGATGATAAGTTAGCAGGTTTTATGGCAAGTGTAAGCACTGGTTATAACTTAAAATCTCAATCTTTCCCAAAAGTAAACAAAATTATTTATGATGAGTTTTTAAAAACTGAAAATGAAAGACGTATAAAAAACGAACCATTTCTATTTTTAGAAATGGTTGAAAGTGTTATCAGGTTAAAGCCTGATTTAAAAATATTACTACTTGCTAACTCTACTAATCTAAATAATGACTATTTTTCATATTTTCAAATAGTCCTTGATGATATCATAGAAAATCATAATCTTATAAAAATTAATCAATCTTTAGCTGTTATAAAACTTGCTGATAATGAAGAATATATTAATAAAAAATTAAACACACCATTTGGTAAATTAATACAAAATACACCTTACTATGATTATGCTGTTAAAAATGATTGGAATACTGGATTTACTAATCGAATGTACATTGATGAAACGTTAAATCGTTACCCAACTAAAGATGATTTTTCTTTGTGCGTTGGTAATAGTTATTACTATTTCACACCCATGGATAAGTATAAATGTAAGTTATTTATATCTAAACAAGATAAGCCTAGTATTAACTGTTACACTCATATTATTGACTTTGTAGAAAAAGGGGTTAATTATATCGATTATAGAACTCTTAGAAATATGATTGATAAATATACCCCTCTTTTCTATGATAACAAAATCAAGTTTGATAGTATAAACACTTTTAATAAATTAATTAGTCTACTTTTACCTTACGATTATAATAACTATATCTAAACAAGTAATAAATCATTTGGATTATAGATACATTCAATTATTTTGACATCTTTTCCATATATATTTTGAACTATATCACCGTTATTTCTAAACTCTTTATCAATATAGTTACCTCTATCTGTTTTAAAGATAAAGTTACTATATTTCAAAATTTTTGGTGTTGGTAAGAGTTCAACGCCAGTTTCGTGCCTATGACGTTGTAAACCACATGAACTATAACCAAAGTAAAAATTATCTTTATTAAGTTTAGTTTGCTCATCTTTACTAACACCAGCACATCTTATCGTATATGGATTAAGAGGTTTGCCGTCCTTATCAAGTTTACCCTCTAAAGATTTTTCATATAGATAGTATCTTTTAGCACACAAAAATTTAGCTTGAGTTTCCCCACGATAATATTTAAAGTTTTCATCTTGATTTATTTCAATACCGTGTTCTAAATCCCATGCACCTAAGATAGTCTTATCGCACCTAATATTAATTTGTCTATCATTAATGAAAAGCATTTTATCACTTTTTCTTACTTTTAAACTATCACAAGTAAAATATAGACTATCTGTATCCATATAGTAGACAATTCCACCAGCATCTATGATATCATAGCAACCTTGCATTAAGTGAACTCTTGCACACGCTGTTATATAACACGCTATGATTAAATATAATCCATATGTTTTTTCTTCATCATAGTTAGGGTTATCTTGAGAACCAAAAACTAGTTTTCCATTTTCGATATAGATATTGTCAACCGTTTCACTCATTCTAAAAATATCCATCGCATAACGTCCATATACGCTATTCATTAAAACTTTAGATGGAGTATATAAAGCAGTACCTTTTGAATTTTGTTTAATTTCATACATTTTATCTATAAAAGCATAGAAAACACCACGCTGTGCTTTATATACGATACTTTCAAAGAAATATATATCTTTTATATCATGAGTTTGTTTAAACACCTTGAACTCATTTGCAAAAAGATATAGATATTCATTTCTTTTATCTTGATTTTCAAAAGTATCACTACTTTTAAAACGTGCATTACCCATAAAAGATTTAGTAGCAATATAAGGCAAATGATTTTCTTTAAGTTGATAAGTACATCTAAATTTATATAGTACTACTGTATTATTAGTTTCTGCTACAAAATGTTTATAGCTAACACCAGCACCAATTGGTAACTTTTCATTTTTCATTTTATCAGGATAACTAGAATTAATATCTAGACCATAAACATTTTTCACAACTGTATTTTGATATAGTTCATTACATTGTGTTATACCACCACGGTATGCTGGACGTATTTTTCTATCAAGTTCCTTAGTGAAATGTGGGAAAATTTCTTCGTTTAATTCTCTTATCATTTTGTAGTGATTTTTAACTGTAACATCATCTTTGTTAGGTTTTGCTTTTTCTTGATAGTCATTAAAAGTAGGTACAAAGAACATCTTTAAAGACCAATACAAGTTAGAACTAGCAGGAAAATGATTTTGATTGTAATATGTCCTAAAGTATATACTTTGATTACAAGCTATATTAATAATATCGTTATTGTATAGTCTTTTAACCGTTCCTATTTTCTTCATGATAACCTTGTAATTAAAATCACCAGTAAAAATATTTTTCATTGTAGTTTTATTTCCTTTTTCTAGTTCACTTCTATTAATAGTGAAAAGTAACTCTTTTTCGGTATACTTTTTATAGTAGTTATTACTATAAAAATCATATGAGTTAGTATTAGCATTAAAAACAACATGAAAAAAGTATTTAAATCTTTTTGAATTTAATTCTCTTGTATCCATCTTGTAAAAACACTCTTTTAAAAACCACACTAAAACATCATGAGTAAAAACACCGTCAATAAAAGACTGTTGACATACACTAAAAGCTGTACTTGATATAGTCATTTTTAATGTACCTACAAAACTACTAAATATTTCATAAATACAATTAACTAAAAGTACATCATTCAATGAATATTCAACTTCTTGTTTAGAAAGAATTGTACCTATTTTTCTTTGTTTTTCATAATCCCAATAAGTATCATTTTTCTTTAGTTGAATGAAAGGGAATTGTGGTTCATTGCCATTTTTGATATCGTTCTTATTAATTTTAACACATTCTTTTGATACCTCATCTAGTGAAGTCGCCCATATTTTGTAACTATCCCAGCATTGAATTATTTTCCCCTTGTAACTGTACTTAATTTCAATGATATTGCCGTTATTGGTAAGTGTAGAAAAGTATTCTTGATTATCACCATTTTCAGCATATAACTGTTCTAGTTCTTTTTCGTCTAGTTTGATTACTTCTTTAAAGTTTTGAGATAGTAAAAAGCATAGTTTAAAATATCCGTCAAAGTCGATATTATGAAAGTAAACTTTTAAAGTTTTAGAAGGTGCTATATCATAGAATAAATCAAGCATAGTTCTAAAAAGACTTTGATAATCACATATAGAAGTAGTTACATAACCAAATCTATTATTGATATCAGCAACAGAAAAAGTAATTGCATTTGCATTGTTAGGGGTTTTGTCTGTTCTAGCCGTTTCTAAGTCACATGATATAGTAGCACTTTTAAAATCAGTCTTATTATGTGATTTAGTCTTAAATTCCACTTGTAAAAGTTCGTTTTCATACTTATGTACTAAGTACCAATTTCTAACGATTTTTTCTAAAAACATTAATTACACCTCTTTAATTTGATATATTTAATTATAACATAAGAGGTGCTTTTATTCAATAGGCAAATTGAATAAAAAGCACCTCTTAAAATTATGCAATTTTGCTAATTATTAAATAGTTTCATAATCAGTATTAACTAGTTTATTCTGTTCGTAATTAGTTTCCATAAATACGTTTGAACCCTGTTCATTTAATATATTATCGTATGATACATTAGCATTAATTAAAACTTTTAGTTCTAGACCAAACTTCTTTTTTACTCTTTCACAAAATTCTTGACGTTCTGTAAGTGCTGATTGTAAATACCTACTAATTTTTTGATTATTTGCATTTACTTCATCTGTTATAAGTCTTTCTTTCTTTTCCTGTTCTACATTATTTACACCTAACACCGTTAGTATTTCCGATAACAAACTAGATTTGTATTCTTGTAATGATTGAATGTTAGCATTATCGATAGGGAGTTCTAATACTTTTATTTTATCAGCTAATGCTACACTATCATCTAAATAGATAGTATCGTTATTTTCTATCTGCTGTCTAACTATTCTATCATTTAACTTAGTATCTTTAGTAGTTTGTATAATGTAAGGTTGTTTCATCTTTTTAGATAAAAAATATAATGTAGTATCAATATTAGCTAAATTTTCAGCATACTTTACTATATCAACTATATTTGAAGTCTTTATCCTGTTATTATAGCAAAATTCAAAATCCATTACACCGAACGTATTTGAATATCTATACCCTTGACCAATAACTTTCACTGGTTCAGCATATACATTCATATCCTGTACTGATAATTGAAGTGTTAGAAATGATTGAATAGTTCTATCATAACATAGACCAGCGATACCATAACGCATTAAAGCATTTTCAAAAAATCGTACTGAACATGAATTTAAACTATCAGGGAGTTCCCATGAAAACCTATTCATACATAAATCAGTTAAATTTCTTAAATATACATTTTTCATATACTCATAATACAATTGTACATTATTTTCTACCATTTTAAAAACCCCCTTTTAATAAACACTTAGAAATAATGATTTTAAATCTTGTATTATCATATTATCTATATTAATAACCTGGTCTCTAGCTTTAACAATACTTTCTAAGTAATCAGGATTACCTACTTTGTCTTGATTAGAAAAACCTTTTATCATACCTAATGTATTATAAATATTACCAGTGTATAGGTTAGGAGTTGTAGTACTTAGTGTATGTGCATTATGTTTATCTGTACCACTTAAAGTTTCTTTTAAATTATCTGTTCTTGTATCATCTGTTGTATAATATCCTGTATCATCTGTTATAGTTGTACCACCATTTCCTTTATGATGTAATGAACTTTCTGTATTATCTTCTGTAACAGTCAAATTTTTAGCACCACTTGATACATAACCTTTGCTATTAAACACTTGATTGTTAAAAGTATCAAAGTTAGTACCACCTGTACCACTAGAAATAGGTGGTTCAGATTGTGGAGTATCTGCTGTAAGATTTGCACTTTCATTTGTGATTGTACCACTATTAGTGGTTGTATCTGTATAATCGCTATTATCTGTAACAGTTGACGTTAAAAAGTTATCACGCCTACCTTTATTATTTTGTGTACCAGTGTTATCTCTTACTTTACCGTATGTTGTACCCTCATTCAATTGTGTATCAGTTGTACTACTTCCGTGATGGTGTATAGTTCCATTATAATTTAATGTATTATTTTTAGTTGTAGTACCTTGAACATTTTCACGATATCTAACCTTGATTAACTCTTCAATTCCGATACCGTTTTTAACTAATTCAATTTTATATAATTGATTATATTTATCCATTATCACAAACAATTTAGACCTTAACGCCTGATTGAAAAGTGCAGGAGTTTCAAAACCAATTTCATTAAATCTATAATATTCCTCTATTTTACATACTAAAGTTTCCCTGTACTGTTCATCAAAAATAGGAAAATCACTAAAAGCTGTTAGGGGATAGCCACTATTTAGAAGAGTATCAAGAGTTACTGTATATTTTCCATGTACCATAAAATCACCTCTAATTATATTATATCACATAAAAATAGAAAAGGCAACGAAAAATTTTTCATTGCCTTAGTATCAAATTAAAAGGATATTATATGGTTATTCTTGAGTGTTTTCAATAGCAAGGTTACCATTAGGTAAACTCAACCCATTTACGCCCATACTTGTAAGTGTATTTTCAATAAATAAAGTAGGGTTTTCATAACATTCATATTCTTGTAAGAATGATTTGAAATCATTAACAGCATTAGAAATACCTAGAGGTTCGCCGTCAGCTACTTTCATAATATTGTTTAAATATGCTGTAACTCCTACTTCATTCATATAACTATAAGAAGTTAGTACAACACTAACATAACCGTAACAGCCGTTATAAAACTCATCAGATGTTAAGTGATTACCTTTTAAGTCTATGACATCGGGTTGATTTTTGGATTTACTTCTTAGAAGATACTTACCAGCAAACACTGGATTATCTTTTCTTTTTTCATCTAAGTCCATATCCTTTAAGGATAGATTTTCAGTGCCTAATCTTTGTAATGCACCTTGAATAACTTCTAAGCATTGAGTATCCTTTTTGTCAATAAGAATACAAGCAGAGTATTCATGATTATAAAAATCGTCCTCAATAGGTTCAAAAGGACTGGAATAGATGAAACGTCCTCTTAGAGTTACCTTTTCTTTGTTTAATAAAACTGGTATTGATTTAGCCATTTTTATTACCTCAACTTTCATTTAGTATTAATTAGTATCTTAAAAGTCGCTTAGTACCTTTTAGATTACATTTATATATTATCACATTCTGTCGATATTTGCAATAGGCAAAGTACACAAAATAATTTTTAAATATTTGTTTAAAATGACAATTGAAAAAAATTGTCGAATATGATAATATAAATGTAGTTCATACTTCATGTTGAAATAATTCATTGAACTTTGGGAAAATCCTTTTGAAGTTAATGCCACTGGTAACAGTGGCAATTTTTAAAATGGGAGTGATTGCTATGTTAGTAATTGGAAATAAATCTAATGGAATAGTTTGGAAATATTTCAAGGTTGAAAATTGG
>ULNJ01037766.1_pt1 | contig 20019 bp, 5 predicted proteins | sample 1951891 | NCBI WGS metagenome assembly ULNJ01 (sample SAMEA4835574, study PRJEB28245) | human gut metagenome | biome: gut microbiome; material: fecal sample | place: Denmark | collected 2008 | reverse complement strand
CGTCTTTGCCTTTAGATCCGCTGTTAAGGCTTGAAACCTCGATAGTGTAGTTGCCAAGCTCTTTTGAAAACTGTTCACGTGTTTCAAGGTCAGGCGTACCATAAAACATAGTAGCCTTGCATTGTCCGCGAACGATAGATGCTGTTTCTTTGCCATAAACATTGTCAAGCTGAGCATAACTTTGAATGGCCATATTAAGATAAATCCAGCGCGAACGGGCAACGGTTATCATCTTGTCAAGCTGGCCAACTTTTGGCATATTGGCAAACTCATCAAGGATATAAAACATTGGGCGTTTTAAGTGTGCCATTTGGTCACTGTTAGTTTTTTCATTAACTCGCGCCTTTCTTACAAACTCTTTATATGATTGCGAAATGCAAACGCTTGCAAGGCTGTATCGCGTTGCGCGCTCATCAGGAATTTTAATAAAAAACGCCGTTGGACGGTCATCAAACTGGTCAAATTGAAGCTCGTTTTTGCTTGTTAAAAGGCAGATGCCATTATCCGCGAACATACTTAGCTTATTAGCCAGCGTTGACATATAGCCATCACGTGTTGTTTTTGCCTGCGACTGAGTTATATGAACGGTAAGCTGACGCGTTTTTGAAACTGGGCTGCGGCCGTTAAAGTATTGCTTGATGTATTCAAAATCGTTTTCTTTGTTCATCGCGATTTTATACGCGTTATAAAAGTTGTATTTTTCGATGGTCATACCAAGCTTTTCATTTTCGCTGTCTTCAAGCATGGCAATCAAAATAGCCTTAAAATAGTCACGCGCACCATCTTCCCAGCTTGATTCTTTTTCGTTAGTGGTAGGGCAGATAGCACCGCAAATATCGCTTAAATCCTCAAAGCAATCGTCGCGAATTTTGGCCTTTTCAACCTCAACCTCAACAAGAGTATCTCGAAGGTCGCCAAACGCCTTGCCCGAAAACTCAAACCACTCTTGGCTTGACACGTTGCCAACCTTGATAAGGTTAGGATATTTTGAAAACGGGTCGTTAATGTGTTTTAAAATAGTCTGTTCAAGGTGTAACTGCTTTTGCCAGTTTTTATAGATAAATTCAAGCGGATTCCAAAGCAAACTATTATATGGGTCAACAAGGTCAAGAAGTTTAACGTCATAGCCGCTGTCTTTAAGTTTTTGACTATGGTGGCTGTAAATCTCGCCCTTAGGGTCAGTGATAAACATCGACGGTTTGTTTTTATATTCGCTTATAATTTGAACGGCTGGTTCAACAAACGAAACGGTTTTACCAGTACCCGTTGCACCGATTATCAAGCAGTGACAGTCAGGCGTTAACCTAACTTTAAGATGCCCCTTATGAAATTTGGCATAAAAGGGTATACCGCGAGATGAAATGTTTTTAAGCTCGTTGAAATCAATACCCTTAAAGGCCTTTTCAAGTTCAGCATCCGTCATAAAATGCTGATTTTCAAGCTCGTCTTTGCCTTTCATCTTTGGCTTAGACTTGTCGCCGCCAACAACAAAGTTTAACAGGCCAAAAACAAGCGCCAATCCGCCGATTACAAAAAATATTGTTTGAGTTTTAGGCGCCCAAAGAAATTCGGGGATAAGATCCATCGAAAAGGTTTTAGCGTCAATAAGCATGGCAAAAACAACGCTTAGAATATAGCTAAGCGAGCCAAAAACCAATATGTACATAAAAACGTTAATAAATTTGGTAGGTTTTTTATCTTTACCCATTTTGTTTCTCCTTAGATAGTAGTGGTTATTTAGTGAGTGTATGTGTCAGCGGATGAGATTGTATTCGGTTGCTTGCCTTTGGCAACTGTAAATGTCATTACGAGGAGGCAAGGCCGACGTGGTAATCTCAGCCGCATTTCAACTTTAAACTTTCAACTTTGTTTAAACGCTGTCTGCCCAGTTTGAAAGAGGCTCGCGCAGAGCATACAAAAGAATGATTAAAATCAAAACAACAACGGCACCAATAACAAAACTTATAAGGCGTTTTTGCGCGGCCTTACGCTCGTCACCATTTTCGGCCTTTGAATACCCAACGCCTAAGATAATTGAATAAATCAAACTAAGCAGGCCAACAACGCCGATTGCATATGGCCCCAAAAGGTCAATCGCGCGATAAATAGGGCCAACTGTTGCGTTGTCTGCCAAGATGTGACCAAGCCCCGCGCTTAAATATTGAATTAAATAAGACATAAAAATCCCCTTAAAATTAGTATTAATTAATATTAACACAATAAATCAAAATAGGCAAATGATTTTGATTAAATAAGCTTAACTATTTAAAAATAAAAAAGAAAAATAATAAATTATTTCAAATTAAAAAAAATAAAACAAAAGAAAATAAAAAATTAAAAAAGTGCGTAAAATCGTTTGCGTGAGGCAAAAATTTGTGATACCATAAAGTCAGTAATTAACTTAAAGGAGAAACAAAATGAAATTTATGCAGTTTATGCAAAGTGCCGCTTTAAGACTTCTTGCTGCAAGCGATGGTGCCGGCGAAAATGTTGTTAACAAAACTTGGGAAGCGTTCCAAAAAGTGTTTAACACGGTTATGCCAGTTCTTTTGGGTGTTGTTGGTTTGTTTGGTATTATTTATTGCATCGTGTTGGGCGTTAACTATGCAAAAGCGGAAGACACGAATGCTCGTGAAGAAGCTAAAAAGAGATTTGTTGGCGCGATCGTTGGTATTGTTGTTGCAGCAATTTTGATGGCAATTATCTGGATCGTTTTGGGTTCAGGTGCGCTTAGCGGTTTGTTTAAAGCAGACAGCGGCACGGTTAAAACCTAGTCAGTTTAGATAAAATTTTATTTGATTTTTAAAGGTCACAATTGTGGCCTTTTTTGCGTTTTAATCAAAACGCGTGGCAAGGGCGAAAAAGGCGGGTAAAAAAGCGGCTGAGATTGCCTTCGGTTGCTCGCAATGACAACTATAAATGTCATTACGAGGAACTAAACATAGACACGCGCTAGCGTGCTCGCCAAAAATTTTAGAATAAAATTTGAAGGCGAAAAGGAGCAATCAAGCGATAACTTAGGCCACACCTACGTTAGTAGGGCTGGCCACTAACTGAGCTTGCATTGCGACGAGGTGGTAATCTCAGCAACATTTAAACTTTAAACTTTAAACTTTAAACTTTAAACTTTCAACTTTAACCTTTAATTTAATTGCTGTGAAAATTATGTAAAAAAAGTTGGAAAATTGTCTAAATTATTTGGATAAAAATTCTTACTATGTTATTATATAATTAATTATTATCAAAGGGGTGTTTTGCGGCTAATTTTATTTTGCCTTGCAAATACTAGTGATAAACCAAACCGAAAGAAGGGTGACAAAGTGGGTAAATTAACAACGTTTGGATTAAAAATTTTTAACGCATTAACCGCAAGCCGAGGGGGCGCGGGCGGATCTATTGATGGCAGTTATGGCGGCGTGGCTTCGCGCGGCGGAAACAGCGGCACTTTTGGCGACCAAGGCAATGTTGAGTCTGCCAATGTTGTTTTAGAGTTTCTTTATTCGATTTGGCGCTTTGTTGCTAACGCGGTTGTTACTGTTATTTATACCATTGTTAAATTTGCCCTTAATATCGTTGATTTTGTTCAGTATTTTGTTCAAAAACTGATTGGGATTGACTATTGGCAAAACGCTAATAGTGACCTAAGCAAGCTAGGCGAAAGTGACATTTTGCTTAGATTTCTTTTAAGCAAAGAGGTTATAAGGGTTTTTAAATACATTGTTATTATCTCAATCGTTTTGTTAATAGTTTTCTCTATAATTGCTATTATCAAAAGCGAATACGGCACGGCGGTTACGGGCAAAACGGGCAAAAAGGGCATCCTAGTAAACGCCCTGAACGCGATTTTTCTTGTTATAATTATTCCGGTTATGCTTATTTTTGGCATACTTGCAAGCAACGCGGTTTTGGCGGGGCTGCTTAATGCTATTAAACCTGAAAACAGCAGTCTTACCCTTGGTGGCCAGATTTTTACGGCCTCGGCCTATGGCGCAAACCGATACCGAAATTATGCCGATGCGGACGAGCGAAACCCCGCAACGTACACTTACACATTGGCGTATGACGTTGTGGATAACGGCACCAGCGTTACGTACAAAATTGCTTCCAATATTCCAACTGAGCAAAATTCGTGGACGTATACGGTAACAAAATACGACGACAGCGGAAACGAATCGGCCGACGGTGAGCCAGACCCAGTTGGCCATATGATTACTTCGTCGCAAGAATACACGCCGATTTCAACCCAAACGCGGTATTACACATTTAATTCGCTTTTTGACCCAATCAAGCCAAGCGATTATAACAGGTTTAACCCGCTTTACGCATTTATGTACAGCCTTGAAGAGGTGAATAAAGACGGGACGGATATTGAAACAAAATGCTATCTTGCCAAGTTTGACGGGACGGGCGAGAATAAGTCAATAGATAAAATCGCCAAATACCATTACCTTAAAAACGTGCTTGGCGCTCAGATAATAACAACCAACCTTGCAAAATGGTCACAGGTTAATGTTCTTGGGCTTGACATAACGTTTAGCGAACTTTGGGAGGCGCTTAACGTTGGCATAGACAATGTTCTTAGTGGCAACAAAGAGGGCTGGACTTCAACGGGTATTGTGCTTGATAATCTTGACCAAAACCACATCCTTATCCGCTGCGCTTATCGCACGTGGAACTATGCGCGCGCATATAAAAGCATAACCAGCAACTTTGATAATGCACTAACGGCCAACGAGGTTACGTGGACTGCGCAATCGGGCACAACGATTGTTGGTAATTATTACACAAATAATCAGGCTACATGGACGCGGTTTGACGGCGGCAGCAACATTGGTTTTGTGGCGCTGCCAGAAGAGTATGAGGTTATGGCCGATGTTATGGATTGGGCAGTTAAAAACAACATCCAACTTCATATAGTTAACAGCCAAAGCGCGCTTATTGACTGGGCGTCGGCGGGTGTTAATGAAAACAACTATAAGCTTTCGGCGGGCACAACGCCAACTCAACTTTGCGTTCAGTATGCGTCAGGCAAAACGGTTGTGTATATGCCAACCACGGCTGACACCGAAGAGCAGGGCGCGATATTCCTTGTCTGCTTGTATAACAGCGCAACGGGCAAATACCTGCCGGTTGTTCCTAACATAACCTATGACAACGGCGCGGCGGGCACGGTTCAATTCCATTCATCTATGCTTGGCGATGACCAAAAGGGGCTTGTTATCGCGCGCGGCGTTTTTGATAACAGTTACACCGAACAGCCAACCATCATAACCTCGCTTTATTCAACCGATAATGGCAAAACAGTGTCGTCTAACTCGGCCGTTTATGCAGTAATTGAGAAAGGCAATACAACAACTAACACACTTACGCAAGGCGGGATGTTTGAAAAAATCACCCTAAATGGCGAGGGGATAACCCAACTTGGCGCGGCTGAGGCGGGCAGCACCCTTTACGGCGTTGGGTACACGCTTGGCACAACTATTGACGACCTTGACGATTTTGCTAACAACAAACTTGACGCGCTTATTTCAGCCGCTGCGGCGGGGTACACCAAAACCGTTACGGGAATTGACACGGCCAAGATAGCGCACTACGTAAGCAACACGGCCGCCAACGTTTCATTTGATATATATATTAATACTAATAAGATTGTTATTATATCTTATCAAAATCTTTTAGCGAATGAAACCGCCGTTTCAGCCAAAGACGCGTTAAAGGTTGGCGCAGACTTGGTGGGCAATGTTTATGTTAATCTTCGTGGCAAAACATTTATGATGAAAGAGGGTAACCTTGACGGTCGCGGGTATTATTATATAGACGGCGTCACTAGGTTTGACCAAACCGAATATAAGTTTAGCCTTTATAACGCGTTTGCATTTTATGAGGACGTTGGTGGCGGATTTATTAGAAATAATGTCCTTGATCTAAGAAAAATTGGTAAAGACGATATTGATACTCCTCGCGCGGATATTCTTGGCACATTAAAGGTGCTAACAAGCGCGGTCAACATTGAAAATTCAAGCGGCACCAAAATTCTTTCGGGTGTTGACTTGATTGAAAGTGGCACATCTAAATACAGTACGTATAAGGTTTATCTTAACGGCGAAGTGGTTATGCAGGTAACCTTTTATGACGTCAATAAGGGTAACGAACTTACAAGGCTGAGCTTTGACCAAGTTATCGGCCTTCGAGGCACAGATGCAAACGGAAACTATATCCAAGAGATAAAGGTTGGGGCAAAAACATATTATTCAGTTCCGGTTTACACAGCTGAGGTTGCCCAAAAGGGTGACAGGCTTAAACCGGTTGAGGTATCTTTCTCGCAAGACAAGATTAAGTCAAGCATAATTTCGGCCGACCTTAGTGTTGTTAATGGTTACAGATTCTATATAAAACTATTGGGCGGCGCAATTCACACAACGCAAGATGACCTTGTTGCGCGCGCAAACAACAGCACAATCGGCCTAACGTATAACGACTTTTCGCTTGTTCCACTGTCAAGCCGCGTTTATCTTAATAACATCTATTCACCAGCTGATATTAATATTATCGTTTTGATATTTGCAACGGTGTTGGTGTTTAAAATACTTATGCAAAGCGCGTGGGGGATGATAAAACGTATCTATGACATTGTTATCTTGTTTATGGTTATGCCGGGGTTTGCGTCTACCATGGTGTTTGACGATAAGCGGTTTAGCAAATGGAAAGATAACTTAATCAAATCAATATTCAGTGCGTATGGCGTTATGATTGGCCTTAACATCTTTTTCGTTTTGGTGCCAGTTATCAGCAACGCAACAAGCAATATCTTTACAAAGGCTGACCTGCCTGAAACGATAGCAAGCAACCCAATATTCGCGCGGGTTGACCTGCTTAACGAACTTGTTAGCCTTATGTTTACGCTTGTGGCGCTGACACTTCTTCAAACGCTTCCGGGGTATATTTCGGGTATGCTTGACTTTGGCGAAGTTTATGGTGACGGCGAAAAAGTTAAAAAGAGCGTTGATAAGATGATTAAAGATACGGGCGACACCGTTAGTGGCCGAAACGCTAAAAAGAAAGTTGACGAGATAATTGGCCGTGACCCTAAAACGGGCAAGGTTAACTTTACGTCGGGCTTGCTTGGAAGCTTCATTCCGGGTGGCTCGCTTATGAGCAGTTTTATGGACAGCCGCAAAAAGGCCGCACAGGCAGCACAAGAAAAGGCCGCTAAAAAGTCAGCAGGTGGAAGTAATCCAATGGCAGCAGCCAGTGAGGCGAAATCGAAGTCAACAGATACTGCTAACAGCGCCGCACACGCATCAAGAAGTGATACATCAGGTACGGCTAAACGTATTGATAAAAGTGAAGACGAGAATATCAAAGACGGAACGGGTACTAACAACAACAATATGGCCGCATTCGTTAACAAAGATAAGGCCGAGAAAGATGCTAACAACGCTATGGCAAGGTTTATTAACAGTGACCCTAATGACAAAAACCGTCCACTTTATTACCGAGATTACGCCGATGCGACGGATAACCTTATGAAAACCAACGTTGGCAACGCAATGGCAACGGGCGGCGGGTCGTTTGACGTTAGTGACCGCGACGTTAATAATATGGCGAAACATCTTGGCGATAAATTTGAATACACGGCGTACCGCACGGGCAATAAAGACGCTGAGGGCAAAGACGTTTGGTCAGTTAGCATCCGTGAAAGGACTGACAATGGTCAAATGGCTAAATTTGATGAGCGCTTAGGCAGGGTAGACAAAGCGATTGACGAGCGCAAGTCTTGGATAAGCGATTTTGACTTTACCAGCGACCAAAAGAATCAAAACGACTATAAGTCTGCTTGGCAAACGAAGAATGAAGCAAGTAATAAACTTACCAACCTTGGCATTGAAGAAAACAAACTTAGAATGCAGGCTGCGTCGGGCATTGATACAAGCGCTGAGCTTAAACGCATAGCGGCAGACAGAATGCAAATAAACAACCAAATTGCAGCGGCTGACAGCGTAATAAGCGTGTTTGAACAGAAACAAAATGCTATTGCGGGGAAAGACAGGGCAAAGGTTGAGGCCGAACTTTCAAACATCGTTGACAAACGCAAAGAGATTGAGGGCAAAAAGTACACTGCGGGCGTTAACGCAAAAGCAAAAGCGTTTGAAACAGACCGAGATAATGCGATGGCAAGATACGCCGCATCAACCAAGCAACTTAACAACGTTAACGGGCTTGAAAAGGCGCTTGGGTCGGGCATTGACCAGTCTAATAAAGACAGGGCGGTTAATACCTATATTAAAACCTATTACGGCAATAAGACACAGGCCGAGCAGGACAAGGTTAAGGCAGATATTTCAAGCGGTAAATACTTTGAGGCAACGCGAAACAACTTACATCAAGACCTAGCGCGTCAAGAGGCTATCGCAAATGGCGCACAAGTTCAAATCAACAGAATTAGGCACACAAACGTAAGCGCACCTATCGGCGCAAAACAGCCTCAGGGCACAACGCCAGCAAACACATCAACAAGCGCAGGCGGGGCAACGGTCGCAAATTACCAATCACTTGCTAACCCAGCAACGCCAAAACCAGTAGCGAAACCTACTATGAAAACGCGCATAACGAATGTGGGCAATAGTATTAAAAACACAGCAAAAGGCGCGGTAACAAGCGTTCAAAATGCGGGCAAATACGTAAAAGAAACGTTCACGGGCAAGCGCAGTCAAGGTGATAAACTTGGCAGTCTTTATCGCAAGCACGAACGCGCAATCGCAAATGGCGACACTGAGCGCGCAGCTGAAATCGGCGCTAAGATGGTCAACGTTGCGGGCAAAAGCCAGCAAATGCGTGAAAAGGCAGACACGAACTTTATCAAAAAAGTCAACCGCACGCTTAACACGAACTACACAACGATTGAAGAGGCGCAAACCGCAGCGTCGGTTGCAAAGGTAGCGCCAAAGGCTAAGGTTAACCCAGACGGGCACGTTGTTAAGCCGTCTGCGCAGGTGCAAAAAGAATTAACCAAGGCTGAAAACAAGCGCAGGGCAGTTAACCAGTCATCTAAACTTGGCACGAATATTCACGCGTCTAAGGTTGATGACCAGCAGTTTGCGATGGGGCTGACCAAGCAATACGCAAGACAAGGCTTAAATGAAGACCTTAAAACTTATGGCGACGCGGTAAGTAAGTCAACCACCAAAAAATCTCGCAAAAAGGTTGACGCGGCGGGGCTTAGTAACGCTAACCGCGCGGGCGCATACACGGCCGAGATTAACCAACACGGCTCAACAAAACAAAAGAAAAAGCTTGAAACACAGCAAACCAAGCTTAAAAACACCAAATCGGCTAGGTCGATAAAAGCGCTTAACACTGACGACCATATCTAAATGCTAGATTAAACCTACAAAAGTTAAGGGGGAGGCAAGCCCTTCCCTTTAACCCAATTTACTTAACAAAACTTAACAAATGTGCTTTATAAAACTATGCCTTTATTGGCGAATCAAGGAGAAACAAAATGGCAGATAATGGAATGAAGTTAGTTCCTAAAAAAACCAAGGTTCAAACCCAGTTTTACAAAAACCTGACCCTAACTGATGCTATCATAGGGCTTGTGTTTTTGGTTATATTGGGCTTGGTATTTTTGAGCAACTTTATTACAAGAGACAAACTTATAATCGGGGGAAGCGTGTTGTTTGTTGCAGTGATACTGTTTCTAAACGTTGGGCCTGAAACGCGCGCATACCAAGCAATTGGCGACCTGTTTAGGTATCTTTTTGGCGTAAGATCCTTTAAAAAACAGCGAATTGCAACGCGGAAAAGCGTTAACTCGCTTATGCCTTATGCTGAAATTTTAGACGATGGCACGATAGACTATAAAGAGTATTTCGCAAGCGTTATCGAACTTAACCCAGTTGAGTTTTATATGATAGCGCCAAGCCGTCAGCAAGCCTATTGCTCGGCCATTGACCACGCGATTAAAACCATCTCGCCTGAGCAAGTCGTTGAGCTTGTTAAGGTAAGCAGACCGATGGTTCTTGACAACTATATCGCAAACGAAGAGCAAAAGGCCAAAAACATCATTAACAACATCGACAACGGCTCAACCAAAGAGGAAGAGGCGGTGCCGCGTATTGAAATCATTGACGCGCGTGTTAACTCGCTTGTTGCAAGCAACGTTGGAAGTGCCAATGCGATTATCAAAAATCACTATTATCTTGTTTTGTTTGCCAACACGCAAAAGGTTTTGCAAAGCACGATGAATATGATTATCAACACGATTGAGGGCGAAACCAACGGCGTCCTTGCGTGCAAACTTTTGGGGCAGAAAGAGGTTGCGGTTTTCTTGAAAAACACGTATACTGACGATTTTGACGAGCGTGAGGTTAACGACATTGCGCCAGAAGATTTAATCGACTGGATTATGCCTGAAAAAATCACCTTTTCAACCCTTAAACAAACAATTGACGACAAAAGTTATACCACGTATCTTTTGGCTGATTATCCAATAATGGTGCCGCTGGCGTGGGGTAGGTCTTTCTTTGGGCTTGATGGAACAAAAGTTGTTGTTAAAATGAAGCCCGTTCAGCAGGTGGAGGCTGAAAAGCGCCTTGATAAATCTATCATGGAAATGGAGATTCAGGCGTCAAAAAGAGGCAAGGCGTCAACCGAACTTGATAAATACACTCACCTTGAAACGCTACGTGAACTTATCGTTGCTTTAAAACAAGGTAACGAGATGCTTTTTGATACTAACATTTTTATAACCGCCAAAGACGAGGTGCGAAAGGCAACGCGTACGCAAATTATGCGCGCGGGGTTTAGGTACAGCGAGATGTTTGGCAAACAGCGCGATTGCTTTATTAACGGAAACATCAGTAAGCGTGACACGCTTAAAAAGTATGAGCGAGGCATCAACAGTTCAACGCTTGGCGCGATGTTCCCGTTTGTTAGTGACACCGTGCAAGACCCTAAGGGCTTTTTCTTGGGCTATAACAGTGAGGCCGTGTTTATTGACTTCTTTAAGCGTGACAAAGAACGCGTTAACTCTAACATGGTTATCATCGGTAAGTCAGGTTCGGGTAAATCGTTTGCAACCAAGGCAATCCTTAGCCACTTGGCCAGTGATAACAGCAAGATATTCATTCTTGACCCCGAGCGTGAGTATGACAAACTTGCGCGCAACCTTAAAGGTAAGGTTATTGATGTTGGTTCGGCAAAAGAGGGTCGAATTAACCCGCTTCAAGTTATAACCGGCCTTGAAGATGAAGACGCCGAGGGGCAAAACGTGTCTCTAGCGAGCCACTTGCAGTTCTTGGAGGCCTTCTTTAAAATGATTTTGGAAGGTATCACCAAAGACGCGCTTGAAGTTTTAAATGAAAGCATCAAAAACCTTTATGCGGCGTTTAACATTAACAACAACACCGTTATTGCAGACTTAAAGCCAAGCGATTTCCCTATAATGCAAGACCTTTATGTCTATATAAGTGCTGAATACGAACTTGCAAAAGATGACTATGTTAAAAACAACCTTAAAATCATAAAAACTTATCTAAATAGGTTCGCAGAGGGCGGCCGAAACAGTATGCTGTGGAACGGTTATTCAACGATAACGTCAGACGAAAACTTTATCGTGTTTAACTTTCAAACGCTGCTTGCTAATAACAACAACGATATTGCTAACGCGCAAATGCTTTTGATAGTAAGATGGCTTAACAACGAGATCATCAAAAACAAAGACTTTAACGATAAATACTATCCGGGTAACGGTAACCCAGACGCAAGAAAGATTATCATCGCGATTGATGAAGCCCACGTGTTTATTGACCCTAAAAAAGACACGGCGCTTGACTTTATGTATAACCTTGCTAAGCGTATTCGTAAATATAACGGTATGCAAATCGTTATCACCCAAAACCTTAAAGACTTTACGGGTACGCCAGAAATTGCGCGAAAGAGTCAGGCTATCATCAACGCCAGCCAATACTCTATGATATTCAGCCTTGCGCCACATGATATTAACGACCTTATCGCCCTTTATGAAAACGCGGGGCAGATAACCGAGGCCGAGCAAGACATCATCGTTTCAAACCCTCGCGGGCACGCATTCTTTATGACGGGGCCATATGCACGAACGCGTATGGAAATTGTTGTTACACCAAACATCGTTAATATGTTTGATAAAATCCGTACGGGCGACAGCGACATTGTTTATGTTGACGACGAAAACGAAGACGAAGTTGACGCCGCCAAAAACGCCATCAAGGCTGACGAGGGCGACGAAACCCCAATCGGCGATGGCAATAAATAGCGCGATCTAATAAATATGGTGGCGGGGCACACCGCTGCCAAACCAAAGAATTATAAATCGAAGGAACACTTCATGATTAAACTTAGTGGGATTATGTTAGGCTTGTCAAAGATGGCTGCGTCGGGTGGCCGTCTTTTTGCGGCTGACCGCACGGTTATTGACACGATTGATAACGGCACGGTTGCGCTTGGGGTGTTTTCTTCTATTCTTAGTTGGCTTGCTAATCTTATTCAAACATTTATCTATACGGTTTGCAAGTTTGCTTTGAATATTATGGACTTTTTTCAAGTGCTTGCTTATAAACTTATCGGCGTTAAAATTGGCGACAACACCGAGGTGCTTGACACGTCAAGCCCATTGTTTAAGTTTCTTTTAAGCAAGCCTGTAACAAAAGTTTTTATCTCGCTTTTGATAATCGCGGTTGTTTTAATAATTCTGTTTACGATTTTTGCGATAGTACGAAGCGAGTATCAGTCAGCAACCAACAAAACGGATGACAAATCAAAGTCGCGCATATTCAGGCGTGTGGTTCGCGCGCTTGGTGCGATGGCGATTTTTCCCGCTGTGTTTGTTGGCGTGCTTATCTTAGTCAACGCGATTTTAGGAAGCATTTTAACGGCGCTTAACCCGAACCCTAACGTAACGGTTGGGGGCAACATCTTTATTTCGTCAGCCTATGGGGCGAATAATTATCGAAACTATGCGCTGGCGGGCGAACGTATCCCAATTCTTATCAACTTTGAAGACCCTTGTATGTACACGCTTGACGCGGCGTCGGGCTACACTACTGACGAACTTAACAATATCTATTCAAGTTGGGAAGAAAAGGGCAGGTCGATTTACAGCCGTTTTGCCTATAATAAGTTTGACACTTTCAGTGACACGCTTTATTACAAAAATGGCAACATCCGCAACAAGGCCGATTACAACGACTTTGAAAAGTTTGTCTGCACGCCAGAGCAGTATCTTGTTATGGCAGATTTCATAGATTATGCCGTGGCGAACAATTTAACTTTCTATATTAAAGCCTATGACGACGAAGACGTTGACTGGGGGTACGTAAGCGACGCGGTTTATAGCCCGCTTACACGCTCGTTTACCATAAAATACGCCAACTCTACGGGTAAGATGGGTGATGAAGACTATTACAGCATCACCTATCAAGCAACCGATTTTGATTTCGACACGCCAATTCAGGCCGCCTTGCAATCAATCATTCAAATCCTTTCGCTTGACGAGTTTAGTGACTTTAAGTTTAGGATGCTTGAAAGGCTTGATGACGGCGAGAACGCGGTCGGCTGGAAAACTGAAAAAATTAATTTTAAACTAAGCGCGGGATACAAAACTAACCCAACGGCGCTTGACCAATTATTACTTTATGAGTATTCGCGCACGATACCAAGCAACACGCTTCGCGATTACACGCTTTATGACCTTGAAAACGGCGTAGATTTAAAGGTGTCAACGCTTATTAACACTCGCTTTGTTGGGAGCATAAAAGAGTATGTTGAGTATTCGCGCCAGTTAGTTTGCCTGATTAACGGGTCATATTATCTTGTTTCAAGCAAAGAAGAAGTGGTTGATGGCAAAAAAACCACGGTGTATGAACTTGACCCAACCATCCTAAATAAACTTACCTACGTTGGTGCAAGTGAGGTTGATGCCAGCCAAGATGGCAGCGAAGACGTTGTTTATGTTAAAGGGCTTAATAAATACGTAAAACTTGAAACTGACAGCGCGGGCAAGGCGACGCTTTATGCAGACCTGCGCGCCAACTTTAACAGCGGCGACGCGAAGTATGACGACGTGTATAAGGCCGACGGCGACCTGATTTTTAGTGGCAAAAAGATTTATGTTGACACGATTGAAGACCTGTGCGTAACGGGTACGTGGACAGAAAAAATAACCAACGACCTTAAAGTTATATATAAAGACATCAACATCAACAATATGATAAACACTGACCAATGGCTTAATGCGCTTGGCCAGATGATTGGCGACAAAGATTATCTTACAACCGAGGCGGGCAACTTTGCGCAGACAACGGCGACGTTTAACACCTCGCTTATTCACCCGCTTGGCCTGATTTTAAGCGAGTTGTTTTTAGGCGACGTAATCAAAGGCGAGTATTATAACAGTTATGCTGACTATATCTATCAAAGCGCGTACGACGAGGGCACGATTAAAGCCTTGCTCGTTAGCCTGATGGGCGAGGATGATTATCAGGCGGTTTACAGCCAGTATCAAACCTTTATGGAGTTGTTTAACTGCCTTATGAGTTCGGTGCTTGACGAGGTGGCCTTTAACGAGTTTTTTGAAATAGTAAGCAGCAAAAATCAGTCAATTCAACTTTATACGTATAAGGCGTATTTGGCAAGCCTGATGCTTTCAACCGATATGGGGAATTATCTTTATAACAGCGCTGAGGTCATCTTGAATGCCAACAATGTTAACCGCTTTATCCTTGAAAAAACCTTTGAGGACGGGAAGCTGGTTGGCTCTGCATTGTCGTCATATAAAGAAATCTTAGCATCGCGAGAAGATGCGGCGAAACAGTCTTACGTAAGGTATTTAACCGTTGCGTTTGACAAACTTACCGCGGCCGCGCAAAAATCTATTTTAGATAACTTCAACAAGCTTAACGGCACGGATTACACCGAAGACGAACTTCGCGCGATGACCTTTATCGTAAATTGGGGCGAGCTTAACGAAAGTCAGCAAACCGAGATTGCTAAACAATTTATCCGTGACCGCCTGCTTGAAGACGCTGACCGTGCTGACAGCGACAAACTTTATAAAGATTGGAGCGAAGACGACCTAACCTGTCAAGAAAAGGCGCGTGATTTAATCAATACAGACAAAAAAGAATACGACCAAATGCAAACCGTGCTTTCAACATTTAACACCGTTAAATCGTATTGGGAAAAGCAGGCCGAACGTAATAACACAAGTTATGAGTACCTTGACGCGCTTACAACGTATATGACAACGGGCTTTGCGCGCAGTTGGGCATTCGGGGCGTCAAGCGAGATTTCAACAACGGCTTTGCGCACTCGCCTTAACGTGATTGCTGAAAAGTTTAGAAATTTTGGTGCGTATGACGATGCGTACGTTGCGATGGTCAAACTTATAAATCACCAGTTTGGCGAAGAAGAAGACAAGCTGCCAGCCGAGCAGGTAACCAATTTTAAAAATATCCTTTCAAAATATCAAAAAACGCTTAAATGGTCACGTTGGGTTGGCGTTGGTGGCGGAACGGGGTTCAGTCCGTTTGAGGTATACAAGGCATTCAAAGAATTTAACGAAGAATTTGCGCGCGCCGAGGCGATATACGTTTATGGCGATATGAGCGCGATTTCGATTGACAACACGTCTATTTACAAACTTATGGGGCAGGGCGAGTACCTTCAAGCAGAACTAAATCGCCTAAGCGTTGACCTTAAAAAGTTAGATAAAGATGCTTGGGACGCAGCATTTTTAAAGGTGCTTGGCGGGGAGGCGTACACGGCGCTTACAGACGGCCTAAATGCAGACGTAAACTTTTTGTTTGACGCGATGCTTAACACAAACAGCGATGGCTCGATAAAACTTGACCCATCAAGTGACGACGCGGACGTGCAAACAAAAATAGCCTATCTTAAATCTATTTGGACGCGCCTTTTGATAATAGCAGCCGACGCAGACCTGCCTTCGGGCGAGGCTGAACGAAAGGCCGCGCTTGACGAAATTAACGCCGATGCGCAGGTTAAAACGCTTAGAGGGCTTATCCACGATTTCGTTTTGGTTGCGCAAAAGAAAGACGCGCTTGACCAGTTTGACGTAAGTTTTGCGTTTTCCGCATACGCCAGCCAGATTATGAATGACGCGCTGGTTTTAAACATTAATAACCGCCGATATACGGGCAATATATCGATGACCACGGGCAAGTTTGCTGAAATTATCTTGGGCGCAGAAAAGCTTGCTGAATACGGCATCACGCCGTCTTATGTTGACAAAACGTATAAGGGCATCCTTTCAGGCGTAAGCAGCACAACGAACGCGGGCGGTGCCGAAACCGTTACTTACACGTCTTGGGCACACCTTAAAGCGTTTGTTAACAAGTTTGGCCAAGCGTGCGTTGACCTGTCAAACAAATCATCGTTTAGGCAACTTGATGACGCAACGCCAGACGAGCTTAATATCGAGTTATACACGCCAGTTGGAGTGGCGGCCCCAACCGAGATTTCATTATCGCGATATATGGCTGCGTTCTTAGTTAACAACCTAAGTGAAAGCACATTGGCGTCATTTATCAAGTTAAGCCCAGGGCAAACAAGTTACATCAACGCGCTTAACAACCTTTCAGTAAGCGATGTTAACCAGTTTAGGTCAATAGTTGTTGACCTGCTTGACTATTTAGGGCTTGACAAAAAGTACGTTGCCGAATGTAACGGAGTAGACATAAGTCAAGAGGCCTTTTATGGCTTTACGCTTAAACAATACAGGCGGGCGGCGATGAAACTTATCGCCAACTTTAATGCAAGCGCCGATGACACAAGTTTTGAAAACCAACAGCGATACTTAACGCTTATCTATCTTGCCTCGGCCGATTGGGAAGCGGGCGGAGACTTTTATTCAAATAACTGCGTTAAATGGCAAATGACTGACGCTATCCAAGCAAGTATTCGCGGGGGGAGCGGCGCGTATATTAAAAGCCTTAAAAAAGACAGTTACGCGGTTGGCATAATGATGCGTCTTAGCGGCCTTGAAAACCGCAGCGAGACTGAAATTGTTGGCCTTAAATTTAAAAACGACTTAACTTTAAGCGAAAAAAGCGAAGAAAATGGCGACGTGTTTGTTATCTGCCTTTATGACGAAAAAGAAGAAAAATACATTCCGTTTTTGATGGCTAATGACGAACTTGGTGACATTGATGACGAAAACGAATATTATAAATACATCCGCGAACTTGGGTATTCGCGTCCGTTCTCGACCTATCTTGGGGGCAAGGCAGACGGAGAGGGCAACATTTCTCCTGAGTTTTATCCAGTTGTGGCCAAGGGCGTGTTTACGCGAGACGGCCTGCCAACGGCCATAAAAGAGGTTGATGGCAAGATCGAGTTTTATCGAAATGACGTAACGATAGTAAGTACGTCAAAAATCGGGCTATCGCTATACTACCAAGACGCGTCATCTATGATGATAAAGGGCAATATCGTTAATATCATCGCTAACGCCATTTCGCTTAGCACAAGTGGCAAAACCATCACTGAACTTACGCTTAGCAAGGTGCCTCGTGTTGCGCTTGAAAGCAAATTAAGGTTTGCGTATGGCAACTCGTATTCAAGCGTTGCAAGCATCTCGGGCGGGCAAATGTATCTTGATTATAATTTCAGCACACGTAACGGCGTTGCAATGGCGCATTTGTTTAACGCAACCAAGATTAATACCGTTGTTTTGGTGTTCTCGACCATATTTATGTTTATGGCGCTGTTTAACATTGTTTGGGGGCTAATCAAGCGTATTATTGACCTAACGATGCTTGCGATGATAAGCCCAGTTATGATGGCAACCATTCCATTTACCGGCGAAGAGAAAGACAAAAAGACGGGCGAATATGTTGACGTGGCGTGGATTTATGATAACTGGCTGTCTTCATTGCGCTCTACCGTTTTAAGCGTTTTGGGGCTTTCAATAACGCTTAACATCTTCTTTGTTTTGGCGCCAATCATCCGCGGATTTAGGTTGTTTGATAATGCGGGGGCTTTTGCAAGCCTGCCACTTGGCAACTTCTTAAATGCGAATATTTTAAATATTATCATTCAAACAATTATGCTTGTTTGTGCGATAACTGCTATTGAAAATCTGCCAGGTCTGTTTGAGGGCTTTATAGGGGCAGACAGCGTGTTAGATTCGGGCAAAGCAACGCGTGCGTCAGTGCAGGCTATTGACGCGCAAGTCCGTGAAACCATAACCGGCCGCGAGTTTATCGCCGCTAAAAACCGCAATATTGGTATGCTTCAAAACAACATACCGGGCGCAAACTTTATGATGGACAGGGCACGAGACATCCGCACGCGTAGAGCCGAAAACCGCGCATATAAAAGCTATAAGGGCACGTTTGACGCGCTTGTTGCTAACGGCGTTGACCCAGCTAAAGCGCGCACCCTTGCGTCAAGTGCTTCAAGTCAAATTGTTGAAAGTCAGGCAAAGATAGAAAAAATGCGTCAGTCTAAGCGCGATTATTACGCGAATGCGTACTTTAACAAAAAATAACCGCGGGCGCCGATAATTAATTTAACCGCGGGTGGCGGCAGAACGCATAAAAAATAAAGCGGCAGTACGCGAAAAAAACAAAAAGGTAATCCTATGAAATTTAAGTTTGGTTACAACTTAATAGCAATTGCTAACGCTTTCACTCTTGCGCGGGGTGAAAGCGGGTTTAGCAAGCAAAACTCAAACTCGTTTTTTGAGTATCCTTTGATGCTTTTAGCGGGGGTTTTTGAAGACTTGTTTAAGTTGCTTGCAACGGTGCTTATTCGTCTGTTTACGCTTATTGGGCGATTTATGTTAACAGCGATTGATTTTTGCGTTATTTTCGTGCGCCAATTTTTGGGCATTCAGGCTGAAAGCACAACGCTTGAAGACCTAGCGGGCGATAAGATTTTTGCGTTCGTTTTCTCTGACACGGTTTTAAAGGCCATTAAATATATGATAATTATCGGCCTTGTTCTTATCATATTGTTTTCAATAATAGCGATATTAAAGGCTGAATATGGCAATATTTCAGGTACGCCTACTGATAAAAAACACGTATTAGTAAGCGCACTTAAATCGGTGTTTTTGATGGTAATCATCCCCGTAATTTTTATCGCATCTATCATTTTAAGCAACGCGGTTTTAGCGGGGCTTTATTCGGCGACGTCGGGCGGAGAGGACGTAAGCGTTGGCACGTCTATCTGGCGGGCAAGCACCTATCAAGCCAACGCCTATCGCGCGTATGCCAATGAAGACTTGCGCGTTCCGGTGTTTTATACCTTCTCGGGCGAAATTAGCCTGTCAGACGGCTCAACGATTAACACGGACGGCGGCGTAAGCGAACTTGAAGACAGTTATCTTGAATTTAAGGCTGAAAATCAGCTTACAAAATACCTGTCAACGGCGTATATGTTTTTGACCCACACGTTTGACAGTCTTAGCGCCGTAGACGCAACCGAGCGTACCATTAACGGCGCCGACCCAACCAAGCATTCGGCGTATTATGACGTGTATGACCAAAACTTTTATGTTAAGGGCGTTGAGTATTACGCATGTGCCGACGCCATCGATTTTATGGTTCAAACTAATCACAAAACGGCGGGCGGGTTCTTTATCAAGTCCATTAACGACGTTTATGAAGAGTGGGCAAGGGCAGCGGGTGCGGCCGAGATAACGGCATTGCCTATCACCAAAACCACGCGCTTGATTAACGGCGAAGACGTTTCAGGCTATCAGGTAAAAGTCTCTTACGTTGGCGAGACGGGCGAGACGGTGTATTTTTCGCCACAGAACACCTATGACGAGGCTAACGGAACAGTGTATACTATGTGTTACGCGCAACTTAACGAAATTACCGCGGCCGACGGAAGCAAGGTTGGAACCAGCCTGCCCGTGCCACTGATTCAGGGTGAAAACGGCTTTTATAGTGACTATATCGCCGAAACTGGCGGGCTTGTTATCGCGCGCGGTATGTTTAACCAAGAGGG
>ULNJ01013841.1_pt1 | contig 20047 bp, 19 predicted proteins | sample 1951891 | NCBI WGS metagenome assembly ULNJ01 (sample SAMEA4835574, study PRJEB28245) | human gut metagenome | biome: gut microbiome; material: fecal sample | place: Denmark | collected 2008 | reverse complement strand
CCTGCCGCCGGGGCTCTGTATAGCGCCGAGCGTCAACCAACAGGCGAAACACAAAACAAAATTCAATCGGTGCTTGCATGGGTTAGCAGAAGGTATGAAAAAAGCAGTTACAACATCTGTAACTGCTTTTCTTCAGTGGGCCATCCAGGGCTTGAACCTGGGACCTCCAGATTATGAGTCTGTTGCTCTAACCAACTGAGCTAAAAGCCAAAGTGCTGTGTATCAACCATTTAACGAACTCTCTTGAGAACTTGTTTATATCTATCAGTCAACAATAAGTCAACATTTGTCCTCTTTGCAAATATACACATAATTGATGAACAACGCAAATCACAAGTTAATATATTCCTGTTTTATCATCATGGACTTCATAGAAAACCGAAGGCAAATGTAAACAACAATATAATCATCCACTCATGCGGCGTGTGCCTACAACAAACGAAAGAGAAAGAAATGCAGCTTTTTTACAAGGATTTCAGGGTGATATTTATATATGTACCATATTGAAAGAAAAAATCCTGCATTCTGTTTACCATGAACAACGTCATCCTACAAAGAGAAAAGTAGCATGAATTGTAATTGCAATGATTGCTTTTGGGCTTGGCTAAAGTATTGTTTTCATCATGCCTTAAGTGCATTATTGGCTTCTTGACAATATTTCCTCATTCTGTTATATTTTATTAATTTGTGGTAATGGTTGGCAATATTCCTTATTAACAACTCTATCACGCATCATTTTCATGTCGGTGAAGTTTCGCATAATATTCTGTACCATGTCTAAATAGTTATCCGAACCACTTTCATCTTTGTAATAAAAAGGCTTGATGGATACGCAATTTTTATGTTCAAACAAAGTATTGAGGAGTGTTCTGTCTGAATTACCACATGAATGTCCCATTATGTAAACCTGATACAAATCACTTTCAATAAACTCAAGTAACTTCCTATATCTATCCGTTTCCAAATATCTAACAGATTTTATTTCTGCAAGGAATTCATTTTCATTTAGCTTAAGTAGAGCCTTGAAACCTTCATCTAACTCATCTCCGTAACCAAATATGATGCGCTTAGGATTAGACAGGTCTCCATGTATATGGTTTATAATTATTTCAGAAATGAACTTTTCACCATCTACCACATCAGCCGTTTTAGTATAATTGAAGTTCAAGACCATAATCCTTTCGATGAATTCAGACGTAGTTATTTTCACCTTAGGCAATTCTTTACAAGAAATATCGCTTTTATTTACAGATTCCTGAATTAATTTTATTATTTCCGGATTAAGGTTATTGGCTCTGTACAAAAATTTATTTTGAATCTGTTGCAAATAGTAGATAAGACAATGTTTTAAATGACTAAGCTCTTTATTTAAAAGTTTAGGTGATTCGTATTTATTTGAATTCGTATATAAAAATGTTTTCAATAAACCATAATATTCATTCTCAATGTCAACCCATCCCTTGGTTTCTATGGATTTACAGATGCTTTCCATAAAGGGAGTAAACCGAACTATGCAATCCTCCTTTTGTTCTTTTATAAATTCTATAAACTCAAGCCCTAATGGTGGATTGATAGTAGATATTCTTGCATTAAGATAAGCACACCAAGAAACATCTTTTATAAGAGAAAATGAACACAAACCATCTGAAATCTTTTTCTCATGGCAAGTTCTTAAACGTTTTAACCATTGACAAAAATACCAATTTATAAAATCCTTATAACTTGTTGGTAGGCCATGAGCCAGATCCAGACCATTACCAATAAAAATAATCCTATTCATTGCTTTACTATTTAATTTTCATGTTTACATACAACCCTATCAAATTTTATGATAATTCAATCGGTAGATATTGTGGCTGTTTAAAGCCATCTGATAAAATTGAGGCTTGTGTATATTGGCATTTTGAGCAAACAAATTCTTGATAGTTGCTATATTTTGTTCAGGACATTTATATCCAAAGAAAATGGCTTCTATTCCTGATTTTTCATCAAGGGGTATGCCATAAAAGTTTTCTGCCTTATTCGGATTATAGGCAATTAAGCGAACTTCATTTTCATATTTCCAGCATTTATTCTTTGTTGCAAAAGCCAAGTTTGTATCTATCGTGCCTGTGTGTAAATCAATTTTATTGTTACTATATTTGATTTTCTTGAGATACATGTGTTCATAAGTATCGTTTTCTTCCTGTTTTATGAAATGTTGTGAGAGCTTATACTTTACACAAAATCCAGTATGTTCGCCTGCGTAATGTGACCACATGAGATGATTCCAGACAGGTGTATTGCCACGCCCGCCACAAAACGAACGTATACGGAAAAAACTGAACGACTTGCTAAACGGTTCTATGTGTTTTGAGCCTTGGGTATGGCATATCTTTCTAAGCATTCCTTCTGAAGCCCAAATATTGATTAGACTATCAAATGGGTCGTTCATCTTCGTTGATGGACTTACCGTTATTGTATTGTTTATCAAATCTGTCAATGAATATTCGTTGAATCTACGGAAAGAGAATAATGATATTTTATCAAGGTTATCAAATTCGGTTTTTAAGAACGACAGGTAATAGTGGCTTCGTTTGTAATATTTAAGTGATTGATTGGGAATATTTAGCTTCCCGTAAACTTCTCCTGCACAAGTGTAAATGTCAGCCAATTGTAGGTGAATATGCGGCAGAGACAACGGTATATAAGCTCCATTTCCACGGGAAGCAAATACCATTTGACTGTTTTTGTTTTCTTCTGTAAATGCCAGTTCTTTTATTGATGTTAGACATTCTATTGACTTATCGATGTATGTCCTTGCTTCATCTAATTGTCCTTTCCCGTTTTTGTAACGTGCCATGAAATAAAAGAACCTGAAATCATTACATTTTAAGTCTTTTATTGATAATATAAAATCTTCATTTATTCTTTTACGTTCTTCTTTATTATCTTTTGCTTTCTCATATAGAGATAAATAAACTTCTAAAGCATGAACAAATTTATGATAGTCTGTCATTACACTTGTTTTTATTCCATTTAATTTTAAAGCACAAAAAAGCGGCTTGAATATTGCACTATGCAATTCAGCCATCAATTCTACTTCGCCACTTTAAATTACATGTTACCAGAATTCATTTTAATAATTCAACCCGAAAGTCCAAAGAGGTATAACATTTGCATATCCGCTCTCGATGTTATCCTTTACGATATAACCTTCTTCGGCGTTTTCTATCTGCTTCTGTCCTTTCTTCTTTCCGCCAATCTCGAAAGTCTTGCCGTCAATCTCAAAGTCTGAAATGGACGAACTTGTAACGTCGTTCATCACTCTCATCTGGTTCATGAAAAATGTCTCCCTTACGTTTCCTATGTCAGCATGTTCAGGCGAAAGGGCATATATAAGGTTGGTGTTGTCAAGATACAGTTTCTCCACCTTTCCCAAGCCGCGAATCCCTCCGATAGAGTTCCTTAGCTGGGTTATCATTCCGGCACGTTCCATATAGACGAGGTAATCTGGGATGTCGTTCCTGCTTATTCCTGTTGCCTCGGCCAACCTTTGCATCACCGGCTTGAACGGAACGCTTTTCGCCACGACCATCAACAGGCTTTTCAGTTTCTTTCCTAAAGACACATTGGCTTGCAAGTGTGTAGGGATGTCAACCTCCATTGTCTGGTTGATGACTTGCAATAACTCCATATCGAATTCCTCGTCACGACCGAAAGGGTAATATCCCCTACGAAGATAATCCTTAAATAAAGGCAAAGGATGTTTCACGTCGGGCAAGACTGGTTTGTGGCTCAGTATATCCTCAAGACTGTATGCCGGAACATTTATGTCATGGAACAAACACAGGTACTCACGGAACGACAATCCTTGCATCTCATAAATCGGTAATCTCCGGCTTAAATCAGCCATACCCTTGTATATGTCAAGTATGGACGACCCTGAGATGACTATCTGCAAATCCTCATAGCTGTCATAAATCTGCTTCACCTCCCTCGACCAGCCTTCATATTTGTGTATCTCGTCAACGAAAAGGTGCTTTCCTCCCATCTTGACGAAGTAATCGGCCAGGTCTACAAGGCTGTGTTCGGAAAAATATATGTGGTCGGCAGATACGTACAGTGTGTCAGCAGTATCCAAATTGAGCTTGATATGTTGTAAAATCATTGTCGATTTGCCAACACCTCTTGGCCCTACAATTCCGAACGCCCTTCCGTCCCACCTTATCCTGTCGTACTTGTATCTGAGGAAGTCGGTAGGGGTGCTTTTCAGCTTCCTGTTGAAAAACTCATATAACTGTTCCATCCGAATTCTGCATTAGTTTCAAGCGCAAATATAATAATTTTGCACGAAATAAATGCAATATCAGCAAATAACATCACCAAAACAATGCAATTCTCTTTTGACTTATATGTATTCTTTTTCAGGATATGGCTAAAACACAAGAGATAATGAAAAGCAAATGCCACAATATCAAGTACATATAATCAATTTAACATATTTTTCTTTTTCGTGTCTTTCTTTTTATACCACCGTTTTAGATATTACAGCACGTTATCAAGCTAAAGAAGTTGACATCACAAATAAGTCCAATAATGCACTGTTGTCATATAAAAAATTAACTACCTTTGCAAAAAGGCATAAAAAACCCGGATTCATCACCAGTAACTGAAAGCTGGGAGAGGAACGCCCGGAACTGCACTGCAAAATTACGAAAAATATGGAATACAACAAATTTTTCTTTGAAAGACCTAAACACCACATCTGAAATATCCTGTAAATTCACAATAGATATTTTAATCACACATTATAGCCAAGCTTGCAACGACACTTTAAAAGGTATGGAATTTAGTGTAATAAAAAGCGGCTTTCTTTGGCATTATTTTGTATAATAAAAAAGTTTCCAACACGCCTTAATTATAATACGGAATATTTTATTTAAATTTGCGCATTAGACTATTAAATTTTGTTTTAGATAAATCACGCTATAAGTTCATTATATCAATAACTTTAACAATATCGATAAATTAAGCATTATGAGAACTATTGAATTAAATGTAATACGACGAAACAAAGGATCGAATCATCAAAAAGACACATTTGTTGTTGAATATAATAATAAAGAATACATTGTGCCTTTATTCGAGTTTCAAAAAGACAAAGAAACTCCAAAAACAATAAAATGTGTAATCGATGAAAATCAAAAAATACGCCAAGACCTACAAACATTGTTTGATGAATTTTATAAGCAGAACAGATGGTTTAAATTTAAGATTAAGAATAAATGGACAGGATTAAAATATTATGAACTGGAAGATGAAAGAATAAAAAATGAAAATATAAATTTAACACTTCCGTTTTCCGACTCTAATGAAAACATGCAGAATGGACAGATAATAGAATGTTTTGTTTATGGATTCACCTACAAAAGGCCTATGTTACGTCTTTGGGATGAAAGTCCTTGCCTTTTAGATTTTCTTCACAAGCACGATGTTTTTGAATTTGAAGATGATGGTGAATTTGATAAATGGCTTGAATCCGTTTTCAAAAGTAATGCCATGTATGATGTAAATGATGCGTATGAAGCTGAGGACGGCGAATGGATTTACCTGTTTTCCGCAGAAATGCAGAATGTCATCAACTCCTTGTTGCTCACAACACGAAATGAGAAAGATGAGCTGTTGTCCACTTTGTGTAAAGGTTGGATAAAAACAATCGTGCATTCTCCATTCATGGGGAAGATGTCTGACAAGGAAAAGCAGAAATACAATTCAAGCCTGACAAGTTCAATAGAAATCTGTGAGGATTTTATGGACGCAATAGCCATACAGGACAAAGATAAAACCGTATGTGAAATAATATCCTCCCTGAATCCGAATTTTTACCAATACAGAATAGAGAAAAAGTTTCGCTCGCTTGCATATGTATTCTCATCATCAAGTGTCATTTTGAAGAAATATCTGGATGATTTTCTGACGCAAATAGGTAATCTTGGAGAAGACGAGTGTTGTAACGAGTGTATTTACCAGTCTGTTTCTGCGATATTGGAAATGTGCCTGCAAATAACATCCGGGGAATGGGTTGATTGTATGTCCATTCCATATGATATCCGCCAAGACATAAAAAACGGGATATTGTCTCTTTGCTATTTGATTAAGATTAAGAACAAACATGGAGAACAAGACACCAACATTTACATAAGTAGATTATACCAATTACTTTCCCTTTATATGCCTGATGAAAAAGAGAAAAAATTATATTTGAACAATTCTTACAATTGTCTCTTTTCAGACGCAACCCAGGTTCTCGACATTAGATGGGATAGGATTAAAGATACCATCAATTCAAGTTTGTATGTCTTTTATAATAACAAGATAGAGGCTGACAAAGAAAAGGTGTTGTGTTATACGAGTGATAAATCTGCCTGCCTGTTTACAGCGCACGGTATCATAATGGCACCATTGAAATACAAAGGTGATTGGTCGGATTTTAACATATCAAAAAATATAGCTGCCAAGCTTTGTTATGACGGTAGTTTGTCTCGTTTGGATTCGGAGAATGATTTTCTTTCAATCCGTAATGTTTGGAAAGATGTGTGTATGACATTTTTCACGCCTGTAAAGGGCATAGAGAAAAAACAAATAAGTCTCTTTGATTGTGACGGGGACGAGGTAGATATATACATCACGGATATTGTTGATGAAAAAACAGCACGCTGCAAAGCAGTAGACCATGAAGAGGAAGGAACGCTACTTTTCAGCGACTTGTTTTTTTATGATAAACCATATTTAAATATGAGTGATTTCAATGGGTCTGATGGCTCACGTCTTCTGTTTAAGGCAAAATGTAAAGTTAATGGTAACAATATCTCCTTTGATGCAAAAGACTATAAATTGGCCTTTGCAAAAAATGAACTTCAGATGTATGATGAAGTAAATTGTTTTGTCATGAATAAAAATCAATGCGGTGCTTACGTCTGTGTTATAGACAAAGGCTTGTTCGTCTATCTCAACACGAATGAGGAATTGAAGCCATTTGAGTCGTATGTAAAAGCAACAGTTACACACGTAAATGCAAATGGGAACGCCAACGTTGAGTTTGACGATTTGACAACCTCATTCGACAGCAAGAAGGTATATGCCAGTTACTTGAAATTATTAAACGAATACTGTTATGACGGTGAAATGACATTAAACGACAAAGAAAAGAATGATAAACTACCAAATGGACAATATAGTTTCAATACATCGAAAGTATCTGAAGATTTTGTTATTACTGTGACTGATATCTTAAACAAGATGTCAGAACTGGAAAGGAACCCAAGACGCAGGTATGGGCTTCTGGCAATATGCAAAATGATGTTGCATCTTGCTGGTTATGAAGAAAAGGAGAAGTTATATGAAATGCGTATGAATTTTACTGAATTCTTGTATGACTTTTTATCCAATTATGAATTTCCTTCATCAAAACTAATTGCGTTTACAGAACTTTCCAAGGATTTTACTTCTTATCTGGAATTTGAAGAAAAAAGGAACGTACTTTCTATCCTGTCAAAATTCAAACGAAACAGGATTAACACTAATACTAATATTGACAAGGATCTGATAAGGTGTCTTGTGAAATCTGATTCGCCTATTGAGAATGATTTGGCAAGACTTGTATTGTCAGACAGATTATTGGTGAAATTTCCCAATTCCGTATTGCAGGATAAGATTCTGAAAGAAATAGGCAATGTATTGAAGATTGATATAATAATACCAGAGAGAATCCATTTGGGACAGGAAGAAGGACAGACATTGGAGTTCAAGACTTCTTTAGTGTTTCCACCCAACAATCAAGGTAAAGACGACATCAGGCAACAATCTGAAAATATCATGCGCGTAATTTACTCAATGATGAATACGGATGGTGGAACTTTGTACATTGGCGTAAATGATGACGGAGATATAGTAGGACTTTACAATGATTTGCTTTACTTTTCAGGCTCCAGTCAATATAATGAAAACAAAGCCAAGGATTTGTTCAAGAACCATTTTAATTGCCTGCTGAAAGAAAAGCTGGGAGCTGAAAATGCGTCAAAAATCAAAAGTGACTTTGTGAAGAAGGGAGATTATTACATATTCAAAATCGACATCCCCGTCATTCATATTGAGAACAATGATTTTTACCGCGTGGGAAATACAGTTCAGAAACGATAAAAGCAAAAGCAGCCTCTTCATTAATCGTAATCAGATAAATTTTAGTATATGAAGGGGTTGCTTTTTAAAAAGGCATCCGTTAAAACTACATTTTAATTGGAATAACGTTAGTTAAAATTAAATTCTTATCCATCTTTCATCCGACATACCTCCGCAAAGAGAAATGACTATTATGGCCAAAACCAAATCAGTCAATATAAGTACGATGATTTTCGTTTTCATTTGTTTCCCAGGCACAACAAGCATAATCTCCTGAGCGAGCTGGATGATTTTCTCTTTCATTTTCATTTGTTTTCAATATTAAATCTGTTTTTCCATATTTCGCCGCACTATATCCCTTCCGCCGAAATAGGTTATACTCCAAAACTGGCCGGCGGCAAACTCTTGCAGCGTAAACTCGATGTCTGCTTCAAGCAGCTTTATCTCCATACCAAAAACTTCTGCAAAATTCAATACATACATAAATCCTGAAAATTGAAAGCTGATGCTTCAAAAATTAGAATTGTGAATGTTTTATGAAAAACATTGCAAAAGTTTCCCATTAGAGATTCATAGACTATTCATGTAATCTCCAATCGCCTCTTGAAGATCGTCTTCGTCTTCACAGTAAGAAAACATAGTTTCCAACATTTCCCTCGCGTCGTCTTCGTCATAATAATCTTTTCCCATAATTTTATTGTTTATTGGTTAAACTTTAATGTTTATGCCGTAGCCTTATAATTGGCCACAATATATTGTATCATGTCACTATTCTTTAAACGCCTTTTACAGGCATTTCCCCTTATATATAATTCAGAGCCATTAAGGAAGATTATGTCACCATTCCATTCAGGAATAGTTATCTTACAAAAGATATGCTCATCTTCTGTTTTGTACCAATTCAATGATATGGAAGAAGCCAGAATGTTGTTATTAGTTGCCATAAATAACTGGTTCAAGAAGTCTGCTTCAAAATCCGCCCTGGTTTTAAAAGGGACTTCATGCAGCATTTCGTCTTCTACCCCTTTGATACTGCCATCGTTGTTGATTCCGATGTAAACGGAAGCTTGTATATGTGAATTGGCAAAGGCTGCAATCTCAGAGAATATGTTACGATACTGCATAGTTCTTTCGTTGTTCTTGATTGGCGAAGCCGTATGGACAAACGACGATTTAAATTCCACATTCGCGCCTTCCTGAACGGGTAATTGCATTCCGTCCAACCTTAAAGCTGATTTTAGGAACGCCAACTGTTCCTCTTCTTCTTTATTCCTGACTTTTATGCCTTTTATAAGGATGTCCGCCGAAAAACTATCACATCGTGAGCCAAACAGTTCCCATAAGGTATCAATATCGTCTTGAATACCATCATACAAAGCAATTCCGTCATAAAGTGATTCCTTTGACATGTTAACTGATAGTTTTGTAGAGTTTGGCAACATTGGCTCACTTCGCTTTTCATAAATCAAGCCTGGATAGATATACCCATTCTCCATTTTTCTTAGTTGGACTTCAACGCCAACCTTTAGATGCCCATCTTCGGCCAACAAATCGTCGTTAAACACGACAAAACCATCAAGACACCAACAAGGCACGGTTTCTATTTCGTTCGTTTCCAAATTCTTAAACTTGTAAAAGGGCTTATTATTTAATTTGTCGCATTCAATTATGCGTGCGTTAAAATGACTCATTGTTATCATAATTATGATATTTTAATTGACATATACAATTTAAACTAACACATCCGACAGCCAACAGATACGTTTACGATAAATATCAATTTGCCGTCGGCCTTTCATTATTATTTCTCTTTCAGCTTTTTACGGTTTAAACACTTATCTGCTACATAAGCAGTTGCTAAGATTGCCAACTCCTTGGCGGTTGCGCCAATAACAGTACGACCTGCGATAATTACTAAATTCATCATATTATTCAACATTTTAAGGATTAATAAATGAGCCAATACCTTGATACAAAGCAACTGAGCCTATGGCTATAAGCGCAATGCGCACAATACACGCCATCCACATAGGCATAGGTATTCCAAACGGACGACACAGATACCAAAGGATATCTGGTGCACGTTTTGTGGATTGGATGATACGTACTGCTAATTCCAGTACTATGAGGCTGCCTAAAATAATAAAGATTGTTGTTTTCATTGTTTTAAATTTTAATTTGATTATCGACAGACTTTCTATCGACATTGCAAATGTAAGCAATAAGTAGTTATCATACAATACCATAAATTTGAAACAGAGGATAAAACTGTAATTTTGTGAGAAAATATGTGAGAAAACATGGAACTTCTTGAAGATATTTTTTAATTTTGTGTAAACAATATAGTTTATGGCAAAGAAAAAGTATTTTGATCCGTGGATTGGTAGGAAGTACAAGGAAGGTATAAAAGGTAATACTATCCTCATAGTTGGTGTACAACATTGGTGCGATCCTTCATATTGGAGTTGTAAAGAAAAATGCCCACGTGAGTGTCTGCAAAAACGAGATAAAGCTTGCACTGTATGGAATAGAAAGAAATATAAAAAAAATGACATCAAGGGTACGTGGATTAAAGAAAAGGGGGGAAACACAATGCCACGATGCCCGTTATACGAAATCTGTAACTCAAAAGACAGAGATGATTGTTCACCTAAAGGATTAGGTGAATTTAGATTTCTCCATTGCGAAACGAAAATTTCTGTTTATGACCACATCGAGGGTACAGAGAAGACAAAACGCACTGATATTTTTACACTTGTTTTTGAATCATTAGTCAAGATATTTCGTGGCGCATTAATAACAACATGCCATATAAAAAATCCTGATAGAATCATCGACTTGCTCCCCGAAAATTTAAGCACAGATGAAAGGAATGGATATTGGGAGCGTATTGTGTTCACAAATTATATACAGCATTACACTAAACTTTTGAGTGGAAACCGTTTGGATCTTAAAGAGTTAGGATACGACACGGAAACGGATAAAAACGGAATAGGAAGATGTTTAAGACTATTTAAAGATAACAAGCCCGATGTCATCATTATTCTTAAAGAAAAAGCAATTTATGAAAGAGTATTCTCACAAGTAGGAAAGAGAGACTACGTTCCTCTTGAGACATTTACCAATCAAGGCAAATTTTATGTTTTGGCAAAAACCTCATCAAATTTATACCAATCATCCCCTAATATGGAAGATTTCATAAAATATTGTATTAATAAATGGAATGGTAATATAAAAACTTCACACATAGTAAAGTTGGCATATTATTTAAAGCAAGAGCATAAATGGAAGAAAACTGCAACCGCAAAAGATAGATATGAAGGCATTGTCAAGTTATGCCCAATCGATATTCAAAAAGAATATTACAAGGAAATTGATAATAAGGGAAAAAAGTTTTGTTACGATAAGTTAAGAAGCTTTACATCATACCAGAAAAAAAGAGGTGAATCAAATGAAAACACAAATGAGATTGAAGATTTTTATAAAGAGTGGAAGGGTAGGATAAGATAGCTTAGAGGATGTATTTTATATTACATTCCCTCTACAAAAACAATATTCTATAACCGAAATATAAAAATGTATGACATAACAAAACTCAATAGAAAAAAAGGACAGCCCATTTTCATTTGGACTGTCCTCTCGTTTATAATGATTAAGTTCCATCTACTTTTTGTCCGTTTTCATACCAATAGACATTCAAGTTCTCTGTAATCATCCACTGGCAATTACTCAACTTGAAGCCGTATTTGTCCTCCAACGTTGAAAGGAAATTCTCGAAGTCATCATATTGTTCGGATTCTTTTACTTCCTCATCTGTCAACCTGATAATGTTCAAGGCACCGATGCAGAAGTCGAGGATTATAACATACCTTGGTTCCATCGCCTTTCTGTTCTTGTCAAGTGAATATTCGTCGCCATAGGATAGAGCCGTTTTACTTTTCCGTATGCTGTCATCCGGTTGTTTGCGTCAACGTTGACATTCAGTTTTATGCCGTTGATTGTAATATTAAAGTAGTATCTAATCATTTTTGCTGTTGTCGTTTTATTGGTTTTTCTTGCTGTTATAACAAAAACAAGGATACGTGATTTTCGGTCTATTGTCACATTTACCGTTGTCACATATCCCTGCATCTAAGAGAATGTCTTTTTTCAAGTATTCAAGCATTTACCAAAATTTGAAGTTTTACAGATGGTGTTTTTTCGTTTAATTGTTTTTCTCCTGTAAATGTCATTCCTGTAAAAGCTCAAATATACCATAATCAGACTGCTTGTTTCCTTAGCCATTGTCTTACTCTTGTTTCATAATTTTCGCAATATTCCACGTTTTCGTCTATCACTGAAATGAGGTTGTCAAGATAAACGTTTTCTATGATTTTCCTGTTTTCTTTATTATCATCAGGAGTAAGGGTAATTGTAAATGTATCCGAGCCTTCATCATACTCGACTTTTACATATCCCGTCATCTTGAAGCCCTGTACATGAAACTCCGTGCCATTACTTAAAGTCCTTACCGAAGCGAAGCATATTCCCCAGCTTAAAGGGATTACACTGTGCTGGAATACCCGCCAAATATATCTTGCCATAAAAGTATTGTTTCCTGTTGTTTCCATAATAGTTGTAATTTCGTTTTTTGTCGTTTTGAATTTGATGTTTTGTTGATTAAGATTACACCGAATACCAGCCGAATTATAAAAGACCGTCAATCAGCTTGTAAAAGACCGTGTTTTGCATTCCAATAGGCCATGTATTGGAGCCTCATTTGCCGTCTTTTGGTTTGATATTTGTCTTTTATGGTTAATTGGTTGGTATTCAGCGACATAAGAGAGTATGATATTCAGTTAAGCGACATCCTCATTCCTTTCATAATAGAGTTCAGCCATCGCATCGTCACATATCATCGCAAAGTCATCCAATCCGAGTAAGGGGTATTCATCATGATAAAATGAATGCAGGTCGGCAGGTGTCAATGTAGGGTCTGAAATAAGCGAATCCCTTACCAGTTCATACATTTCCTCATACTGTTCCCACCAAACCAACTGGCAGTCATAACCCTTCATCCGTCCCGGTTCATGAGGATATACCTTGTTGCAGCTTGTGATTATGTGCTCAATGAAGTCAAGGCATTTCATCAGGTCGTTCTTGTCGGTAAACTCGTTATCGGTATGTGGCTCATAATATCCGCATGAAACATTGATGCAGGAAACATTTAATCCGTTTTCCTTCAGCTGCTCAACGTCAGTCATCATCCCTTCGGTCGGTGTATAGCCAAACTTTTCAGGCGTTATGTCCTTTATGAAATCGTCCGAGCAAATGTCCATGAAGCCGATTTGGGTTATTACATCAGAATTACCCCTTCTGTCCGGCTGTATTACAAAGCGGCAGTCGTTAAAGAAATCCATGTTTGCCTTTGAGCTTCCGATGCAACCAACTTCCTCACCTACAAAGAATGCAACTTTTATTTCGTTAAACTTCTGGAGACATTGAAGACATAGCCAAATTCCGTTTTTATCATCAGCACCCAGACCGCAAAAACTCCTTTCCGTGGGACTGTAACCAAATAACAAATCCTTCGTTTCAATTACCGTGAAGTCTGTAGGATGGTATTTCTGTACCTGGTCCAAATGAGCAACCATGCAGGGATATGTATCTGATGTTCCCTTCGTCATATAGATGTTCCCGGTGTTCCAGTCAAGTTCGATCTTAACGTCTTGTATGTTCTTGTCAACCCACTTACAGACGAAGGAAATAATCTTGCCCTCATATCCTGACTTTGAGTGGATTTTATAAAGCTGTTTTAAAAGTTTGAAGTCCATAATCTTGTCGTTTTTAATTTGTTGTTGAATTTGATTCTTAATTTTATTGAAGAGAGATTAAAGGAGTAAGCCATGATGTTTTATATTGTTTTGTCTTGTTTTTTTTCGTCACAGTTTCCTCCTTCATGTAGTTTAATTTTTACTTGTTAATTTTTAACTTGCAAAGCTATGCGGCCTTAAGTTCCATTTGCTTATTCTCTGAGATATAACAATCATCCGCCTTTTCCCTGCATTCTTCCGAACAATAGCAGTTTCCGGTTACTTCCGATTCATGTCCGTCATCCTTTACAAACCATTCGCCGCACCAAGGACAACGGTCAACGTCACTCTCGTGGTAGTACATTTCCTCTGAGTCAATCCATACAAATTCCCCAAGGTCATCAACACTGCAACTGTATTCCCTTCCGTGGTACATTACAATCGTAGTATCGAAGTCACCATAACATTCATGGAACTCGTCATAGCTTTCGTCATCGTTCTCCTCATACCCGTCAATACTTCCGTCTGTGGTATCAAGCTCGTAGTCGTAGCCGTTTACCTCGTAGTTGTATGCTTTCCCTGCTTCCATGTCGTACCATTTGAAACTATCCTGGTATGAAAGGGTGTCTTCAGTGCCCAAGTTGCAGTCTATGTAGAATTTCTTGTCTTCCAATGAATTCCCATAGATGTCAACAAAGCTCTTTGAATGGTGGCAGTCATAACCTACTTGCTTGTATCCGTCTATGTAACCTCCTATTATCAATGCGTTCACCAAGGCACGTTTCAATACGTCGTCCTGGTTGGTTGAGTATTGTCTTTCAGCCAGCCTCCAGATTCTTTCCGTTCCTTCCTCGTAGACCTTGTTGAAGATAACGCACCTCGCTATGATTTTTCCATGTTCGTTCTTCAAATAGGCGGCACTTGCATCAACCGAACCACTGTAAAAGTAATGGTATCCCTTGTCTGTCATGCAGCTGTAGAAGTCTCCATCGCACTTGTTTGAATCGTAAATATCCCTGAAATTGTCATCCACGAATAAGCGGTTTTCCTTCGGTTGGGTTGAAAGCGAGAAAGCCTGCCAGTCCTGAACGAAGCATTCCTGTAGGTAGATTATTGCGCTCTCCGGTAATGTCTTTCCGAATGATGTTTCCATGATTAAATGGCGTATGAACTTTCCTGCCTTCATCTTGAACACCTTTCCTCCGTTGTCATGGTTGATATACCTTACAGCCCTTGAATCACCGTCTTCACATATCCCGTTGTACTTGTCGGTTTCATATTTGCCTGAACGGAAGGTATAGTTAATCAGGTTTACTTCATATTGTAAGCCATCATCCTCGCCTGAATCCATTATCTTTTCGAACATTATTTTCTTCATGTCTGCCATATTGGTGATGTTGAGAAGCGAGAAATTGTTGGTTCTTATAGCATTTCTTAGTAAGTTCCTGTCTTTCATGAAATCGAGCAGTATCTTGTTCCTTCTTGATTTCTTCCCGTTGTCATGCTCGATAAAGCCGAACCTGCAACAAAAGCCTTCGTATCTGTCGAAATTGTAGTATAACATAGTCGTTCTGTTTTTAATGGTTAAACTTGAAATTGGTTAAAACGAAAAAAGGCAGGACACTCCACTTTTCTTTTATTGTTCAGTGAAATGCCCCGCCCTTTGATTAGTGGTAGGTAATAAATATCAGACAGCAATCATCAAGCTGCCCGAAACGTTTGAAGTCCTCTCGTATGGTGAGTAGTCAAGTTCTGGATGGTCTGCCTTGAATTGGGTCGCGTTGAATGATAGCCTTGTGGTCGGAAGTTTTCTCGTCAACCTCATTGTGCCTGTATCCCAAGTTTTCACACCCATGCTTTCCATATCCTCCAAGATTTCGGACTTGATTTCGCTTAGTCTTGCCTCTGTTTCGTTCTTGGTTTGGATTAGCTGTCTGATGTAGTCCTCCTGCCTTCTGTATTTCTCGGGTATGGAATAAGGGTTTATGAACTGTTTTCCTTGCAGGTCTGTATCAAGAAGCTTCTTGCAGATGTCACTTGGTATCCTTTCCACCGGCATGATATTTCTTATGTGGTCGAATGTTCCGTCCTGCTTGGGTTTGTTCCTAATATGGAGTATGAACAGATTACCGACCTTAGCTCCCTTGTTCTGTAACTCGAAGAAATAGGCGTAGATTGATAACTGCCATCTCGCTTTCTCCAACTTCTCAGATGTCATTGTTCCGTAAGTCTTGATATCACCCAAAGAAAAAGTATCATCGGAACTTCTGTAAACCTTGTCTATGTTGCTTGCCCAATTCTCCCCGTCCGTAACTGTGTATTCAGACCTTTCATGAACGAGGTCGTTTTCTTGGCACAGTCCGATGTAGTCCAATACCTCTTGTGTTCCGTCGTTTATCCAGCTTGAATCAAAAAGTTCTATACTCTCATGAACTTCAGTCCCGTACCTTGCTGCCTCTTTTATTGCTTCTTCGGGTACATTATTGAACTCATCAGGGAACAGTTGCCTTTGTAGCATTCCCGTTATTCCAGATAGCTGTTTATCTCCCAGCCAATATTCGTGACGCTCCTTGTTGAAAAGTACGTCGCTGTCTTTTAATTCAATCCTTGTCGTTTTCATTGTTATTGATTTTAGTTGTTGTTTTACTTGATTTTTCATTATTAATTTTTAATTTAAATCTTATGCTGCTTTCAACTGGTTCTTTCTTTGAGTGAACATGGCCTTTATTTCAGCATTACCCTCAACCTCGTTTTGGTGCTGTCTGTAAAGGTTCATGAGCGAGGTGTTGTCGTTACATAAAGAAAGAGCAGTCCTTATCCCCGAATACTTGTCTGCTTGTTGTTGGGATGTTGCGGTCGGAGTAGTAACCGTTGCTCTTGTCCTTTTAGGCTGTTGTTTCCTTTGTAGATTGTTCTCAGCCACAAGGTTCTCTTCATTTGACAAATCTTCCCCGGCATAGACATAAAGTCCCAACCCGAACATGGCCAAGTTTTTAACTAAGCACCTCATTATAGCCTTGTTGACATCGAACATGGTTGCTGCCTGTACTGTCTTTTCAACGTAGGTTTTCTTGTAGCTGTCGTAAACTTGGTAGGTGTATGGCTGTTCCTTCATCGCCTTGTTCTTTGCATCCATTACAGGCAGCCACATTTCGTAAGTCTGTCCATCTGCCGTAACCTCTGTATAAACCATTATTCCAATAGCAGGGTCGTTGAAATATGGCAGGTTTGTCGTCGGGTCTTTTATTATCCTGTATTCGGCGTTTGGATATGCCCTTTTGAATTCTGCCCAAGCGTTTGCCCAACTTAGGTAGCTTAACTTGTCGTTCTCCCGTCTTTCAAGTTTGTCGGATAGGTCTAGTGAATAAAGGGCGTCGAACATTGCTTTCCTTCTATCTTCTTCCGTCGCGTCCTTCGGTAATACTGGTCTTTCAAATCTTGTTTTGGTCATAATCGTTTTGTTTTAAAGTTGTGAATAATAATGTTTTGTTGTTGAATTAAGTCGAACCAAACAAAAAAGGAGGGACACACTTGTTTTTATTTTATTGTGTATCTCTCCTTGTAATTGATTTTGTTTAGCCGTTCCTTAGCTAATGAACCAGGAATAGCCCTCTGTATCATCCCCGTTTATCGCCTTCTGTATACCTATCGCAAAGTCGGTGCAGTTCTGGTTCCTCTCAAGCCATTTGTCAATATAGCTTTGTTTCACCGCCTCGTTTCCCAACTGCATAAGGTTCCAGCAAGTAAAGTCGTCTCCGCTTGTTATTCCGAAGTCAGGGTTTGAGATATAGTTTTTTACCATTGCATTGACTGCCGAATCACCAATTGTAAGCTGCGGTAGTTTCTTTTGTTCACTGACTGGCAATACCTGATAAAGCCTCATTCGCCCGATTATCTGGCAGAAAATTTCCTCGGATATGCTTGTCGATTTGAGGTCTTGAAGGACTTGCAATGTATCCTCCATCCTCGGCTCAAAACCGTTAAACAGCTCGAACGTCTTTTGCATGATATCCGCCTCGGTCAAGCATTCTATCGTTCCTGAATATCCGTCACAGGTCAACATTAAGTTTGAGCATACCCTTACTTGCCAACCGACGAACACCTTGAACTTCATCGCCGACTTCCTGCTGTATAACTTGTCCTCGTTGTACGCTCTTGCTCCTCCAATACAAAGATGTACAGTTTGTCCGTTGATAGTTCTCGTTAAATTGGCCACATGACAACAGAAAGCCATCCTTTGGTAGAATACGGTTTTCTCTTTTTCCGTAAGTTCGTATGCTTTCTTGTGCTGGGCTGATGGTATACGACCTATGATTGGATGTGAAACCCTTAACTCAACTGGCGTAAGCTCACCGAATACATTGCTTGCCACTTTTGTAACCGCTCCGATGAAGTTCTGGTGCGATATTGTAAGGCTGTTGTCGCTAAACGTTGGTATGATATTTCTCTCTGTCAGTTCTTCAAGCGATATTTCTTGTGTATTACTCTCGATGAAGTTGGGATGCCTTTTACCTTTTGCTCCATCGTCATTTGTTATAACCTCACCCTCGAATGGCATGGTTATCGTCTGTACCTGATTGTCTTTTGTTCTCATTTTGTTTGTGTTTTGATTGTTGTTTACCCGATGTTGAAGAAATAAAGAGCTGGACGTTGGGGCATTTTGATTGTTATTGCCTTATTATCCAGTCGATTTGCAGCTTGTTCATTGATTGAAACTATACTGCATGATGTCTTGTTCTTCTTTGTCTTTTCCATGTTCCAAAGATTTTAAACGATGAAAAACTAAGGAGGCTCCCGCGATTCCAATAGTTTCACGATTACCCCCTGTAATTTCTTTATCCCCTTCAAGAGCGTAGCAATGCCCTCAAGGAAATTAATCAGAACGTCGAGGTCTTTTTCCTTAAGCACTCTCAACGCTGTTTGTTTTTGCTACCGAATCCAATGAAGCGGTAGTTTTCTTGTTTCTGTACTTGCCAATGAGATTTCTGCTCAAGTCAATGGCCTCGATTAAAGTTACGGTTACTACTAAAACTTTGTAACCTGTCCTTAAAATGTTCCTGATTTCCATGATTTTTGTTGTTTAAAATGATTGTTAATAATGTTGTTTTCCTAATACACAATTAAGGCTTTCAGGGTTTCTCAGACGGAAGAAAAATTAAAGGTAAAAAAGTGAAAGGGTAAAATGAAGGTGAGAAAGTGAGAGGGTGAGAGGGTGGAAAGGTGAGAAAAAAGTAAGCGGTAAGGTGAAGGTGAGGAACAATGTTATTTTACAAGGTAATAAAAGTGGTGCTCATGGATATTTGTCAACGTAGTTCCTCTAGTGAGATAAGGGTATAACACTTTTTTTAACTGAGATAATTCCTCTATATAGGAAATATGGTGTTTTCAGTGGAAATTTTTGTTATTTTCAACTGTTCACTAGCAACACCTCTGGTAGAAAGTATCCACAAGCAGCACAAGAATAATGAAGAAAAATAAAAAAAACGAAACACTATGCTCTTCACACAATGTCCCGACCTCCGCTTTAGGTTCCACGTACTTCCTAAAATCTACACATGAGGTAAAAGCAGGTCACACGCTTCGTCACCAAGGCCTTTAAACTGACAACTTTTTCTTGGTTGCCTTTTCCACAGATTCTTCATAGTGGTGCCTCTTGCCTGATTGTTGTTAAGCCCGTAGATTTGTTTTATTTTCTATTCCTACAAGCCGAACGATAATCCGAACCAGCTGTTTTCTTGACTGTCGGATAAGGGTGATATTGTAGTATCGTAATCCCTCATTATTAAGGCTTTTGATACCTTCCGAACTAACACATTCTAAAAGACGGCGAATCGCATTGCAAAACACGGCATATTGGACGGTGAGACACGGCATATTGCAAGCCAAAACACGCCCTTTTACAAAATGGTTGGTAAAAACGTGAATATCAACGAATTGCCTAAAAACGAATGTTGCAGTAGTTCCGGGTAATGCAAAGCTCTCGTAAAAAACTATTCCAAACGCAAACTTAGTTAAGCCGGAACACTGAAAAACAAATATTTACGTCCTAAAAACCGTAAAATCCTTATATTTGAAGAAAATAATCATCTATTTAC
>ULNJ01000060.1_pt1 | contig 20117 bp, 24 predicted proteins | sample 1951891 | NCBI WGS metagenome assembly ULNJ01 (sample SAMEA4835574, study PRJEB28245) | human gut metagenome | biome: gut microbiome; material: fecal sample | place: Denmark | collected 2008 | reverse complement strand
GGCATGCTCTCTCAAGATTCCGAGAGATCATCATTATGTTCGGCTACATATTTCTTTATCTCGCCATATGTTGCCTTAGTCTCTGCGGATGTTACATCCATATCATCAAGTTCAATTGTGACATTAATAGTCATCCGGCTTTTGTTTTAATTGGGACAAGCGAACTACCGTTTCCACATGATAGCTATTCCCAAACATGTCGCATCCCCTAACTTTTTTTAGTTCATATCCATTTTTGCAGAGGATTTTAAGGTCACGAGCAAGGGTTGCTGGGTCACAACTTACATATACGATTTTTTGCGGGTTCATTTGTAATACGGTATTTAATAATGCCGGATCACATCCCTTTCTCGGTGGGTCTACTACAATAACATCTGCTGCCATCGTTCCGGCACTTTCTTTGTATTTCTGCGGCAATACCTCTTCTGCTGCTCCAACAAAAAATTCCGCATTGGTTATGCCATTTATTTTTGCGTTCTGCTTTGCATCTTCGATTGCTTGTGGCACAATCTCTACACCGTAAACCTGTTTTGCTTTTTGTGCCAAAAACAGAGAAATCGTTCCAATTCCACAATACAAATCCCACACAATTTCATTTCCCTTTAAGTCGGCATAGTCCAATGCGGTCTGATAAAGTTTGGTCGTTTGCACTGGATTTATCTGATAAAAGGATAGAGGAGAAATCTGATACTTAATATCTCCAATGTAGTCCTCAATATAGTCCTGTCCCCACAAAGTAATACATTTATCCCCCAAAATACGATTTGTCTTTTCTTTATTCACATTGATACTGATACTTGTCATACCTGGGATTTCTTTTAACTTTTCAACCAACACTTCGGATTTTGGAATACGGTCCCCATTTACAATTAGACAAACCATAATTTCTTTTGTTTTAAATCCCACTCGTGTCAATATATGACGAACCAATCCTGTATGACTGGTTTCATTATAAGGTTTTACATGACATTCCTTCATATATTCTTTTACAATGGCAAGCAATTTGTCATTTTCCTTCGCCTGTATCGCACAATGACTGGTATCAATAATCGTATGTGTACGCCCTGCATAGAAACCAGTAATAATAGCACCATTTTTATCATATCCTACTGGAAACTGTGCCTTATTTCGATAATAAAATGGTTCCTCCATTCCCATAATAGGCTCCATAGGAATTTCAGTAAAACCTCCGATACGCTGTAGGCAACTTTCAATCTTTTTTTGCTTATACGCTAATTGTGCTTCATAACTTAAATGTTGTAACTGACAGCCACCGCAGGCTTTAGCAACAGGACAGACTGGCTCCACGCGGTCTGGCGATGCCTCCAAAATTTCTAGTATTCTGGCATATCCATAGGTCTTTTTTGTTTTCATAATGGAAACACGCACCTTGTCCCCAACAATCGCATCCTTAATAAATAACGTATAACCATCCAGCTTTGCAACCCCTGCTCCCTCCGCAGTCAAATCTTCTATTTCTACTACAAATTCCTGATTTTTACTAATTGTTTTTCCATCAAATGTAACACATTTTTTCATTGCTCTTATATACACCTTTCTGTTGTTTATCCTTTTGCGGATATGCCTTTGCCTATTGATGCGTATTGCATGCCTTTGTAATAATCTTCCCTACGCATCCCCGCAGAGCGTTTTTTCTTTATAAAGTCAATGCTATTCGCAATTCACTCTGCTACTTACTCATATAAAAACGTCACTGCACGCCTTATGAAGTATGGGGCTTGAACCCCGCACCCCGTGCAAGAGTCCCCGCCGCCTAAAGGCAGTGGGTTTTCTTGCTCTTTTATAAACTTTTCTATGGAGAAAAAAAACGGGAAGCTGCCTCCCCGTTTAGCCATTTTCAATTGTTTTAAAACAACATTTTAATCAATGAAGGCACACGCCCTTGTTAATATTTCAACGCTCACCTAGTGAATCTTTCTATTTTCCTGTTCTTCTAAGATTCGTGTCCAATGTTCTTTGGAAACCAAGCCAATCTAAATTTTCCTCATCCCCCGACATCAGTTCAATCAATGTCTGGAATTTAGCATCTGCATTGTCTGCAAAGTTTAATGCAAAAGCTTCTACAAGAGCTGGCTTCTTTGGAGAACCATATTCTAACTCGCCATGATGTGCCAAAATACAATGCACAAGCTCTCTCTTTAATCGTTCTGGAAAACCTTCAATTTTATCACAGGAATTTTCCACCAAATGTGCTCCTATGTAAATATGCCCTAATAACTGTCCTGCATCTGTATAATCATTTTCTGGGAAAGATGATAACTCTATAATTTTTCCCATATCATGAAACATCGCTGCTGTAAGAAGTAAATCACGATTTAGAATAGGATAACTTTTGGCAAAGAAGTCACACATTCTTGTAACCCCAAGAGTATGTTCCAACAAACCGCCCATAAATCCATGATGCACACTTTTAGCAGCAGAATGCATACGAAACTCTTTTTGGAATTTTTCATCCTGCTTAAAATAATTCTCCAATAACTCTCGTAAATGTGGTTCCTCAATTGTTGCGATATAATCCAACAATTCCTGATACATCTGTTCTACATTTTTTTTCGTACATGGCATGTAATCCGCTGGATCATACTCATCCTCTCCACATTTTCTGATACGTTCAATGTTTAACTGCAAATTTCCCTGAAAACTTGTCACACGACCAGATACATTTATATAGTCTAAACTGGAAAATTCATCAATTCCACCAGACATTACGTTCCAAACTTTTCCATCCAAATTTCCTGTCTTATCTTGCAATGTCAAAGAAAAATATGGCTTTCCTGCTTTGGTTGTCAGTTCCTGCTTTTTTCTACAAAAATACACTTCATTAATAACCATATCTTCACGTAAATCTTCAATATATCTCATTCTTCATACCATCCATCAGCATACCGCCAATGGAACAGACACATCAACACAATGTTTGTCTGTAAACTTCCTTTCTTTTTTTATAACAATTTGTATACCGCAACATATTTCTACTCTTTATATTTTTAACTATTCACATAGAAGAATTATCTTGCTTCCAACTTTATTTTTCTTTTCTTTTCTATCGGATTTTGAAAAGGATTCTTTAAAACGGTAACTGTCACCTTTTCACCAACCTGATATTTTTGAATACATTCATAAAAATTTAAAATAGAAGTAATCTTTTCACCTTCTACTGCTGAAATGACATCTCCTACCAACACGCCTGCTTTATAGGCTGGTGAATTTTCAGCCACAGCAGTCACATAAATGCCGCCTCGCACGCTATGATTCGCCAAAATTTTTTCTGGAATCTCTTCTGCTGTAATTCCAGCATACGTCATTTTTTCTTTATTTAATATACTTTCCACTAACTGTTTTAATTTGCCAATACCATAAAACGTGCAGTTCTCGGTTGTATCACTTTGTCGGTTTATCATACCTAATAATTCACCGTAGGCATTACAGATAATACCATTTCCATCACTGTGATAACCCATATTGGTAGTATACACATCCAACTGATAATCCTCAATACTTTTTTCCGTTTCCTGTCCAGATACATAACCATATTCAACGGAATACAATGCACCGTTTGGACTTCCAAATGCAAATATCATACTTCCTACAGATAACTCTCCAGAATCGCCAAACGAAATGACTTTCATCTGCTCTTTTATTTTCGCTGATAAGTTATCCAATGGTACTGCCACAATAGCTAAGTCTGCCCTAGTATCTGCTCCATACAGACTTCCTTCGATATCCGTTCCATCAAAAAAGCGAACTACAACTTCATCTGCCTGCAACTTGCTATAATTCGTCAATACCATAATATTACTCTTTGTTTTTGCTATGATAGTTCCTGTTATCTGTCCCTGTTCATTATACTGCTCTTTTTGCTTTCCACTGCTATAATTAGAAACTCCAACAATTGATTTCTCACATTGATTTTCTAATGCTTCTAGTTGATTGTAAAAGTCCTGCATTTCTGCGAAACCAAAGGTGTCTTTCTTGTCTTTTACCTTACTGGACTTCTCTTTGTCCGTTTCCTCTGGCTGTGTCGTAGGATGTGCAGATATCTGCAATGTAATCTTTTCTGGTTGATTTTGTTGCTTTATGGCAATATTCCTTGCACATTGTACAACACTAAATGCGACTCCCGCACTTAATCCAAAACATAATCCACACAAAGTTGCCTTCTTCGCCAGCGCAACTCTCTCTCTCCGTGGCTTCTTACTCTCCATAAACTCTTCTTCCATAAAAGAAAATTCTTCATCCTCTATCATAATGTTCCTCCATGATTATCTGTTCAAAAGAATAATACCCTATAAGCAATGTCCTTTGCTCAAAAGCCTCTCAAGCATTATAGCAAACAGATATGAATGAAGTATGAATGAACAGTAAAAGTTTGCTATCAGATTGTATCAAAATATAAATTTACAACGTATCTACTCTAGCATTATCCCAAACATAAGTCAAGTAAAGTCCCTTATATGTACACTTGTCAGGTCTGGTCGGTGTCGAAACTACCATCTGCAATCAATTTTTATCCTTTTTTCAAAAGTTATTCACACATTTTCCCTATTAATCCAACAGGTTATCCACATATTTATCCACACAATCAACAGACTTTTTCACTTAGCACGCCTTTACAAATGCCCCTAAAATCTTTCTACTATTTTCATCCTTTTGAAAAGAAAATTCCGGATGCCACTGCACTCCCCATACAAATTTCTTATCTGGTGCATATACTCCTTCTATTATTTGATCCTCTGCATATGCCATAGGTAGTAAATGTGGTGAAATTTTCTTTATTGCCTGATGATGATAACTATTCACCATCAATTTTTTTGTATTTAAAATGTCATATAAAGGAGATCCCTCTTCAATCTCTACTCCATGTACAGGTACATCATATGGTGGTTTTTGATGATGCTCAATCCCAGAAGGATACTGCGTTTCCAAATCCTGATAGAGCGTACCGCCAAGACTGGCATTGATAAACTGTATACCTCTGCAAATACCTAAAATCGGTTTATCCAACTCATACACTCTAGAAAAAAGTCTCTCTTCCATTTCATCCCTATCCTTGTTGGTTTCTCCACAACAATCCAGTTTTTCCTCGCCATATCTTTCTGGTGATACATCCTGTCCACCCGAAAATAAAAATCCATCATAGAATTCTGCAATTTGAGCAAGCATTGCTTCATCTGTCGTCAACGGAAGCATAACAGGAATAGCCCCTTCCTGCTTCAAACCATCCATATATCCTGGTAACATCCACAAACTATCTCGTTCTGTATCTACTAATGGCATAATACCTATCATTGGTCTCTTCATTTTCTCATTCTCCTGTCTACTAAAGTGTCTTTACGATTTATCCTCACAATTATTGATTACACTATCTACGTCTTTTTGCGTAAGTTTTCGTTCCTCAGTAAGAGCAATTTTCAATAATTCCTGATACACCTGTCGTCGTTTTTCCACCTCTGCAATTTTTTTCTTCACCTGTGGGCGAATCGCACCTAAAAAATCATTTGCTTCTTCTAATTGTTCTGTCATTTCTAATGCCGTTTTTTTCTTTATATATTGCGCTACTACTGGTGCTTTTCCACCACTGGAACAGGCCACAACAACGTCTCCTCTTTTCGTATAAGCCGGGAAGAAAAAGCTACTTTCCTTCGGAATATTCACCACATTAACTAACACATTTTTTTCTTTTGCATCCTTTGCAATATTATGGTTCACGTTCTGATTATCTGTAGCAGCAATTACTAAAACTGCTGTCTCTAAATCTTTCTTCTCATATTCCCTTTCTTCCCATGTAACACCCTCTAATTGTTTGATTTCTTCGGAAACAGATGGGGCAACCACAAAAACATTTCCCCCAAACGCTAACAATGTCTTTATCTTTCGCAAGGCAACCTTACCTCCACCTGCTACCACACATCGTTTTTCCGTAATATCCATAAAAATTGGAATTTGTGCCATACTTTCTCCTTTATTAATATTTTCTCAAATGCAAAGAAATGTTTATTCACACTATGACCACTTACAAACTAAGAGCCTTTGAAGCAATGTCATTTATGCCTCATCTTCTCTTTTTTCCTGCTCCTCCCGATCAATAAACATCAGAATAAATGCAGCTAACAAAATACCTGCACTAATCATAATCGTCTTTTCTGCAAATATCCCAATACCTATATTTCCAATAATTGCCCCTCCAATGAAGCAGGCAATAATTCCGAAATAGAGCAGTCCATTATATAAATTCTTTTTATTCTTTCGATTCATATAATCGCACATATTTTGAGTAGCACTCCGCAAATTTCCAATACACATGGTAGTTGCAATACCCCTTCCATGAATCTTTCGAAATGCCTCTACCTGTATTCCACAAGCTAAAGAAGTTAAACTGTTTGCCAGCAGATTATAGCGTAATGGTATCCAGCTCACACTAAATAGAATGATTGCTTCTATCAATACAGCGACCTGACGCCAATGCAATTTTTTACTAAATTTCATACGCACAATATCGGATAACATGATACCAACTGTAAATGCCAGAATCGGGCAAAAATAGTGCAATGCCTGTGCAAATTTTCCTTCGGATATATACACACCAAATAGCAGCATATTTCCCGTCTGTGCATTCGCAAAGACTTCTCCTCTCATAATGTACGAATAGGCATCCATCATTCCCCCTGAAATAGCAAGCAAAATACCTAATTCAATTGATTCTGATGTTTGTTTTGCCTTCATTGTAACTCATTTCTCCTTTTTCTTTTTGTGACTTTTCTAAGCCCTGCATTTACGGATTGTTCCGCTCTTTGCACTTACACAATCTCTATACAATTCCGGATTATCGTAAATTGTATGATAATATCCTGGTTGCAATAACTTTTTTATAGAAAAACCTTCTAATCCTACCTTCACTCTATTGGGCATAATAAATCCCAAAAAAGGCGGCATATAGGTTACTATATCGTTGACATTTGCAAAATTCCAACCTTCCTTATAGATGCTGTTTAAATATTGTTTCATCTGACACCTGTTAAAAAAAGTGTATTTAAAAGGGCGGACGCTTCCAAAGGTATATAAATACGGACACACACCGAAATTGTAATTCAAATCCTGACAGCAAAGAATGGCTTGTGCGGAACCTAAAGACCAACCGATAATCTCAGTTTCTGCGGTTTGATATTTCTTATGCAAACGACTCCATTCTAACCGAATTTCGTTTTTAATACTTCGATACATATTCGCCCATCCATGATGTGCTCGAAGACATAGCATTTGTCCCTCAAAATAAAATGCATCATAATATTTATCCGTAAATTCCACGATATTCGCAATCCAATCAGAGAAACCATTGGTTTTCTGGAAATTAATCTGAATGACATCCCGCTCTTTTTCATAATGGATTTCATAATTCATTTCGTGTTGAAATCGAAACAGTTTTTCCAAACCTGTACATTGATAGGTGACTGCCTTGTAATGTAATTCTTTGCTTGCCTTCCCAGTATGGTTATAATCTTCGCTATTATCAATAAAATACTGTTCAAAATCCAATCTACGATATACCATATCTATGCTCCGGCTTTTCTTACAATATATGCCTCTACAAAAAAAGACGGAACCAATTCAACCAGTATTGTTTCGAGCATGCCAAAATATATAAAAACAAAGCCTTGAACAAGATACTTTTTCTAATCTTCCCACGGACGAATACGATAGGTTACCGCAAGCTTTTCACAAATCTGCCTGCATTGCTCCTCCTCCTCTTTGGAAAGAGTAGTATCTACCGTTGACAATACTACATTTGGCACATATTTTTTGGCTTCTCTTGCAAAATCTAACATAGCACCGTAGGCTTTGTCGCCATAGATACTGCGCACCATTTCATTATATTTTTCCTCATTCGGCGTATTTAAACTAATAGAAATGGTATCCGCCAGTCCCTTCAGTTCTGGTGCTACATCACGTCCATTGATTAAATTGGCTTGTCCATTTGTGTTGATACGAATTGGCTTTTGATAGTTTTCCTTCACAAATGCAGCCACTTCAAGCAATAGATCCATTCGTTCTGTCGGTTCTCCAAATCCGCAAAATACAACTTCCTCATACTGACTCATATCTTCCTTTGCAAATGCATCCTTCACTTCCTGTAAAGTCGGCTCATGATCCAACCATAAAGAATCTGACTCTTCCATATGGTCTCTATTTTGCCTTAAACAAAATACACATGAACAAGAACAGCGATTTGTCAGATTTACATATAAATTATTGTGCACTTTGTATACAATTGTCATTGCTTTCTTCATCTAAATTCTCCTCACTTTTTTGTTTTGTATACCCTCAAAGTCTGTTTGTTACTGATTTTGCAAAATTATTTTTAGCAGATTTACGCAAATTTATGGAGCATACATGAAGGCAAGCAAATATTCACAATCCGCTTTGCTACTAACTCCAAACACGATTCGCTTATCGCAGTCGATCCGTATAGGATTGTTCCTCTCCTGCTCCGGTTTCCGCCCACCACTTAATTGCTCTATGTAATCAAATTGAGAGGCTTTCTTGATCGTGTTAAATTTATATACCGCTGGCAAAAACAGCTACAAAAAGTGGGTATTCCTATTTTTTCAATGTGTGTAATACTTCCTCAAAACAAACTCCATCTGTAGTAGGAATCCCCAACTCGATGGAACGTAAAATACATTTTTTTATGAAAGTAGACGCTTTCTTTACCGATGTATAAAAGTCCACTCCATTTACTGCATCTGCCGCAATGATAGCTGTAAAGATATCCCCCGTTCCAGAACGTTCCGTTCCTACTTTATGGGTCTTTACAATTGCTGGCTCTTTCCCTTTTTCATAACACAAATTGCAAATATAACTTTTCTGAGAAAAACCAGTAATTACCACTTTTTCCGGTCCTTTCTCTGACAATTTTTCTGCCAATTGCACTAATTCTGCTACTTTCCAGTCTTCTTTGTATGGCGTTTCTGTGAGAATACACGCCTCCGTCAAATTTGGTGTCAAAATATCTGCATATTCAATCAACTCTTTCATTCGCTGACACATCTCTTGTGTATAAGTTGGATATGGTTCCCCATAATCCCCAATCACTGGGTCGATAATAGCCAAGGTATCCTTTGTTTTAAACAGTTTCATAAAATGTCTCACAATCTGAATTTGATCTGCAGACCCTAAAAAACCTGTACAGATTCCATTAAAGGTTAAGTTAAGTTTCTTCCATTCTTCCATATATGGTTCCATGTTCTCCGTAAAATCTCTATAAAAAAAAGAATCATATCCTGTATGATTGGAAAATATAGAGGTTGGCAACGAACAACACTGAATCCGCAATGTAGAAATAACAGGAAGTGCAACAGCAATAGAACAGCGTCCAAATCCCGACATATCATTGATTACTGCTATTTTTTTCTGGTTATTGTGGGATATGTCTTTTTGTAAACTGCTATCCTTTGTATTCTCATTCTTTGTCATGATGAGCCTCCTCAAACTTGCTTTCATTATTGTGTATTATAGCAAAATGCCAAAAGAGGTGCAACCATCCCGCGTTACACCCCCTTTTCAAATAGTTATCTTCTTTTTCGTTTTTGAATATCTTGGTCATACATTTTATTTTTTCATGTAAGACACCTTTTAAATTTCTTTTTTTACTTTTCCAAACGTACCAAAAATAGCCCATACAAGACTCATTCCCAAAGCAATGGCGACGGCAAAAATAGCAGTTTCCACTCCATAGGAATATACCAAATCCCAATCCTCTCTTACAAAGGCACTCATTGTATAAAACAAACTACTCCCTGGTACAAGGGAAATGACGGCTATGATAAGATACAAAGTTGTCGGTGCCCGCTGTATTCTAGCTAACACCTCTGCATACAAGGCTCCACTGGCACTAGCTAAAAATACGGGAATAAATCCATTTTTTATATAGATACTGCAAATCATATATACCAAATAGGTGCATACACCTCCCAAAGCAGCACGCAAGTAATGTCTGCTTTGCAGATGAAATAACATTCCAAAACCAATGCATCCAATAAAAACACTGAGCAATTGTATCATATTCTACCTCCTGTTTTGTTCCAATACCATTTCCTTAATCCTTAAACTTTAACGAAAGAGTGACAATACCAACATAGCTTTCAAAAAAATGCTTTCGCTTGGACTTAGGTAAATGAAATTGGTTCTGTTCTATAATCCTCGCTCTACAAGAGTTCTAGTCTTTTTTCAACCATTTTCTTTTCCCATACCAATGCCTTAACGGTATGAAAATGCTACTCTATGCTCAAAGAGAAAAAGACAACCAGATTGCGGTCATAAATCCACACGCCAATGCCCCCGCCCACAAAAGACTTTCCGCCAAACGAAGGAAACCTGAAATCGTATCTCCCACTAGAATATCACGCACAGAGTTTGTCATCGCTAAGCCTGGAATCAACAACATAATATCTCCAATCATAATATAATCTAAATGAAGGAAGGGAACACATTTTGTAACAACCGATATTCCGATTCCAATTACAAACGAACAGAACAATTGAAATACCGCCATGTTCGTACAATATTTTTGAACATACCTTTGCAACAAGCAAATAAAAATGGCAAACACCATAGAAAATAGTCCGTCCAGCAAACTGCCACCAAAAAACACCGAAAAACTTGCCGCACTTAACATTGCGCCAAGCAAATACTTTTTAAAAGAATAGGGCTGATTCTTTATTTCTTGTATTTTTTCCTGAAGTTCTGCAACTTTCATTGGCTCCTGGCAACATTTTCTACTAAGTGCATTTAATTGCTCTAATTTTGTAAAATCATTGCCAATCGGTTTACGGATACGACGAGTAAGTGTGATTTCCTCTCCATCCTTATGAAGCATAGTTACCACCATACTGGTTGTAATCACAAACACATTCATCCCCTTTGCTCCATATGCTCTTCCCATTCGTTCCAGCGTATCCTCCACTCGATTGACTTCCCCACCGTATTCCAATAATGCCTGTCCTAAATCCAGTAACGTGCGTAAAATCTCTCTTGCCTGACCAAAATCTTTTTCTTCACCCACTCGTCTCACCTGCCTGTTTTTATATTTTTAACGAAACTCTATGCTATTTTTTCCCTAACCTAGAAAATCTGTTTTTCATTTTTATTCTACCACCATGCATGATACTGTTACCATTAAGATTGAAACTTGTTCCCATGCTTTATTATGTCCAAATGTAATGAAGTATCCACTTTTACACAATATTCCAAACTTCGTACCCCTGTCTTTTTGCTGAATCATAAACCGGACGCATATTTTTCTCTAATATTTTATAAAACTCTTCACATGTATTCCCTTTCCGATACAACTCTTTATTTGCCCAAATAGAATGCAGGTTGTCCCTGTAACAGGCTTCATACAATTTATGAATTTCTGGCTTAGTATGTAACAGCTCATACAGTATATATTGATTAGCTGCAAATTTTTTGAAAAAGGAATCCCATAACGGAAGCTTATTACTTTTTTTCGAATTCCAAGTAGAATCCATTGGCATTAAATTCCACAATTCGTTATTCATCACAAACGACCAAGGAATAAAATGATCTACATCATAATGATTTTTATCTATTCTTTCATTTGTAAAGATATCTATAACAGGTTTCCTATCCAAGACACCTTCCCAAAGTTTTCTAACATGATCCAATTTATGCATTTTTTCGTCCAACGGTACCATTTTGTAAACCAAACCTGGCATCTCTGGATTATTATTTTGCAACCACTTCACTTTCTCTAATTGTATCCAACCCAATATTGCCACTGTATTATCCTGAATCATTTGTATCCACCCATCAGTCAAGCGGATATTCGCAATCCGCTCCGCTACTTGCTCATAACACGATTCGCTGCTAACGCAGCAGATCAGAAGGTACTTGTCCCCCCCTGATACAAGCAAGTCCTCCCCACCACTTATTGCTCTACGCAATAGAAGTGTGAGATTTTCTTAATCGTGTTAAGGAAGTATAACCAAAGTTACTATAACTATTCAAAATTTATATTCTAATCTATTTTAATCTTTCCCTCTGAAACTAAATATTCTAAAAATCCCTCACAACCAGCTAACACATCTTTATAGGTAGCATCAAAATCCCCTGTATACCAAGGATCCGCCACATCTCGACCACTTCCTGAAAAAGAAAGCATCTTATATATTTTATTCTCTGGATCTCCACCAGCAATCCGATTCATATTGCGGATATTGGCAGTATCCATACCAATTAAATAATCATACTTCTTGTAATCCTCTTTTGTCATTTGTACAGCTCGATGCGGAACAACTGGTATCCCCATCTCCTGTAACTTTCTCACAGTCCCATAATGTGGACCATTTCCAATTTCCTCCCGACTGGTAGCCGCAGAATTAATGTAAAATAAATTTTCGATGCCACGCTGTTTTACCATGTAGGTAAAAAGGCTTTCGGCAAGGGTGCTGCGGCAGATGTTGCCGTGGCAGATGAATAATACTCGAATCATAAAAATCTCCTATCATAAAAAGCCGATAAATGCCGTGTTTTGGGGCATTTTGCCGACTTGTTTCTTCTAATATAAAAGTTACATTTTAAGTGCCGATTTTGCAAAATACGGCAAAACGGCGCAATTCACACCCCTCATTCGTAGTAAAATCGTAGTCAAAATTTTCGGGATTACTACTCTGGATTTTGCACCCCCTTTGGAGTATTTCTAAACCGAGGGGGTGCATTATTTAACAAAAGGGTGTAGCAATTTGATCCCACTTTACTGCATTATTTATTTTCACTTTCCATCATTGCACGCATTGTTTCTGATTTATCATCATGAAATTTGTATGGCTTAAACCTACAATAATTGTAATATCTTATATCTACCCAATTATATATATAGTTTATCAAATCCTGTTTTATTGCATCAAAGGATTTCCAAAAATCAGCTTTATCATATTCTCTCCCCAATGTTAATTTTGCCGCATAAAATTCAAAGCTATAATCCCCAAGAATTTTTCGTAATCCCTCATCATATATCCCATTAATATTTAAAATGTATTGCTGACTATCTATTTGTTTAAGGGATTTTTCAATCCCCTCTATGCTATCCATCAGTTGTTCAGTAAAGAACTGCATTAATTCCGCTTGTCTGTTATCATCACATTCTGCAAATTTGCTTTTTGTTATCTCATACCATTCAATCCAAGTATGTTTTTCCTGACAATAATCTTCGTCTTTAAAAGCAACACTACACAAACGTGCCCAAGTTTCAACATACCAGCTTATTTGAAATTTTAAATCCATATACACTGCATCATATACACTAGTAGCTTTATCGTTTTGTTCTTTAATATTTCCAATTTCAATTAGCAGCGCAACAATTGTAGATGCCACGCACCCAAATGCCAAGTTCTTAACTATATCCGAAATAAGACTATCAGTATTGTCATTACATATAACTGCAATAATCATTATTAATACAGATATTCCACCAATTAAACCATACATTTTCCAATTCATTTTATACGGACTATTAATATGTCTTTTCAATTTCTATTTCCTCTCTATTTATTTTATTGCATTTTTAGCAAACCTTTTTCTCGTTTTCTACAACATTCTGTGATATCACCCTCTTATAAATACTTCTTGAATGCCTTCTTCATCTTCATGCAGACATCCATGATATAATCAAACTGCTGTGACCATGTGGCACGATTATCAAACGTCACTTCTTTTTCAATAATAATACGACTTGCCTTTCTTTCCGGCAGTTCTCTCCAATCAAGTACCAATCCCATCACTGATTCAATCTCATCTTTATGTAAAAGCAAATTTCTGAAAAGTTCCTTATCATCATTTATGTACAATTCAACATCAATCGCATTTCTTTTTTGGATTTGAGATACTGCGATATGACAAGCTGATGATCCAATACTAAAATCCATCCAATGATCTGTCGTTGGTTTTCTCTTATTAAATGCTTTGTTAAATTCTGCGTTCTGAAAGGCATAATCATTGAACGCCTGCCAATATTCCAGTCTCTGCTGCTGTGTTGGATTTGTAGCAGTTGTCTTCTTAATCTCCTTCGTCCAATCATTCGGTCTTTCAACTACTGTAAATGATGGAGCAATATCAGAATCACCTATCTGGAAAAGCTTTATTTCACATAAGAAAAAGCCAATCTTATCATCTGTATGATTGTTAAGCCACTCAACTGCTGCCTTATGTTCCTCACGTGCGTGTTTCACAACCCATATAACCACATCTGCATCTTTACCAGATGCATAAGTAATTAATTTACCAAGGTGGTCATGATCTGTATCTTCTAATTGATTTTCAATGATAATCTTTCTATCTGTTCCTGTTTCAGATGCATAGATATCAACATTAAAGTCTCCAACAGAGGACTCTGTCTCATCAACCGTAATATCAAGACCAACAGCATCTGCAAGTAATTCAACATTCTCTGCCACCCAAGGAGTAAAATTCAAAGCTTCATGTGGCCATATACTTCTCAAATCAGTAATTTCTTTTAATGTACCAAGGTTAATCATAGCCTTTTATCCCTCCAATCAAAAAGCACCCAGAACTCGCCCGGATGCCTATAAAACTTCGGTATGAATACGGGATGAATTCTTTGTTTTACAATACTTTACCTCTCAAAAATGGTTACAAAATCACTAAATTATATCATCCAAGCCTTATTTTTACCAGTAAAAAAGCACCCAAGCGAATTGATGCTTATTAGTTAAAATATAATATCTGTTCTGTCTATAAGTGAAATAATATTTTGCGGTTTCATGTAATAATCTATGTGTTCCGGCTTGGATATTTCTACATCACTTAATATTCTGTGAATATAATTTTCTTTCCTTTTATCTGATGAAGTAAGTTTACTCTCATCTAACGGAGGAATTTCCATTTTGTTAGCTTCGGAAAATGCTTTCATTATCTCAATCCAAACACTACTTGATAACAATATTGCAAATGAATCTTCTATCCAATACTCGATTTTTGTTTTTCGAAGATTTCGTCCTATCTCTTTTACAGCAAAATATGGTGCAATGTCTTCTATGCCAATCCATATATCAGCGAAACAATAATCATAAACTCCATCTTCAATATTGCGAAGATACTCAACTGCATCAGCTTTTACAATCGTAATCTTATCTTTGTTTTCGAACTGAGGCAAAATACATTTTTCAAATAAATCAATTACACTCTGCTCCAATTCAATTATGGTAATTGACTCAACATCTTCTTTTATGGATGCCATATAAGCAAAATATCCCATTCCACATCCAAGAGTAAGTACTTTTCCTTTTGCATTTTTTATTGGTTTCTCCATTGTAAACACTTCATTAGGCGACACCGACATCCAAGTGCTATTGATACTTTTTTGGAAGATAACTGGATATTTAAACTCCTCTGTAAAGCAACTTACTCGCGGTATGTCAACACAAAGTTCATCAATTCGCTTTGGAATATTATAAATATCCAATTCATAAGGATTCAAATCATGATATCTCAATTCATAATCGCCATTTGATTGGTTAGCAAAATCAATGTTTTTTATATACGAATTTTTATTAAATTCTGCTACATCAAACACTTTACTCTCTGCTGCAATCCAGTTCATAAAGAATTCCATTACTTCTGGTTGATGCTCTAGGTGTGGTCCAACCATTGCTTCTATCATAAGCAGCATCATCACTCTATCAACAGAATACTCCGGCATTTCCTTTTGTATCACTATAGCTTCTTTCCTTAGTGCATCTGGATCCTCTGGTATAATTGAATTTGCTGCAATGTTATTTGTAATAATCACATTAACCATAGATGATACTTCTTTTATCTGCATTATCTGCATAAGTTTCTCAGCCATTCGTCTTGTATTTGAAACTTTCAAACAATCAACTCCTAACAGTTTTTTTCTATTTTACCATTAGGAGTCTTAGTTTTCCATCAAAATCTATCGAAGTCTTCCTGTGTTGCCAGTTCCTTATATACGCCCAACTAAGTAATCCATGAAAAATCGCCCAGCCGACAGACTTCCACGTTGTTTTATTAGAAAAAAGGATATTAAAGAACTTTCTTTTGAAGTAATTCGAAATCGTATCCCATTAAAAAAACTCTAAAGAAAATATTTCAGCAACTTTATTTTCTTTGTCAATCAATTAGTCAATCAAAACTACAAGTTGGATTGTCGTCATATTTTAGAACCTGAAAGTAAACAAAATATTTCTATAATACGTCAATAAGTAATGCTAAATAGCCCACAATATTAATTAAAGAATGAAGCATTATTGATGCAAATACATTTCTATGTCTAACATAAAACAGTGTTAAGATAACCGATGGCACAATATAATAAAAAAACTCAGGTATCGAAACTATATGAATACAATCGAAAAGAACAATCGAAATAACTGTTGTAACGAATAATACATATTTAGATTTTGTTTTTCCTATTATTCCATATCGGAAGGTCATTTCTTCAATTACAGGAGCCAAAACGCACCCTTGTATTACACTTAATATAACAGGAACAGAGGCCATTTGATTTTTTACATTTTCATTATTAGCAGGCAATATCTCTACCCACACATTTTGAGCTATCCAAAGCATAACCAATGTTAAAACCAATTCTATTATCAAAGTTATACTTAAACCTATATAATACTTTTTATCTGTTAATTTAGTATTGCGGATAAAATCCCACTCTTCTTTCAATTCTCTGTGAAACAACGCGATTACAATTAAAAAAAGTATTACATATACCATAAAGGAAGCCCATTCATCTGATATGATAGGTGCAATTAATTCCCATAACCCGAAATTAATTAAGTAAAAAAATAAAATAACTGCAATTCGTTTCCATATTTTGTTTATACTTTTCATAAAAGCGTTTCTCCATAAAATTCTAAGTGAACAAAATCGCTGTGCGATAGCCTGCCAACGCCACAACACAGTTTTTGTTCTTTTATTAAAAAGGCAGTTGATTACTTTCTCAAAAGTATTTATTATTAAGTTAACACACAAAACAAAATACCAAGAAAGTTTCACTGCATATAAAAATAATATCATTATACCATTACAAGGCTACTTTTGCAAGCAATTTTTCCTTGAGTTTCCGCAGTTTTATCCACATACCCCAAAAACTGCATTGCTATTTATGATATTGTCAATATTGGTTTACACTTTTTTCTCAAGAATGTTCGACCTATGCTGCCTCCTGTAACGAAGCATAGTATTGTTGTCGCTTAACCATTGCAGGCAATCCACCATTAGCAGAACAGATTCTTCGGTTATTCCTGAGACGAAATGTCAAGGACTTTTTAGTATTCCCCTCATTTTGTTGCATGAAAAAAGCCACTGTAGATTTCAATTTCTACAATGGCTCTTAGGTCATTTGTATTCAATTCATTTTATATAAACTCAGGTACAACCTTGAATCTGTCGAGTTCGTTACATAGATGAAATTTTACTAGCCCTCTCCATATAATTCCGTACGAATCAATCTCGCTGTTTCCATAAACTTTTCTGGATTTATTTCTTCTGCAAAAGCTTTATCCATTGTTTCAGCAATAATTCTTGCAATCTCCTCAACTGTGCAATTCTCTGAGATAACATCTGCAAACTTGTGTGAATAACTATCAAATTCATCATTTGGTGCACAACTAGCAAGTAATCCGTAATAATCAAACTCATCAATATATTTTTTAATTACATCAAATTTATTCATTCTAAGTCCTCTTCTAAAATTAGAAACTGTTCTTTTTCTTCTACTGGCAAGGCTGCAATCTATTTTTCATAAATTTGAAACGCAATACGTGGTAAAGTTTGGTTTGTATTCCGTCTCTCACCTTTCCCCTATTTTCTTTTGATAACAGTTCCATCGGCAGAAACAAATGATGCATCCAAAGGCTTGAACACATCTCCTGCACTAATATTATCCATAGTGAATGAATCATCAGTAGAAGTAACAGAATCTGATGTTATAGTAATCTCGTATTTTGTCTGCTTAATCTGAATCTCATATCCTTTTGCAGTAAGATAGTTTTTTGCTTCGACAGCATTATATCCAGATACATCTATCTCTGCACCATTCTGCAAATGATTTGCTACTGCGATGACATACTTTGGTGGATATGTATTACCGTTTCCCCATACAAGCTCATACTTGGTACTCGTATTGTGCCAAGGAACTCCATTCTCATCAATATATTTAATAGCCTCTGCTATAAATTGTCCGTCAACTTTTGGGACTGCCATGATAAGCACCTCCATTTAAATGAATATACAGAATTTATTATATCACTAAACGGGTGTTTTGACACCCACAATCGTTAAGTGGCGCTAACACAAAAAGGCACCCAGACATTTCTGCCCAAGTGCTAATTTTATAACTCACTACACTACTTTGAACATATTCTGTTTTAATGGTCTATCATCCTTATCTGAAAGTCCCATCTCTTTTCTAGCATCTTCCATACTCTGCATCTTGTGAAGTTCCTTCTCCGCATCTTCAAGTCCAACATGGGTATAGACATTCAAAGTGTTGTTGTCAAGCAAAATTGTAACACTTTATGATAGTTTCTCCTATGCAGCATAACGAGCTGCATGAGGAGTACGACCACCATTGTGTGTATGTGGTCTCTTGTGATTATATTTTCCATAAATGAATTCATATGTACTTTGATCCAAATCTTCATCTGAAGTAAAGGAGTAAAGATTGTAGAACTCATTTTTGAACGTATTGTAAAACCGCTCCATCGGAGCATTATCATAAGGATACCCGACACGGCTCATGCTTTGCTATACAAAATTTTTTTCGCAAAAATCATTAAATGCCTTGGCCGTGAACTGGCTTCCCTGGTCCGAATGCAAAATGATCCCCTTGCCGGGTTTGTGCATATCCAGTGCCTTTTGAAGTGTTGCTATGGCCAGTTCTGTTGTGATATTGGGACCATTTAATGTTGCCACAATACTGCGGTCATGAAGATCCAGTATAGAGCAGTTATAACGCATTGTGCTATTTGGCCTTGGCATGTACGTAAAGTCTGTACACCATACCTCATTTGGTTTTTCTACATGAAATTCCCGGTTGACTAAATTTGCAAATACCTTGTTGGCAGTTCCCTTTATGTATGCTGGCTTTTTCGGACGCACAATGGAATGTAAGCCCAATTCATGCGTATACTTGAAAATCGTAGAATACGAGTAAATAATACCTTCCAGGACCAGATAATCACGGATCATCCGGTATCCGGGAACACCGTCGTTTTTGTGATATATTTCAACGATTTTTCGTTGCACGGAGGCTTTGTTTTTTCTGTATTCTGCTTTCCTGTTTTTTAAATAATTGTAATAAGCATTTGGACAGATATGAAGTCTTCCGAGAAGCCATCTGACACCAAATTCTGGAGCGTGTTTTTGGATAAACTGGTATTGCGCTAATCGATTTCCTTCGCAAAGAATGCCGCTGCTTTTTCTAGGTGCCCTTGGGGTATTAGGAATTCTATTTCCTTTTTAGTTTCCTCTAATTCTTTACGTAATCGAAGATTTTCAGCATAGGAATCATTTTCCTGCTGAATGTTTTCATTTGTCTGGCATTCTTTGCTGCGCTGTGTTAACCAGTATCTTAAAGTCCCTTTACCAAGATGATATTCTTCGGTAAGACTTTTAATTGTTCGACCTTCCTCCAGATGAAGTCGAATGATATGTTCTTTGAGCTCAGGCTCATACTTAATAACTTTTGACATCGTAACATCTCCTTGTAGTTTGATTATATCAAACTATCACTTGGTGTTACAACTTAATTATAGCAGGACACTCATTTCCATCAAAACATCTAAAATTCTTTATTTACAACAATGAAAGATACATATTCCTCAACTATCCTTTCTTTTGTTATCCGATTACACCTTATCTTCGTTTTATAGTTTTACAACACTTACAATACTTTCCAGTATCCTGCCTTTTTTGAACCAACCCGCTCTATATACCCATTTTCTCTTAAAAATGATATATTGTTTTCTACTGCTGTTTTACTCACCCCTAATATATTATGAAGTTCTGCAGTTGTAATGTTCGGGTTG
>ULNJ01044048.1_pt1 | contig 20128 bp, 26 predicted proteins | sample 1951891 | NCBI WGS metagenome assembly ULNJ01 (sample SAMEA4835574, study PRJEB28245) | human gut metagenome | biome: gut microbiome; material: fecal sample | place: Denmark | collected 2008 | reverse complement strand
TCTGGTTCCAATGGGCAATCCTATTAGAACCCTCGATTTATACCTATATAACCCAACCGACCTTGAATACAGGCCAGTCAGGTTATAAATAGGATGTTGTCCCCACCTTTTTATGGTGGCTTGAGATAGAGGTTGCCAAGTTACTCCGCCGCCCATGGGTGGTATACCCAAAGTTAATGACTTCTTTACGATTGCAAGGAGGTTTCGAGAAAATTTATTCACAGCCTTATCATATCCCCTTTGCATACTTGGCCCAAGGTTACTGACTAAAGATTCTACCCTTTGCCATTCACCATTTAATTTTACCTGAAGTACTAGGTCGGATACTTTGGGAAGGGTGATATTTACCTTCCTTGCCATTTGTTAGAAGTATTTATTGTAAAAAGCCTTCAGTTCATCGTAAGCAGTCCTGATAATACCATCTTTGTGATAATGAAACTCGCCAGCATAACCTTCTATTCCCCCGAGTTTATTTGCCCACTTCTCTGTCCAAAAATCGTAGTAGTTATGAGTACGTTTGTGTAACATACAATGTAATCCACTACATAAGCCCACGATTGGTAAGTATAATGGACCAAGAATTCGAGATTGAATACAATGACCAAACTCGTGATCATATACTGGTTCTCTTAATCCTGACTTCTTTGATAGGAAGATATAGTTTCCTAAACTTACTCCTCCATTCATTGTTGGAGCCACATAGAAAGCAGTGCTCCTTTGTTTTAGGATTCTTTTCTCACCCCGCAGGATTATTTTATAACCTAGTCCGGCAAGGTTTTGAGGTAATTGCCAAATATACAAAATGATATGCACCAGAATATGCAATAACTTACCAAACTTAGTTTTATGTTGGTGTTCTTTTAATATACTAGACATTACCTATTCATTCTTATTTGATGCCCTTACTTTTAGATAGTGTGCAAAATACCCGGCAATAAAATATACTATCGGATATATGATTAGTAGTAGTGCTACCAATCCATTGTCAAGCCATCTCCAAATGCAAGAGAAGATGATTACCGAAGCTATGGCTAATGCAATGTATAGCCATCCAAGTTTTGTAATGTTCATTTTTGTCGTTGTGTTAAGTTTATCGATTAAGCATACATAGGCCATTGTTCTGGCAGTACCACCCAGTGGACCCAGATAGTAGGGAGCGATTCTTCTAAAGGCATGGAATACCTTAAAAATTGGACTACTCCCACCTATGTTAGCGCAAACATGTTAACTCTTTATGCCGAGTCTGAGGGTGGCAACTCTTATGGCCCAAATTACTTAATAACGGGAGTGTATAATATTTCCGGAATTTAACCATAATCCCCCTCGTAATTGAGGGGGATTTTGTTATAACTTGGCGTATATATTTTTGATACGTATAATTCCGCCTGATACACCGGAGTCCAAACCATACGATGTTGTTACAATGACAAAACTTGTCTGGTTATTTACCGTTGCAACATTCAGTTTTACTTGACCTATGTTTGTGCCGCCTAAAGCGCGAGAATTTATATCACACATCGTACTACCAGAAGCTAAACGGAAGAACATTAAAGCAGAAGATGTTTTTACCGTGCCTCCAGTAACTGATGTCTGTACATCAGCTTCTATGAAACAAGTAGTATTGGCTGGTACTGATCGGGTTAATGACACCAAAGTAGTAGAGCCATTAACAAGAGAGCAATCTATATAACCACCATTAACTTTAGTATATCCTGGAATTGGAGCTGTGTATATACCTAAAGGGAAAGTGCTACTGTCTACAACCTCACCGCTATTGTTTATTACCATCTGGGCTCTGTATAAAGGAACTGCCCCACCACCCGGATAGACTAATAGATCTACACCAATATAGTAATAATCTCCGCCGTCATATACACATTGTGCATATCCACAAACTGTTGATTCCTCTACTGTAATGTGCGATGCAGTAATAGATATATAATCATATATATCAGAACCTGGATCAATGTAAATAGGCAACATTTTGCCGTACTCAAATTTGGGGAATGCTGCTGCTACAACCGTTGCCACGCTTTCAGCATCCGCAACAACGATTGGTTCTGCTGCCCCTCCACCCTCAAGGGCCGTCCACTGGGTGGTGCTCCCGATGCAGGCTCCCAAATACGCCTTAGTCGATCCTGTCTTGAAAGCAAAGATTTGGAAATAATCTCCTTCATTGCTACCCATGGAGATGAAACCATTGAAAATTCCAGACTCCGGAAATTGGTTCGCCGTAGAAGCCGTAACGCTATTCGTATAAAACGGTATAAAATCCCCTGGCTTGTAACTATACAATAAAGCACTAAGTGCTGGTTCAGTAAAGGCAGTAACCTGTACGGCTTGTCCTAAGCGAGTAACTGGAGTATTATTCCAAACTACAACGTAATCTTCCAGATTTGCACACCCCGTGTAGAACATGCCACTTGCAGTATCTACCATCATGTAGTACAGCAATCTTTGGTCTCCGGTTATGAAGATAGGGCTTGCAATGGCTACACCTACAAATGAAGTGGCTCCATGATTAGAATTAGGGATATTACTTGCATAATTGGCATAGAATAAGAAACTCTCCCCATCCTTAGTTATGTTAAGTCCAGGAATTGCAAAGTCAGTAATTTCAACTGTTTTAACACTTGCATCGGGTAACTGTTGCCATGCGGTAGCATACTCCCCGGCTGATTTATATGTATATATCGTCGGTATACCGTTAACTTTATTGCTAGTTGTCATGCCAACATACGAAGCCATCAGACTATTGTGTTTAATGGCATAACCAAACAACCCAACACCTGGACCCTTAACTGCATCTTGTGCACTTGTAAATGTGACAATTTCGCCGACCTTAATATCGGTTGGGAAACTAACATTTCCTCCGTCACGGAGTTTCCATGTATTAGTTTGAAAATTAGTGACGACAACTTGTTTAACCCCCTTTTCAGGAGCCAAGTTGGCTATATTCTGCAGTGTAGTCCTCTGACTAGCCGATATCTGAATTTTCTCTTCACCTGTTGGAGTTACATCAGTAAACTGAGAACTACCTATCTCATGAAATTCTGCCATGATATCTTAATGTTTTACTGTTTTACTTTTATTTTGCATTCTGTTGCCTATACCCAGCTTTAACATCGTCATAAAGAGATACGATATTAGAGAATGTAGCTACAATTAGACTATCAGTCATCTGAACTACTGTAAGATAGGCTTCAGCCTGTTGAGCAGTTGCTACTCTCGTTGTTGTAGTCCTGAATACTAATGTCTTTCTTCTCTCTACTCCTGTTAGATTAGTATCAGAAGTTATTAGGGATTCAGAACTTCCTCCTATTCCGGTATAATCTATATAAAAATTATCACCAGAGCCGTCATCCCAAGGTATAGTAACTTTTGCCATACGTTAGTTATTAAATTTAGCGATATAGATGGGATATCCCACCCATCTATACCAAGACTCCTTAGCCCTATGCCTTTGGAGTAACCGTAAATGTAGTGTTGGTGTCCACAGTGACCTGAACTGCCGAGCCATCCTGAGGCACATCGATTGTAGTCGGAGTAACTTCGATGAAGGGGTCACCTGCAGTCTGGTTAAGAGTAGTTGTTGCCTTCTGACCACCATTGGCCGTAGCAATAATCTGCTGTGTACGACCTTCAATGGTTTCGTTAGCTGCAGCATTCAGTGTAAGAATGAATACATACTTAGCTTTTGCACCTGGGTCACCACTAATTGCAGTACCTGAAGTGGCACTTGAACCATTAGCTTGGAACTGTATTGCAGCTATATCGGCAGCAATAATATCACCAGTACCTTTGCTAAAGGTTATTTTTGAAGTATTGGACTTACCAGTTAAAGTTACCGTACCGCCTTCTTTATCTACTGCAGGACTGGTATTATCGAACTGGATAAACTCAGCTGCAGGAAGGTGGTTAGCAACAAACTGTTTCTTCTCAGCTACTCCTGTACCCTCTACCTCAAATGTAGCACTTTGGGCTACACGATTGCCACGATTGGCAACTTCAGCTCTTACCTGTAAAGTGGTATCACCTGAACCAGATGAAGGATTGACAATAATGCCGTTTTGTTTTACTTCAGCCATTTTTTTTATTATTTTTTTATTTGGGTCTTACCTTAAATGTAGTATTGGTCTTTACGGTAGTTTCATCCTCATAAGAATTAATTTCGCTTAGTTGAAGGATATACTTGGTCAATTCTACATACCTATCGATATTCTCCATGTAAGAGAGTATCTTTTTTGTTTCTTCTGGAGTTTCTCTCTTCAGTACTACAAAAAAGAGCAAAGCTTCATCATGTGCTTGAGCTACTTGAGTATCACCTGTGGGAGAATAGACCTTACCATTGATTACGAACTTATCCTGTGCCCAATCAAAGTTCCAATAACCCTCTTTGGTTAAATGACCATTCTCTTCAAGTGACCTCTTAGTTACATATAACACAATGTTGATACCGTCCAGTTCACCTGAAACAGTCTCTTTTAATGAAGGCCAGGTTCTTATGAAGTTGTACTGAATCAATCCGTCCAGAAAGTACGGTTCGTAGTTATTACCAGTATCTTCACCGTAAGACAGAATCTGGTCAAATCTCTTTAACCAGATTAGAGGTTGTTTACCTGCATCCACTTCAACAAAGTCATTTACAATGGCCTTGTATCGGTCCCATACTCCTTTTGTAATCCTTTTCCTCCGTGCCATACCCTATCTCTTTACAGGGAAGCCTGGGTCTGGGCCATCTAATGGTCCTGGCCTCCGGTGGTTGACTACTTTTGGAACTACTACCTTCTTCACTGTTCGGCAAATGGGTAGATAGATGGAAAGTCTTTCAGCAAGCATACACAGATTTTGTTTAAGTATATCAATAACTCCACCTGGTTGCATTGCTTTTATGACATTTGATGAGGTTTTAGATTCAGAGTCAGTATCGTTGAAGAATTCTACCTCAGTTGGACCTGTTTGTATTCGCTTAACCTCACCTGAACCACGGCTTGACTCTGAAGACTCGGATTCAGATGTAGAGGATGAGTTACTCTCTTTAACTGATTCTGCAGTGGCACCAACCATCAATGAAATCTGCACTACCATATAATCATAGGCTGCCAATTCCATAATTAGCTGGTTTTCTAGAGCTTCATAATACAACTCATTATTAAATTCCTCTATGGGTATCTCATGATTTAATAGCGGCTGAATATACAGCTGCCATTTCTCGATAAACTGTTGCTTCTCTTTAAGCGTAAGTTTACCAAAGATATCCTCGGGTATATAAGTGTCTATCAACTCGTAGATACTGCCAGGCAACTGGGTATTTACCTCTTCACTAACCCCGATAACCTGAGTCTTGGATAATGCAACTCCTCCGACATTGTTAGTTATGGTCATCTTGACCACATAGTCACCAGAAGCCTCATAAACATGGGAAGCAGTTACCACACCGACGTGTGATTCTGTCTTCCCATCACCAAATACCCATGTTACTGTAAAGTCGTGGGGTAGTTCATCAGCGAATCCCCTAAACCTTGCATTGAGTCCAACTACGGTAGATAAAAAATCTACCTCTTTCATAGTTTACTCGTCGTCTTCGTCCTTCAGCTCATCGAGGATAGCATTTACCAAGTCAAGCTTGGTGTCACCATCCTCCGGCTCAATCTCCAAAGAGATAGCTAAAGCCTTCAGTTCTTCTGTATTGAACTGTTCTTTGATTTTCTCGGGAGCTTCCTCAGCTTCCATGAGTTCATCGAACTTCTTCCGAACTGCTTCCAGATCTACTTCTTTCTTGGGAGCAGGTGAGCTTTCTTTCTGGCCTGGTGCCTTGAATTCCTCGGCCTTTGCCTCGATGAGATATCCGTTTGCCAGGGCTGCTTTGATAACTCGCAGATTAAACTGCTTGTCGGTTAATTCCACAACGTCTTTGCGGAGAACCTTAATCTTTGAGGCCTGGTCATAGAAGATACTTGCCTTAGGACTCAGTTTTACATATCGTTTACTTGCCATAGTTAAATTAGTTAAGGGGGCGGTATTAAGCCGCCCCCAGGTTTGAGTTGTTGGGTGTTACTCGATGATACCGGTCAGGTACTTGTCGACGTCCATGTAGTCGGGGAATCCGTTGGTAGCGAAATCCTTCTTCGCATCGATGAGGATGGAAGCATCCTGGTACATCTTCGAGAAGCCCGTCGTCAGCGAAGCATAGATAGCCTCGGTCTGATTCGAAACGATACGTTCCGACTCCAGCATCAGCTGTTTTGCAGTCAGCTTTATCATGGCTGCTGCCGGGTCTACGAGCATTACCTCGTCTGCCGGAGTACCACCATGGATGTAGAAGTCTGCCGAGTTGGGAACCGGAGTCTTCAGGTTCAGACGGGCATCTGTAGTACCCGACGAACGCAGTTTGAACTCGGGGAGGTCGAGAAGGTCGAGTGCCTGCTCTTCACCACCGATGATGGTACGGAACTGACGACCGAGGCGTGATGCTCGAATCCATACCCGGAGGAGGTCACGATACTGGATTCCCTTTGAAGTGTCGCCTACGCCGATAACCGGAGCCGATTCAGAACCGTCCAGCTTGTTGCCCTTTACGAGGACATCCATGGCCAGAGCATCCATTGCATAACCCAGCTGAACGCCGAAGTCACGAAGGAAGATTGCCATTACGTCCATCGATACGTAGCTTCGTACCTCGTCGGTAACCTTGAAACCCTTGCCGATTTTGAAGAGGTTGACCGACTTCTGGCCGAAGGATACGGTACCAAGAGGAATGGTCTCGGCCTCGTTCACCCGTGCAGGGTTAGCGTCGGACATGTTGACTAGCGGCATGATTGCGGTCAGCCCGTTGATGGGCTGGTCGGATGCGATGATATTGGGATAGAACGGTGCTTCACGCATACCCAGATAGATTGCCTCACGGACAATCTCCGGAACTAGCCAGCGGAGTTCGGGATTCGGCATGGAGTATATATTCTCCATCGTGTCTACTTTGGGATTGAACCCGACGGCTTTGAAGTAATCCTCCTGGGTAATGCCGTATTTCTCCTGGAGCATATCACCCAGATGAATGTCTACCGGGAGACTCTTGTTGCTTCCCTGTCGGAAGCCGTCCATGTTCTTTACGATTTCGGGAAGCTCCTTTAAGTACTGGTCCCGAGTGAAAGTTTTTTCTGCCATGTTATAAATGTTTTTTTGTTATTTTGCAAGGATTCGTACCAGTTCGCCCTCCTCTGCCGTGTTGATGGCCAGGAAAGGAGTCTCGGCATTCGAAGCCGACGGACTGTAGTTAGGATATGTACCACTGTCATCCAGTGTACCGTCTGTCTGAACATAGCCAGTAGTAGCTATGGCGGCTTTTGCGATACCGTGAATAACGGTGTAACCATGGACCATGACCGTTACCTCTACGCCAGCTGCCGAAGGTGGATATGCTGGGTACTTACTGTAACCGATAGCGATACCGATGTATATTTCTCCTTCTGCTCCGGTATAAGGAGAAATGGTACCGTCGTTATTCAGTTTTACTGGCTGGCCCTGAACGATAGTATCACCGCTCTTTACCGGGAATGCCTGATGAAGCTTATGCGATTCACTTTTGTAAATCACAGCCTGCGGGGTTCGTGAACCCACTTTGTGTAAGTCTGCCATAATTTAATTTGAAATTTGAGTTACTTTCTTTGTTATTTCTTTTCTCCTCTGAGTTTCCGGTCTGCCAAAGCCTGGGCAACTGCCTGAGTAGATTTCTCTGAATTCTTCGTTTCGTCTCCTTCCTCAGGATTGATAGACGATGCCCGGCCCACGTCCTGAGAACCGCAATGGTTGCAGTGCATCGGGAATTTATCCTCCAGCTGTGCGTCATAAGTCTTACGCAGAGCAGTAAGGGTTTCCATGGTAGTTCCTTCGTTCTCCAGGAGTGCCAGGATATTCTGGTCTACGTTTTCCTCGCCGGAAACTTTCTTGTAGGCAGCCACCGTCTCCTCACGGAAGAATTTGATATGACCGTCCCAGTTTTTCTTTGCTTCTTTATAAGACTCCAGGTCTTTTTCGAGATTTGCTTTCTCTTCCTTGAGAGTCTGAATCTCGGTGTCCTTTGAAGCCACTGCCTCTGTGAGGCTTTGATTCTGCTGTACCAGGTTTTTGATCTGGGTTAGAGCCAGCTCTATCGAAACTTCCTGACCTTCAGAAAGGGTCAAAAGATTTTCACCAAAGAGGCTCGCCAGCACTTGCTGCAATTCTTTGTCCATGTTTGTTTTATTTGTTTGATTATTGTGGTTACCCTTTCCGGCACCCTTTTCATTATTAGATTGGGTGGTATTGTACTTTATATCTTTTTCAGAAAGAACCTTGAAGTCGAACATAGATACCCTCTTTGCTGGGTCATTTGCTTCAGCAGCTTTTTCTTCAGAAAAAGAATAATACTGACTTCCTGCATAAGCAGGGCTGTTTAACTTACCGCTTTTGATTAGCTGAGCAAATGGGTCTGCCCCATGCCATACTAGAGATGTCTCTTTGTAAGATATGATCTTAGTAACAACCCTACGAATAAGTTCTCCATTCTCAGTATATGTACCTAGTTTGGAATAGAATTCCCAGATGTCCTCAAAAGCATGAGAGGGTTCCCATGCAAACTCTACCGTTACCGAATTAGAGTGTATAGATGGTGGGTCCATTTGAATACCCCGAGCTATACGGGGATTAGAAAGACCGTCTATCTTTAGAATACCGTTGATACCGGCAGGGATAATTATCCCAATCTTTTCATCCTTGTAAGCCTCTTGCCATTCTACTGACTTAACTGCCCCGATAGCATTAGCTACATCAGTCTCATGGTCAAGATTAACTGATTGACCTACCAGTAAAGGCATTGATTCCTTCAGTACTGCTTCTGGAAACTCAGTAGGATTATACTTCCTTGCCACTATTGCGGCAGAAAGCATTCGGAACATTGGCTCTATAAAGTCACTGTCCTTTGGCTTTAACATTTCTGGAGTTACTTCTGGCATGAACTGGTTGACATTCAAAGTGCCACCCCACATACCAAATCTTTCCAGTGACTTCTTAGGGTCTTCACTGAAGTTGCCAGTGCCCTTGTAGAAGTTTTCAGAGAGAGAGTGAGCATCTATAACTACTTCTGGTACATCAGATACCATCAAGCTATGAGCTGCACTTAATACCATTACATCGGTATTCTGTTGAGTCTTTGTCATAATTTATCTCGGTTTACTGTCTTGATCTTTCCTTTTAGGATTGGGATTTACTTTATCTCGAGTTCTACGGTCTGACTTATCTTTATCGTCTTCTCGTTTCTTCTTTTTCTGACCTGTATCTGAATCACCCGTCCCATCTGAATCATCAGATTCTACAGGGGTTCTTGGTCCAGGTTGGTCAGGCGTTTCATAACCCATATCCCGTGCAAACTGGTCCTGACTTATAATACCCTGATTGTATAAGGTTACATTTACACGAGCCCGATATTCACGAGCCTGTTGTAACTTAATATCGTCTGAAACAGTTGAAGTTCCAAACTTGATAGTGATTCCTTTATTGTTAAACCCAGCCAGGCGCAGTTCTAGAGAATAAAAGAACTCCAGTACAAAGATTACCAATGTTTGGATATTCTTTAACTGGGATATCATCTTAGACAACTGTATACCAGCTCCTCCCTCGGTACCGCTTTGAGATGCAGATACTCCGATGATAGAACCATTTACCCCTAGACCATTTGCTACGGATTGCTGATTCATATTCCATGGGAGGTTTATATTCTGCATAGAAGCCGAAGTAGACTTTAATTCGAATTCGTGGTCATCAATGTAACCAACCACTACTCCATCAGACATACCTCCAACTATGTTGGTCTTCATCTTCCGAAGAGTACTTTCCAAACGTGCTGCATAAGCTTTTTCACTTTCTCCAGCAGTACGGGGAGGTTTAGCCATCTTGGCTTCTAAGAAACCAACCATTCCCATTACCTCCATGATATGTTTGAAATTCTTCTTCATGGTATGTTGACCAGCAATAGAATCCAAAGCCGACATGAATGGAGGCACTCCGTATGGTTCATCAGTATCATTATACATACCTACATAACAATAGGTCTCTGTATTCAATCGTATGAACGAATCTTTAAGACCATCTACCAAACGGGGATTCCTTTGATATGGGTGATATACTCCGTTGTTCTCTCTCTTAAACCTTATAGTTTCTGGTTTTATGAATAGTATTGTTTCCAGCCCTGTTAATTTATTGTTTGGTACTCCTTCTACTGATATAGCACCACCAACAAGAAGCTGAACTATGAATTTGTTTACTAACCCATCAATACCAGCAGTATACTTAGACCACTTTCTTGACACATCCCTCAAATGCTCCCTCATCTTGGTAGACTCATCTGGAGTATTGTTTGGGAAGTCTATAGTATGACCTGTATTCGACAGCTTGAACATGTCCTGCAATGCAATGCTGACGTCCGGGTTTATCTTATAAAGGTCCCGAATGATAGGTATTAGTTCTGTTCTGAACGTTGGGGTAACTAAGTTCGTCATACCATTAAGAGTGGTAATGAGTTCAGAGTTTCCCACACCATCATCTGGTTGAGAAACTCTGCCCGGACTTATTGAACCCTTTCCCTCGTCTTTGTTCTTAGATTCCACAGGCTTAGACCTAGTGAACCAACTGATAGGATTAAGTTTCATGTTATATTGGATTGTTTATGCTTACTGAGGAATTACTACAGTACCAGATGGACTGTGAGATCTAATATGATTAGTGATAGCTTTACCGAATATTGCATCATCAGAATATGTTTCACCTTCCAAATCCAGGTCCATAGAGGAGTTATTCATTCTATGCTTACCACGAGCAATAGGTCTTCCAGCACCGTCATAAATAAAGGTATATGCTTCTTGTACAAAGAACGGATCTTTTATAATTACGTTCTCTTCCCTGATATCCTTCTCTAAGTTCTCGATTATTACAGAACGGTTCTTGGTTGTGGTCAACCATCCCGGGAACTTATCTTCTTCTGGTCTATTCTTCCTCTTCTTACGTAAGAGCTTAGTATAGAAGTATAGATTAGGATATCCCTCATCTTGAAGTATGGTAGTTACCGTCATACCAACATCATTGGTCTCTGGAGCTAACTTAGCAAAATTGAACTTCTCTCCAACATCACCAAGTAGTCTGGCATACTTGTTCAATGGTATTCTCCCCTTATATACTGCAGCCTCTTCTCCTTCTTTATCCATACAGGTGAAAGCAGAGTAGTCAGTACCTCTACCAGTAGCACAGTCACCACCTATAAAGTATTCTTTGTTTGGGTCTGGTTCGTTGAACTCTTTATACTGACCTTTGAGACGGGTATTGATAACAGGGTAGTCAAATAAGCATTCCTCTATAGCTTTAATATCAGCTAAGTCGAATACTGTATTCCCAGATGATAGGAAGTCACCGTCTATCTCCTGAGCTGTTCTCTTGGGACCCAAAGCAGCAGACATCTCTTCATACCATTTCTCATCCCTATCAGGGTGCATCTGCCAATATAATCGTATAGGGTTAAACGGATTACCCCCAGATATAGCATCTACCCAAGTACCGTGAAAAAAGTTCCCGACGCCGTAAGGCGTGTTATGAGACACGTAGTCTTCGTTGATTAGGTAAGATTCATCGTTTTCAACGCAAATGTCATAAATGGTATCGTAATACTTTCTAACTACTTTCAGCTTAGAAAGATAGATACTTGTACCACGTTTACCAGATACAATACGTTGAATATAAGACTTATTCAGTTTAACCTCAAACTTATTCTCAATCTCCTGAGATATCTTCTCCAACACTCCATAGTAGTAACCAAGTTCCTGATAACGGTATCTTATGTAAGCCACCACTCTTAAGTCGTAGTTGAATCCTCCTTTTAGTTTAGACCCAAGCTTCATTCCATAAGAATGTTTCGCAGCTTTTTGACCGTTCTCAGCTACTGTAACTATCTGGAGATTGGTTACATAGTTGTCTGAAGGATTGTTGTTAATGTGGTCAACTACATATCCTTCTGGAATTTCTCCTAAGAATACTTTAGCCACCAGATTGTGGACACATATCTTTTTCTTTTGACCATTATTCCACAGACTTATATTTAGATATTTTTCTCGGTTAGTACATGGTTTTGGTAATTTTTCTACCCTCGTCCCATTCTTTACAATGAAGATTCTTCCCCAGTTGGAGACTTCATAGTTTGGATAACCAGGTATGGGTTTGCATATCTCTTTCTTGGGTTTTACGGTTACTGGATTCTGCTCCAGACCGCTTATACCAGTATGATAGAAGATAGCAGGTATATCTCGTTTGATTATCTCTGAAACAGGTAACCAACCTTCAAGAGTATACAACTTATGTTTTGGAGTACATTTAATAACCCTACCTTGCTCATTGTGAACTTCCCAAGTTTTCAGTACACCCTTATTTACAGAACCAAGTACTCTCTGCCACTTTCCAGTATGTGATAATACTCTCAGTCCAAGATGTGATATATCCATCTTACCAAAAGTTTTGGGACAAATAGAATCTACTCTGAATGGCCCATCTTTACCTATAATTTGAGTATCACCAGTAATACATGAGTTAACAATAGCAGCACCACCAGTTGACAGGGTAGGGAAAGCTGATGCCCAGATGGTTGAAGCCCACCTTACGATTGCTGCCTCATCAATCACTAACAACGACAAAGATTCAGAACGACCAGCTTGGTCAGAGGTTGGAATAGATTCTATTACAGAACCATTTGCAAACTCTATAGTTGATACAGAACCAAACTCTCCTGCACGACCATTAGTAATTGGCTCTTGCAGATATGAGGGTAGATTCTTGTACATGAACTTAATCTTCTTTAGTACCTTCTTTGCTACGGTGTCCTTGATTGAGATAATATTTATCTTCTTGTTAGGGTGATACATTGCTAACCAAAGACAGTAGAGAGAGATTAGCTCAGTAATACCAGCCTGACGAAACTTTAGGATGATATTGAACCTGTTGAGCATGAATTGGTATAGCACTGCCTTCTGAAAAGGGTAGAGCAAGAACTTTACCATGCCCAACACTGGGTTTATCACGTAGCAGAAAGTAGAAAAGAAGAACGGGTCTTTCATCACCCGAACCAGAGTTTTAAGCTGTTCAGGTGTAATACTCGCATCTTCAACTAATGTCTTCTTTCTTGCCATGTCAGAAATTGTATGAAATTCTTAAGTAAGGATCGAGACCTAAATTATCCCGAAGCTTAGGATAATAGTTGATATTCAACCCGGCTTCATAATTAAATTTACTGGTATTGTATTTCAAGCCAAAATCCAAATCATGGAAGTTATGTACTGGTCGTAGGGTATACTGAACTACTGGATTAAATCTTTTTAGGAAAGATGTTTTCTTGTAAGTTAATTTACTATCCAGGTAGTTGTATTGATAACGAGAATAGTTTACCGAATACTCCTCAGTAATAAGCTTACAATCGGTATTAAATGTAGTGATAGATAGCTTATCACCACCAGATAGTATTTGCAACAACTTAGGAGCTTGGGGATAATTGGTCAAGAACAATTCATTGTATTCAATTTTAGTTGAATCTTTCTGAATGATAGTGACCACTCTATCAACATATTCTATTCGTTCAATGGGAACAGAATCAACCCGATATAGGAACACCATTCGGGGTAATTGAATCTTATGGAATTCAACTTTGGGTACAAATGGAGTATTAACCACAACAGTATCAACCCGACGAGAAGAATTTTTAAGGTCCTGACTTAATTCAGAATTTCGGTTCCATAACCAGAATATTGTTAAGGCCATAAATATGAAGGCCGAGGTTAGGATTACATTTTTCATGGTTCAGGGTTTATGAAAACAATTAGGGGGGGATTATAGGGGGGGTTAAAGAAAGTAAATCTTAAAACTAATACTTAAAAGCTAAGTACTCCAGCAAGCTGGAGGTTATTTTCGTATTTTTCTAAAGAAAAATACTCAATAACTGCGCATATACGTACGCGATAGGGGATATTCATTTTGATATTAGACCAGCCTTTTGTAAACAGGATTTTAACCACAATGAATTCTCATATACGGCACCCTTAGTTAGGGTATTTCTCCCTTTATTCAACCAATAAGTCGGATTAGCATTGTCAAAATATACCTTGAATGATTTGGGAAAACCCATAATCACCCTATATTCATCAAGTCCCATTATTCTACCGTGGGGATTAAATTGCCTTGATGAAGGTCTTACGGTTAATGGGTAGCTCTTTTTCTTATTTCGATATACTCCAGGAAGAGTCTTCATCTTTTGAGTTCTCATGGGCCATTTGTAATCATTTTTGAACTCAGTTTTCCATAGCTTTCTCACTTGAGCTACTGTCAAAGTAGTTTTTGACTTATCTGCATAATGATACATGGCCAATTTTTTATCGTCAGCTTCTCTATAGTTTATGTCTCTCCTTACTCCTTTCTTCAGTTGACACAGATTTTTGGGTTTAGTAACTCTAAAAGTATGATCAAAGATCTGAGGATTGATCTTGGAGTCTTTTCTGACTCCTATTAACACCAAACGTTTCCTACTTTGTTGAGAATTACCAAATACCGTAACAGGATGACAGTGCACTATAAGTTTGTAATCGGGTAAATTATGTTCCCATTCCCTGATAGGGATAAAATCCAGAAGTTTTGGGAGGTTCTCAAGCATAAATATTGCCGGTTTGAACTTCTTAACACTAGAAAGATACAGATTAAGAGTAACATCTTCCCGAGGTTTGCCCAGGGATTTTTTCCTGGAATATGAGAATACCGAGCTATGCCCACATGATGGAGAGCCGAGTATTAGGTCTATTTTGGAAGTTTTTACCTCTTCCAGTGACCTTACAAATGGTATATCTTCAAAATTGAGCTTCCATTGCTCTTCTTTTTTGGAATGAAATACTGCTCTTGGCTCTACATTGGCTATAAGATGTTCCTTAAACTCAAAAAGAAGCGCTCCTTGGGCTCCACAGATACCTAAGACATTCATTGAAAATAGAATTTTATAATATATACCGGAAGGTCTTGCAAAGACTACTTTAATATGCAAATTTAATATCAAAACTACATGAAAGTTGGTGATTTATTACTGGTAACAGGTCCTGCCTTCTTTGAAAAGACGGCTATTAAGGAGAGGAAAAAGGGAATTTACACTCTTGAGAATGGTATTAAGACAGATCGAGACCTAAATCCTCTCAATTCTAAGTATCAAATAGAGGTTTTCAACGAAGAAAAATACAAAACTATGGTAGCACAGAGAAATTTGAACCGAGATATTGAGAAATTGGCCTATATCAATAAGAAAGGGATAGAAAATCCCGACCTAATCAGATATGCAGCTGCCAAAATAAGCCGTATTATCGAAAAACTGGAGAAAAAATGATACGTTTCTTGATACATTGGTTTACAATCAGAGTTATCGGTTACTCTGCTTATTGTGGGGGACTAACTTGGAAAGCTCTAAAAGGAGTGAATAAAGAGTATGAAGGTAATGAATCTTGGGCCAATGGTAAGAAAGAAGCATTTAGAACACTAATAGTCTGTATCACCCTCATAATAGTCATATCATGTCTGATATCCTAATGTTCACTAGCCCTGCTCCTACTTGGTTGGGTTATACTATTTTAAGTTTTTACATTCTTGGGTTCTTCTTTTGCCTATTCATTCGTAGTGTAATCGAAGAAACCCCTCTCAAGAAAGCTTCAAATCCAGTAAGGTATGGAGTTTTATTCCTTATATGGGTAGTAAGCCCAGCTGTAATTATCGGATTATTCACACTAACTTTCAAAATATTATTTAAGAATGGTAACCGAAATAAATGATACCGAGATAATACTGAAGATGGTCAGTGATGAAGAAAAGCAATCAATACCTGTTTGGGATGCTTACATAGAGAAAGTAATTATAGATGGCAGTATTCCTTCTCTTTTAAGAGATATCCTCTCTGGAAAGATAAAGAATTTAGTGAGTTTTCCTCAGAAGTTCAGTGGTCAATTAAAAGGTCACATTGAAAGTGAGATATCCTCTCTAGAGAAACGTGTATACCATAAACACGACTTGGTATTTACTAAATTGAGGGTAATAAGGGAGCATTACTCATTAAGGATAACTATACCACCTGGTCAACACTTTGATATTTGGGAACCTTAATAATAATTATATGTCAGTAAAAGTTTATACTCCTGGTCAGTTCTATGATGCAGGTGGAGTAGTAGAAGAAATGTTTTATCAAGAAGTAGGTAGAACAAAGAAGTACCTAAGGAAAAGAATTGGTCTAGTACGTTCATTTGAACAAATAATCAAGAATCTCAATGATGAGGCTTGGAGAAAGTTTCACTATATGAAGGCAAATGTTAGAGGGGTTGATTATACCTTAGTATATGATCCTGAGAATAAAGAATATCCTTATCTATTCGTAGAAACCAAGTTTTACTTCAAGCAAAAGGCTAAGGTTAAAGAACCAGATAATAAGTAGACAAAGGGACTCAATTATTGAGTCCCTTTTCATTGTATTAAAAGCTAGAGCCATATACCGAAACGATTATACCCCAATCTATATTTTCAAAACTCCTATAACTTATGTTAAACATTTTGATTTATGTCCTTGCATTTATTATAGGATTCACCCTTACATTAGGTATAATAGGTGAGGTTCTTTGGTTATTGCAGAAACGTTCTAGTAATTTATTCGAAATAATAGGTGAAGTTTTTATATTAGGAATAATTTGCATACTGGTATTAACTCTTACAATAATTATAATTCCTTATGCCTAAAATCATTGGTAATACTAAGGGTATAACCTTAAACCAAGCATTATATAACCAGGTGCAGCCAATGTGGAAAGATATTCATCAACCCATATTATAAGGACCCTGTCAGTGAATCATGGGAAAAGAACCCTCCAATTCAAATCGTAGATTAACCATGGAACAGAAAGAGAAGAATAGGATTATCTTGGATTGGATAATCAAAGCTAAGGATATTTATGTGAATAATATTCTTGATTGTGGAATGTGCAAGGCATTCAAAATGGCTGTGATCAGGGAATCGGAATTAGAGAAGTCTTTGATTTGTATTCTACAGGATATTGGACATGAGTTAGATATACTTGATAGTAAACTATTGTATAATCCTGAATGGCCTTTTATACTTATCCCTGAATTTAACTTTGAGTTTTTGGGTGGGGATAAAACTACTGAAGCTTATATGGAAGTTCAAAACCATAGGTTGACAATTCGAGAAATATATTGGTGGAGAAAGTGGGATAGTGAAGTAAGGATTAATGTATTTGATAAACTGATAGGTATATATAAAGCTAAATCATAGGCCTTATAATAGGAGCCTTAAAAATATCCTGGAAAAATTTTGTGAAGAGCCTTTAGACTGGTTCTTCATTTTGTGTAGGGAGAGGGGGGATGTGGTTATGTACCTATGTGGCATGTGCCTTTCAGGAAGAGCTTAAGGTGAGGTTTCTTTGGTAGCTGGCAGTAAAAGGGTTTTGGTACCTTAAAGAGTCTTATCACGAGGTCTTCAAAAACATCTGGCAGTAAAACGGGACCACGGTGGCCCTATCGCAAAATTAAAATTATTAAAAATAGGGGACAAAATTTGTCCCCTATTCGATTTTATTTACTTGCTTTCTTTTTCATTCATTGCAAGTAAGAAATTTTTGATTGTGTCCCTTTTTTCTGTATTGGCATTTGCATCTACAATACAATTTACATTTATATATACTTGCTTTGCGTATTCTTGCCAAGCCTTTTTTAGTGCTTTCCTTTTTTCAGTATTTTTGTTGCTTGCAATAAATTCAGCGATGAATACATCCAATTTTTTACGCAATTTCATTCGCAGATTCTTTTTTTCTTTGTCGGTTTTGCACTCGGCAAAAATTTCTTTTTTGTAGATACTTTTTCTTTCGTTGGTCGAAAAAATTTCGTTGCCGATTGCTAAAATTTCATTTGCTTTCATAATAGTAAAAATTTTTAATTGGTTTAACTTTTATTAGTTCTTTTCTGTATTACAAATATACAACAAATATTTGTAATTGGTGGCCCTGGGAGCATTTATTTTCATAAAACTTTCTGGGAGCTATTTCTGGACATTCCTGGCATGGGAATTGCTTTGCGGGCCTTCTGGGCACCATCAGGGCACCAGAAAGAAGGTTCTGATAGAAGGTCTTAATGTTCGGTTCTTAAAATGGTCTTAGCTCCTGGGTTGGGTCCTATATGTCCGAAATGAATTAAGGCCTTAGCTCCTACCATGTATACCTTTATTTTCAACCTGAAGTTCCCGGGGTTGGCTTAGGATTGGGTACCCTACCTTTCATAATCTAGAAGTTCTTAGTTTTATAAACAAGTAAACTTATATTCCGTAAGTCTTAAGTTTCTATGATATGCCCCTGCTTGCATTAGGATACACCTTTCCTTGCATTCATTCCCCCTATATTATATAATATCCGATGGCCTGGTTGGGTACCATATAGGTATCTTAGCCTATAATATAAAAGGCCTATAAGCCAAGCCACTAAAAGCGATATAAGGCCTTAACCATATACCAATATAAAAAGGCCCCTAAAAGCGGGGCCCAACCTTGAAAGCAAATGAAGGTTAAATCTTATCGACCTCCAATCCTTCAGGTCCCATATTAAGGATGTACCCTGCCTGAATCAGTTTATTGATTACAGAGGGTACACATTTCTTAATATGCAACCTGAATTCCGATTGACCCATATATCCCACGGAGTTATTCTTAGGAGTATTGATTGCCAATTCGGTTGAATGATGTTTGGAGATAATTTCCAGGGCAGTGGTAAAATCTTTAGAATTAAGCATGGCCTTAAATGTTTTGGGGTTTATTATTTATCTTTCTTTATGCAAATATAAGAATAATATATAATATATGAAAATAAATATTCTAGGCCCTCATTAGGCCTTGGGCCCTTAATCCTAAAGGCCACTAAAAGCTAATCCTTATATAATATAAAGGCTATATTAAGGTACCTTAACCTACCATAAAAGGCCTTAAAAGGTACCTTAAATGTGCCCTAACTAAGCCTTAACTTGAGAAATCAAATCTCCAATACTCTATTCCTGGCATATCGATTTTAGACACCTGTTCCAAAATCCCCTAAAATACTCGCATATATATATATATAATATATAAATTGTATTCTTTAGGGATTGGGATTAAGGCCCTTAAAGGCACCTAAGTGTACCAATGAAGTTATTCATCTATTCTCAGATATAGACCTGTAGAGAGGCTATAAGTCTTTTTATCGAAAAGGCCTTAGCTATGGGCCTTAACCTTACCTTAAAAGACTTACGATTATATATAATATAGACTTGATTAGGAGGGGATTTAGGGTACCTTAAAGGCTGCATTTAGGGCTCTCTTTGGGTCTTAGGGCCCTAAGTCGACTTAGCTACTACGTATAGTAACCAAGATAGCTCTGAAGCTCTTAGGGTACACAGTGAAGGGCCCACTTTTGCCCTACCATAAAAATTTTTCCCAATCGGATTTTATGGCCTTAGGTCTTTTTCGGAGTCAGAATCCGTATCACCGACTGCTTGTTAACTTTTACCATATCTGAACACACAAATAAAAGGCTTCTAAGATAAAAGCCAACCTTAAAAGCCTTATATGATTGATGATTATAAGTATATGTATTTATATAAGCCCTTATATATGGATGTATATATTAAGGATTGTATTGATATTTAGGATTTTTTCTTTGTTTGGGGTTGGGTTTAGGTATTAGAATCCTGGTTTCAGGTTTAGATGCCTTAATACTTCCCTTAGTTCGGAATCTGTATAAGCCTTTGCCTTTTGGATTGGGATGTTGTTATGGTTGGAGGCTATGATGATTGCCCTATCCTTTGATACCTTAATGGTTTTTCTTTGTTTCATGGGTTATTTGAATTTGTAGGTTGGGAAGAAGTCTAATTCTATATACCACCTCAGCCAAGAGATGATGATGTAGAATGGGCTTTGGGATGTGATTACTATGGTTGGGAGTAGTACCCATTCCTTGGGAGTAGAATTTGATAGGGCTTTGGCTTTGATTTTCATAGTGGTTATTGTTTAGGG
>ULNJ01000250.1_pt1 | contig 20387 bp, 13 predicted proteins | sample 1951891 | NCBI WGS metagenome assembly ULNJ01 (sample SAMEA4835574, study PRJEB28245) | human gut metagenome | biome: gut microbiome; material: fecal sample | place: Denmark | collected 2008 | reverse complement strand
TTTTTGCTGTTTAAAAGCATAGCAAAAGGCAACTCCTTTTTGAAAGTGTTCAAAAAGTCGTTACCCCGCAAGAATAAAGTATACAGACGTCTTGCGTGCTTCATGTGCCGTACGGTCTTAGATTTTAGTCTCAAAAATTGTTTTGTCATTCATCTTGCTAAATTTCTGATTAGAAGTCATATTTCACGCGAACGATTTCTTTTAAAATAATATTTCCATCGATTATCTCAATGCAATCCAAATGACGTAACTTTGAAACGGCCTTGCTGAATTCTTCATCGCTGGTATTCGGGTAATCGTCTACGGTTTGTTGTTTCAGCATTTCTTCTTTTATGGGCAATTTAGTTTTTTCGGTTATTTTCTTCAAGGACAAAAGAACTTTACATTCGCTTTCAGACAGATATCTTTTTGCTTTTCCATAGATTGTGGAAATAAAGTCTATGGCAATTAATAAAAAAGATAGTGCCTTTTCTTCGACTTGAAAATGTATTGCTAAAGCAAGAGCTTCTTTCAACAGTTCTGGCAAACTAAATTTAATATTGGATACCTTTATGGTCGTTCCTGAAAGAGAGTCTGAGGGCTTGACGACTATTCCTGTAATACTTTGTGAAATGGGTGCACATTCAACAGTAAGTATATCTGACAATTTATCGATAAATAGCTGTTCTTCTTTTTTAGAGTATTTTCTCTTTAATCTTTTTTGAGAAATTGCCACTTCCCAGCCGCCGTTTTTATATTTGTCAAGCAGTTGTGATTTTTCCGTTGCTACAAGCGCTCTTGCAAAGGAATCCAAGGATTCTTCATATCCTCCATATAATTGATTGCCGATTTCGGTATCAATCTCAACATCACAATCTTCGATATAATCAATAATAGCTTCTTTGCGCTGGATAAAGTTTTCAAAATCAGAACTCTCAATTCTCCAATCATATAGAATTTTATCCACCAATTTGATGATTTGTAAAAAGCCAATAAACATCGCTGGCGCAAGATACGCATATTCTTGAAATGATTGAGTAAAATCACCGCCATCAAACTGACCTTTTCTTTGCTTCTCTATAATTGAAAGAAAAATATTGTAAGCCAACTTGTCTGCATCCAATTCCATCTGTAAAGACTTCGATTTATTTGAGGCTGTCATCTTGTGTTTTAAGTAATAGTGTGACATTTCGTGAAGCAATGCAAAACAAATTGATGTATTAACTAATACACAAGCTGTTGACAAATATGTTCCCTTGGTTCCAATCATGTTTAGTACTATATCAAAGACATCAAGTGCAACCGGCTCACAATTCCACAGGCAGCTATCTTTAATAACGCCCAATATATTTTGAAAACACATTCTTTTGATTTTCTCATCATTTAAATGATCAGATTGGTACAATATAAATGCGTAGTAGCAAAGCATGGAAATATATGACGCTGAACTCATGAAAATCTGATTTTCATGTTGTCTAAACTCAAGATGATTTTTATTATACCATGTGGAAAAAGCAAACTTTAAATCACAGTTTAAGAACTGATTAAATTCTTTTTCTATTATTCCAAAGAAAACATATAAGTTATCATTTTCTATCACGTGAGATAAATGCTCTTTTAACTGCTCGTCATTGTCGAATCCTTGAATAGACATTATAACATTCTTATAATATGGGGTAAGGCAATCTGACATTTTATAGTCTTCTTGTTTTTCAAAATCATCTTTAAAGTAGTCATTGCTATTTTTGTATTCTCCCAAATTATTCATAACGTACCTCCTCATAGGATATCTCGAAATACTACACTAATTCATCACAGATAATTCTGAGCATACAGGGTACAAATCTCCATTGTTGAAACATGGCCTGCAAGCAATCTAGCTCTTCCGAAATTGTAGAACCACGATAGTAAACAAACTTATGTTAAGCGCTATTAGTATTCAAGTTTTTATTGTTGTGATTTCAATATTATATGCTCTTATAAGTGAAATTTGCCATCACACTTGTAAAGCTTGGAGGAAAAAAATAAGGAGTGATGAGTAGTTAGTGTTCTGAGATTCTTTTAGACATTGCTGATGCCAATTTTCAAATTCTCATTGATAATCTTTGCGATTTTTATATCTTTGTCGACCACACGTTTTTGTGTGTCAATAAAGTTATCCAGTTCTTTTAGTATGCCGTCATATTCGTATTCGACATCATCACTTAGACCATCCGCAGCTCCACCATCTTCATCAAAATTCAAATAGCCAACAGTCAGTTTTATATATCCGCTGGTCGTATTTTCATCCCCGTTAGAAAAGCAAATATCAATAACTTCTTCGCTGCCCTCGTCAGGGCTTATCTGATTATCACCTATGGACAATGATGCTTTACTGCCGTCTACACCCTTAATTACAATCGTTTCCCCGAAAGACATTACATCCGGCAGCGCGTCTATATCCGCGATCTCAGATACTCTTTCATATTGAGCATTTGCCCATGCTTGGATTTCTTCAATATCGGAATCTGTGATGTTTTCTATATTGGCAATGTGCGGTATATCTGATGCTTCCAACAATCTTTCGTATATCAGTTTAATGATTGCTTTGGGATTAGCAGTATTAAGTTCGGCCAACAAGTCATCAAAACTAATACAGCAGTCATCATACTTTCGGTATAATCCATTTACTTCCTCAAACCTTGCAATTATATCTGCGTAAAAATGTGAATCAGGCAGATTATCTTCTAAGTATGATTCATAGCTTCCGAGCGCCTGGAATCCAAGCACTTCTCTGTCCATATCCCGAATTTCTTTTTCATCATCTTCGGCGGGGTGTTCTTCAACCTCATATCTGTTGCATCTTGAATCGCCACCCAAAATAACTGTAAACGGAAACACTTTGAACGTCTTTTCTGCTCTGTCAATCTCGATTCTGCATCCAAACCGTGCTTTATGTTCCTCGCGCATTTTTATTGTGTCAACAAATACATAGTTTTTTTCTTCGGGATCCCAATGGGCATTGGCATAATCCTCATAATAGCAATCAGCGGAAATACCTGCTTTACATGAGAGAGTAACGATTGAAATGTTGTCGGAAATTTCGTCTACGGAATGAACCCGAAAAGTCACATCTGAAATGCTGTGTAGATAAAATTCATTGTAATCGTACCCGGATTCTATCCCATCTTTGTCGTATGAAAGACCATGCACATCTATATTTTCATTGTCTTTGATATACTCTTTCACAGCAGCGCTTATGTGCAATTGTAGTTCCTTGATAACAGCCATTGTTTCATCATAAGCCGCATCTTCTTTACTTATTGCGTTATATAACTCGCTTAAGGAATTGAAGAAAAGGCGATTTTTACTTTCTCCACAAGCCCTTACAAAACCTTTATCGTTACTAACAATTACAACTTTTTCCGTTTCGCCAAATCGCTTTCTGATCTGTTGAGCAATAAATGCGTCTGGAAACTCACTTTTTTTCTTTTCACCGTTTTCAAAAGGTGGCTTAGTCTCAAAATAATCACCGAGTATCAAACCTACATCTATTAAATCTGCGCCAAGAATCTCGGCACTGATCGTTCGGAGAAAATCATCGAACATTTCCTCACCTTTTGATATGAGTTCATTTTTGTTTGTTACGATTTTCAATATTTCGCCCAGTCCAATAGTGTTTATGAGATGTTCAGTAGACCCCTCCAAAGCGGTAGCTCTTGCTTTTCGCATAATTCCACATATTTTTTTGACCTGATCTGCAATATGTCTTTTTGATTCCCGTACAACAATATCACTCAAGACAACTTTGATTTTCCCGCTTTTAACATAGTTTTCGAGTGTTTTGAGGGTACTGGTAGCGCAAAAGTCAAATTTTGCTGCATAAAATATATTCGTATCAATCGTTACTGCTAAAGGATATTTAAACATATTCAATCATCCTCCTTGTTGAGATATTTTATTATAACATATTTTTGGAGAATGTTCAAGGCTGTTATAGACCTCCACAGCTATAATTATACTTTTTATTACAATTGATTGCAGTCGATGATTAGACAAATATCGATATCTGGAATCTCCGGTCTGTGGTTTTTATCCTTAACGGAAGTATCGTATAACATAATGAATAATTCTAAAACACTATGTACCATGTGACTCTGAGTTTCAAGCCACAGGGCAAAGGAGATGAAAGTATAACACATAGCGCGGAGGTTCGCTATGTACCTGCGGATTCCCGCAGGCGGTGGGTCATACAAGGTTGTAAGTCAACCTTTCCAACCCATATATGAAGGAGGCCAGAAAATCTCTTTTCTTGGTCAGATAGGCGATGGCATTCTCTTTTGTGCCACCCAGATAAACGAAGTCAGACCATTCAAGGAGGACGCGTTCCGGATGAAGGATACGCCTTTTGAATTTCGCCTTTCGATAGCGTCTGCCGATTTCCGTGATCAGGACAACCGTATTTACGGTTTTGATATCACAGGAAAGAAGAAGCTGCCTGACTTGTGAACGGCGATTTGACTATGCAACAGCGCGAAGGCTCGGATAGCACTGTGCGATGACCGTATAGTTTCTTTCTCTCATAGCGTTGCACCTCAGCCTTCAAAATCGCGTTCTACGGCGAGTTCTTCATCATCTCTGTCGTACCCGTCGAGCTTGTCATCATATTCCTCACCGTCGTCAAAATCGTCCTCTGTGAGATCATCATTCAGCGCGGCGAATGCATCGTGATTTGTCATGGCTTTGTAGTAATCAGCGAGTCCACCATAGTCCGGCTCCACTTTATCAAAGCAGAAGATGGTATCAATCTGTTCGCTTTTGTACTTCCTTGCAAACTGTACCACCGCATTCAGAATATCAAAGCGACCTTCACGCAGACACATGAGCAGGAATTTTGCTCGGTTCGCCATGTGGTTAAGCAGATCGGCAAGATCGTCAAACTCCACTTCGCCGGTTGCGCTTGCGTATTCGACAAGATCAGAGTCCGCAACAAGGAACAGAACAAAGGCGAGGATTTCATCGTCCGGAATCAGCCCGCTTTCATATTTGAACTGACTCAGTTTCATGCGAACAGGATCGGTGGAAAATGCATTCCGCATAGATTCCAGGGATGCCTCGTAGCATTCGTTTTCGCGCTGATATGTCCTGATATCGGTTTCTTTGACTCCGATCTGATCAGCAAGCAGATGCACCCCTCTGTCAAAGTTCAGCGGATCGGTGTATGCAACGAGCGAGAGGAACTCTGCCGGTGCTACGGATTTCGTCAGTGACTTACCGTGAGCGATAGACTGCTGTAGGGCTGCTTTTCTGTTGAAAGAATGGTTGGTGTTCATATTGAACCTCCGAAAATAAGTATTCATAGATTTCTCTATGTACGGCGGTTTCCCGCCAAAAGAAAAAGTCAAGGACTGACATCCTTGAGCTTTGCCTTATATTTAGATGGAGACCGCAAATCTGAATCCGTTATGCAGGATGATCGAGAGCTTTTCTTGACTTTCCACCCTTATCTGAGCAATCAATTGACGGATTATACTGTCTTCGAAGAAGGACAAGTCTGCGCTCGCATTTGCGATTTGCTCGAATAATCTCTCGAGACGACTGTCGATATCAAGCGACGGTCGGATTTTCGTTTTTTCAACCTCTATGATTTTTCTAAGATCGCTGATATTGTCGTTTATGCGTTTGAACTCGTCCTCAAATCCTTTTTGAGATCCTCGTTCCGCACAGATTTTAACGACCTTCATCATATCGTTTTCCTGCTCTTTGATTTGTGCTTCAAGGTTTTGAATGCAGATATCGGTTCCGGCATCTACAATTACATTTCCAAGCGCAGCTTTTAGTTCATCTTTGACCTCGTTTTTATTTTCAATGAGTCCTGACAGCCCTTTCAATATTGCGCTGTGAATGAGACCTTCTTCAAGGGTGGGGGAGTCCGGGCATTTGCTTGTTCCGTAATCCAATCGTGTGGTGCATCGCCACACGATTTTCTTTTTATCGTGATGAGTCCAGGTACATCGTCTGTACGGACGACCGCAATCACCGCAGACCAATATTTCCGTCAATGCATACTTACTGCTGTACTTTCCTTTTTTGGCGGTTTCGTGTTCAGCCAGAGCAATTTTCTTTTTTGCGCTTCTTCTCGCATATTCGGATTGCACCCTGTCGAACAGTTCTCTGTCGACGATTGCTTCATGATGATCGGTGATATAGTGTTGCGGAAGCTGACCGTTATTTTTCTCTCGTTTGTGAGTCAAGAGATCCGAGCAGAATGTTTTTTGTGTAATCACATCCCCCTTGTACTTTTCGTTTCGGAGGATTGACTGTATGGTCGCGTGATACCATCCTTTTTTCTTTCCGGGCGCCTTAACACCGCGTTCGTTCAATGTGTCGCAGATGATGCGCACACTCGCTCCGGCGTAATAGCGTTCAAATATTTCTCGGACAATCGCCGCTTCTTCTTCGACGATTTCTATTCCATCCTGAACCTTATGGTATCCGTAGATATCGCAGGTGAAGGTGACTTTTCCTTCGGCGTATGCGTGTCTGACACCCCAGGTCACATTCTTGCTAATGGACTCAGACTCTGCTTGCGCAAAGTAACCCATGATGGTAATCATGGCTTCACTTGTTTCAGTCAGCGTATTGATATTCTCTTTTTCAAATATGACACCGATACCGAGTGCTTTCAATTCTCGGATATACTCCAAACAATCCACCGTGTTTCTTGCGAATCGTGAGATGGATTTGACCAGGATGAGATCGATCTTGTGCTGTCGGCAGTGCCTTATCATCTTCAGAAATTCGGGACGCTTTTTTGCCATTGTCCCCGAGATGCCCTTATCAGCATATATTCCGGCGTTCAGCCAATCCTTGTGCTTGGCGATCTCTGCTGAGTAATGCTCAATTTGAGCTTCGTAGCTGTTGGCTTGCTCGTCTTGTTCGGTTGACACTCGACAATAGGCAGCCACTTTTTGAAGTCGCCGTGTCGGTAAACCTGATTTTGGTTGGGGATTTTTAGCTTCAATTTTGTGTACTACCATTGGTTTCTCCTTTCGCTTTTACTTTTGCTCCGTTTATAAAGTGAATGGTTATTTTTCCGTGTGAATCAACTGTGATATGAGACACGGTGTGTTCAATGAGTTCGTTATCGACATCCTCCAACAGTTTCCGATTTAAATAATCCCGTTTGATTGTGTCTGTTAGTTCTTCGGAGATATCGTATTCACAATTGTCATATTTAAGAGAAGCGAGGTTGAGAATATCTTCGAATGCAGTGTCGAAATTGACGGAAGGGGAGGAGATAAGCTGATTGACCTCTTTGGTTTTGGCTGTTAGCCGATACTCGGACTCGTAGGTGTCCTGCGGTTCAATTTCGTCAAGCAGTTCGGGATGTCGGATGACCTCATTCAGAACATCCGTAACTCCTTGATAGAACGATTCATCACCCAACACAGTCTTTGCACATTTTTTGCATCTCCATTTTCTGTACTGTTTGCTTTGCACATCATGCCAGATGCGCTCTCCGCACTCTTGGCAGAAACTGCGTTTCTTCAAAACTGTGGCTCGCGGGTCTGTGTTGTAACCACCGTATTTTGATGCAATCAATTTCGCAACCGCTTGAAACTGTGTGGCGTCTATGATTTTCGGGTATTTATCTGTTCCACAGTACATCGGGCATTCGAGAATCCGTTTTACCATTTGCTTATTCCATACGGTTTTTCCTTGGAAGTAATCAACCTTTTTCTCGGTTAACTCTTTTGCAATGGCAGCAAATGATTTTCCGTTAAGGTATCCGATGTAAATGCCTCGGATTGTCGAGGCGGCATCTTTATCAACGCTGATGCATCCATTGCAGATTGTGTAACCATATGGGATTGTCCGATTCATTTGCGTGTTTTCCTTTCTATTTTTTCGTTTATAACAAGACCGCCGATCAGCGTGAATTTGATTGTGTCACTATCATCGGCGGTAATTCCTTTGACCATGGAATCATACAGTTCTTCGTCAAATGCGATCAACTTGTCCGGACCTTTGTCAAGGATATTCATAAGACTTTTGATGCTTGTTATGGCTTTGTCGGCTTCGTTATTATTAAGAAACAGCCTACGCTTGGAACGTAGGCTGTTCAGAGAGTTATTCAGTTCATTGCTTTTACTGCGGAAAGTTTGTTCATCCATCAAACCTTTCTGACGTAGCTGCGCCATCATTGCCAACTGGTCGTTGATGATCATAATCTTTTCATCGATTACGGCAAATTCCAGGCTCTGAGCCATGATCGAGCTTTTCAGTGACACAAGCTGCGTGACAACGGGCTGAAGGATTACTTTTTTGTTCTGCTTCAGCTTGTTGTAGAGAGTTACGAAAGCCGAGTAGATCTCACTTTCGGGTATTTTCTTGACATCGCATCTGCGTGTATCATTATAATAGGTTCCGCACCCCCAATAGCGTGTTTCTCCGATATTGATCTGCCGGAAGGTTGAACCGCACTTCGCACATTTGATTTTCCCACTCAACGGAACGGGGGAAGATATCATATCGGCATTCTTCGGTCTTCTTGCAAGTCTTAACGCCTGAGCCGCTTCGAAGGTTGCTTTGTCGATGATCGCAGGGTGACTGTCTTCCACATAGTAAGAATCCACTTCGCCGTAGTTTTTCTTCCTTTTGAACGGAAAGGTTTCGGTACGACAACGCTTTCGATAGAGTTGATCCCCTATATATTTTTCGTTTCTGAGGATATATTCTACGCATCGGCGTGACCAGATCCCGATTTTTCCCGACTTGGGCACCTGCTCGTCGTTGAGTTCGTGATAAATACGCTTGACTCCTTTTCCGGCAATGTAGTCGGAGTAGATTCTGCGCACGATTTGCGCTTCCGCTTCGTTGATGACCAATTTGTGATTGACCAGATCGTACCCGTATAGCGTATTCTTGAGCAGGTATTCACCGCTTTCCATGCGGTACTGCTCTCCCATCCGGACGTTTTTTGATATCGATATGGATTCCTCTTGAGCATGAGATTCAAGCAGTGTTAATCTGAACTCTGTTTCCTCGTTGGCGGTATCGAGGTTCTCTTTTTCGAAGAAGACCGTGATACCGAGGCTTTTCAGAAGTCGGATATATTTCAGACACTCCGTTGTATTGCGTGCGAATCGGGAGATCGACTTGGTGTATATCCGGTTGATTTTTCCTTTTTCGCAATCATCCATGAGTCTGTTGAACGCATCTCTGTTCTTTGTCACGGTTCCGCTGATCCCTTCATCCGCATATACATCCACAAGTTCTTCGGAGTTGCTTTCTTCGATCATTTTTTTGTAGTGTATATACTGTGCTGCAAAGGAGTTTAACTGGTCTTCTTTACTTGTACTGACACGGACATACGCCGCAGCACGGATTGTTTTCTCGCTTTCCTTGATCGGGTTGATAACTGTAATCTGCGGTTGCATATCGTTCTCCTTTCTCTTTTGTCAGCACACAGTATATCATATAAATTTCAAAAGTCCAGCGCAAATCCTCACAAATCCGCAGAAGTAACAATAAGTTTGCAATATTGTTTTGCGCGGAGCTTTGCAAGCGCTTTTTCGTATTCATCCTTCGTGATCATTTCTTTTTTCAGAAGCATGAGAAGGATTTCCCGCTGTATTGCGAATCGAATGCTGACTTCAATTTCGTTATCCATAAAGCCTCCTGTATGTTTTGTAAATATCAATGCCAAGGCTTTCGAGGGATGCTCGTTCAACGGCATTGGCTGACTGCTTATCTATTCTCCCTACATAGTTTGAAAGGCGACTCTTATCGATTGTCCGAATTTGTTCGAGCATCACCATTGAGTTTTTGGGAAGCCTTCCTTCTTCCATCTTGATCGGTACATGAGTGGGCATCCGCAGTTTTTTCTTTCTGCTTGTGATTGCCGCAATGATCACGGTGGGAGATGCTTTATTTCCGATATCATTCTGAATGATCAGAACCGGCCTTGTTCCGCCCTGTTCACTTCCGGTTACGGGACTGAGGTCGGCGTAGTAGACTTCGCTTTTATGAACTGTCACTTTCTTTCTACCTCCTGATAAGTATGTAAGAGACTGATGGGTGGATTAATCGGATAAGCCGAACAGTGCGCCATCAGCCGAAATAGTTAGACCCAATTTCTTGAGTAATAAGTTCGTTTTGCTTTTTGTATGTCTTATCGTATTTGTCGCCCGACATCCCCGATATTGTGGTTTTCACCACGGGCATATAACAGACGGTTGTCAGCGTAACAACCTCATTGGCCTCTCACCAACCGCCGGGTACTCCGGCATCCGCGCTTTCGGCTACGGAAGTATCATTATCCCCGACACATGTCATGGCCTTCTCATGATTGCTGTTCATGAGTCCAAATCCTGAAGGGCAGCGCTGTTTGGAAACAGTTGCCGTTCGCTTGTGTGGCTTGCGCTCTCGCGCGGTGTCGGTAAAGTATCTCTTATATCGGTATTCAGTTGTCAAAGGTCAGAGAGGACTTATTAGACTCCTCACCTATATGAAAAAAATCTGTGCTTTGGAAAGGTGTTTTTGCGAAAAAAGCAAAAATATTTTTTACAAACCCCGTTGAGTTGTTTTTTTCATCAATCACTTGACAAACTATCTCTCAGGGAGTATACTATAAGCAGATATGACTCTTTAGAGATATGGAGGTATTATGAAAACGCTGACACTTTATCACGGATCGACCGATATCATTGAGGCACCTGTGTTTGGTAAAGGAAAGACATATAACGATTACGGTCAGGGATTTTACTGCACGGAAAATATTGAACTGGCTCGGGAATGGGCTTGTCTTGAAGGAATCGATGGCTATGTGAACCGGTATACGATAAATCTTGATAATCTCTCGGTTCTGAATCTGCGTGATCCCGAATATTCGATCCTTCATTGGCTGACAATTCTGACCGAAAATCGGAAGCTGCGTGTCTCAACACCTGCCATGCGGCGTGGCGTTGAGTGGCTCCAAAATCATTTTCACATTGATACGACATCTTACGATGCCATCATCGGATACCGTGCGGACGACTCTTATTTTTCTTTTGCTCGTGCATTTCTGACCAATCAGATCTCTCTTGCTCAGCTTTCCTACGCTATGAAGCTCGGAAAACTGGGAGAGCAATTTGTGCTGATGAGCCGGAAGGCTTTCGATACCGTTCGCTTTGAGGGATATGAAGCCGTAGATTCTTCGGTTTATTATGTGAAACGCAAAGCCAGGGACGAGGAAGCCCGTTCTTCCTACTTAAAGGTTTTGGAAGAAGCAGATGAGAACGGTATTTATATGCGTGATATCACTCGCGGGGAGGTGAAACCGGATGACCTGCGCTTACAGTGAGCATTACCTTGACGATGCAATGAACAATCTCGGAGAAGCCGTCGATTATGCCGTACACGCCTGCAATCTGACTGCCGATGAATTTATGGAATTGTTTGTTACAAGCGGATATGCGGAGCAGTTTGCATCGGGTGTTGCGAAGGTCGTTTCGGGGCTATCGGGTTCCGAGCTTGTTCTGAATGTTCTTGAGCGTTCCGGCAAAATGTTACCGGAGATTCCTTCGCCGAGACTTGAATATGATTGCTCGCCGGAATACTGGTGCGGATATATTCTCGCTTATTTTCAGTGGAGCACCGGTATGTCGTTCAAAGACATTCTGAAGGTTCTCCCTATGCGTGAAATTGAACGGATGTATCCCGCCCTGCATGAAGCATCGGAAGAAAAGGCAGTGGATGTGTTCTCCGACAGAATCCGGAGGAGTATGACTGCGACGAAGCTGCAAACTGTGCGGAAAGCAAGCGGTATGTCGCAGAGAGAGCTGTCCGAAAGATCCGGTGTTTCTTTACGCAGTATCCAGCAATATGAGCAACGGGCCAAGGATATCAATAAAGCTGCGACCGACAGTCTGATGTCGCTTGCCAAAGCACTCGGGTGTCGTGTTGAAGATCTGATAGAAATTATTTGACTGTAAACCCGGTGGACGATTATATCGTCCACCGGGTTTTAAGTTGTCGGTTAGTTCAGGTAGCCTCGCTTCTTACATTCTTTTTTGAGTTTCTTCTTGGCAGATTCAATACTGTCAAGTATTGCAGTATGACTGCATCCTTCTTCGACTGCGATGTCACGACTGGATATTCCCAGTCCAACTGACTTGTAATATCTTCGTCTTTGAACCGAAGTGAGTGTATCGAGAAGTTCCAGCATTGCCGTTTCGTCTTTGGGTGGCAACTGTTTTTCTTCCTCCGCTCGGATAAATTCATCTTCAACTGATTCGTCACAAACCAGATCCGTTTCCAGCAAGTTTTCAATGCTGACGTTTTTTCTTGTCGTGAGATCGTCGTGTCGGCGGTAGTGCAATGCTTCTTCTGTAAGTCTTGCTTTCCAAGTATCAAAATCCGACACTGTCATTTCATGTGAAGGCACTTCTCTGCGGGTGGTAATTTTCGCACCTTTTCTGCCATCTTTCCTGCGGTACTCGACAATCTGAAGGTTTCCTTTTTCGTCCTCTTCCTTGCGATAGGTAATGATCTCGTCTGCAAAGTTGTAAACGAGGTCTGTAGTGTTCTTATTGAGCTTATAAAACTCTGCGTTCTGAAAATCCATTTTGTAATCTCCTGAATTTTTGAATTTTGAATTTACGGTCGAAATCAAAAATCCGGAGATTACGGATATTTAGCAATGTAGGGTTCCCAAGACATGAAAAAGTCCTTTCTGCCGGGAGGCGGAAAGGACAAAAAAGAGCCGCATGAAGGTCGTAACGTACCACAAAAGATGAATCCTATTGTGGACTCAAGTCTTCATGCGGCACCGGTGATGTTGCGATTTCCATCGTGTTCTCGGCTATACTCAAATATGTTTGGTGCTTGGCGTAGGGATAAAATCGGAAGTTAAAATGCTGATTCTACGTTGTATGTTGCAAAGCTGTCTATTGAGAAGGTGGAATCTGCTGATGGAAAAAAAGGAGGAGCTGAACGTGTGAATTCGTATAGAGTCTGATTTTTCTGCAATGTTGAAATGGAGAGCTTTACTGTAGCATGTAATGCAGAGCCTGTGGTTCCCTAAACAATAATACTATGTATGGATTGCGCCAAAAGGCACCAAGACCAACCGCTCGGATTGGCCTTGGTGCCTTTTGCAGCGTCAGTGCCTTCTTATATTCGATTTATCTCTACACATAATAACAATTTAACCGAACATTTCATTTGCGTTGTCAGAATAAAAAGAGAAAATATGTCGAAATGCACAATACAAAGATGCAAATATGCTGTCTATTACGAATGGTGTTAGATCCCAATATGATTGTATCGATTGCATTATTGTGCAATTCGCAAAAAACACTAATTTTATCAAAAAATCTTTTGAAACGACAAATTTTTTTCTTGATCGATTGTTATATATTAGCGGAGAGGAAAAAGGAGGACAATATGAAAATCAAAATTTTATCTGTAATTATGGCTGCACTGGCTCTTTTGTCAGTTGTATCGTTTAGTGCCGGTGCCGCTCACAATAATGAAATTGCTCCGTACTGGGAAAACACCGGTCTTGTTTCATGCAAAATCGGTTTTTCAGACGATGGCTATGGATATGCAGAGGCTCACGTAATGGGGCATCCTACTGTAACCAGTATAAAAGCGGATGTTTATGTTTACCAACAGGTGGGCAGAGCATGGGTGTTTGCCGGCGAGGAACACAAGACAGTTAATAGTAGTTCCTTGACAATAAGCTGTAAGTTTGGTGCCGCTGATGGTGCCAACTATCGTGCTGACTACATATTTGTTGTAACCAAGAATGGTGTAGACGAAAAAATCAGCGATACCGTGTATAAAACCTGTCAGTAAAACAAGTTTACAATATTAAAATCAATTCACAATCCTCTCCGAACATTAACTAACCACACCAAGAAAAGATGAAAGGAATTGCCATGAAAAAGAATTTGAAATCACTTGGAATCAAGTCCCTCGCAATGCTTTTGTCATTTTTGATGATCTGCACAATGTTACCGCTGACGGTTTGGGCAGGTGTCTTTGATGATGACCAGGATTATGCCTTTGAACGAAAAAGCGATGTCTTCGAGGTAAAAGAACTTCGTGAAAGTAACGTAAAGCATTTTCGCCTGGAAGACGGATCATATATAGCTGCCCAATACGACGTTCCCGTGCATTATTTGGATAGCAACGGCGAATGGCAGGATATTGATAACACACTTTCTGCGAGTGGAAATGAATATTCTACAAGCAATGCACGCATCAAGTTTGCAAAAAAGATTACCGGAAACGAAAGTATCTTTACTATTCATGACGGTAACCGTAAAATCACTTTGAGTCTTGACCGCGCAATAAAAAAGACACAGGGTAAGATTCAGAACTCATCTTCCGACAATAATTCGGAGTCAAAACTCCAGAAAATGATGACGCTTGATAAGCTTTCATCTAAGATAATATATGAAAATATTCTTGCTGATACTGACCTTCAGTATATTGTTAACTCCGGCAGTATCAAGGAGAATATTATTGTTAAAAAATCACAGAGCGCTTATAGCTACACCTTTACGCTGAAACTGAATAATCTTGATGCAAGGTTGAACGATGATGGCAGTATTTCGGTTTTTGCGTCCGGTGAAAATGAAGATGTTTATTACATTCCGGCACCGGTCGTGTATGATGCCAACGGTGACTATGCGCCGTCATCTGTATCTCGCTATTCTTTGGTTGCTTCCGGAAATAATACATATTCACTGACCGTCACTGTTGATGCCGAGTGGATGAATGAAAATGAAAGAGCTTTCCCTGTTACAATTGACCCGCCGATTTATACTGAGTCGGGTTCCACTGTAACGGATACATATATAAACTCATATTCCGTAACTTCCGATCCCTATGATTGGGAGTGGCTGTATGCGGGTAATACAACACAGCTTTATTGGAAAACAAGCTCGCTTCCTTCTTTGCCCAACGATGCTTATATAACCAATGCGGAGTTCTCGCTCAGGATCTTAGCTGTGCCGGCAGGAACATATAAGTCTTATATGGGCGCGTTCCAAGTTATCACAGACTGGGATAAGTACCTGACGTGGAATGATTATAAGTCGGATTCCCCGAAGGGCGATTATGACCTTGACGGATATACGGATTTTAACGTTGTTTCAGTTGCCGATGGTGCAACCGATAGTACATGGCTGACATGGAATGTAACGCGGATCGTAAAGAATTGGTATAGCGGACAGCCCAACTATGGTATAACTATTTCTGATATCAACAGAGGAACGGAAGGGTACTCTGCAAAAAATATTAAATTTGCATCCAACGATTATGCCGCGACCGTAAGATTAAGACCGAAATTCATTGTTTCATACAAGGATATGAAAGGTCTCGAAGACTACTGGACAACGACATCTCAGAATGCAGGAATTGCCGGAACAGGACATATAAATAATGCAACCGGAGATCTTTCATTTACTATCGGTACGTTAAGTTCGACCGATAGCCTTATGCCGTATACTCCCACGTTGACATACAATGCTGCGATTGCGGATTACTCCAATATCTTTGCTAACGCCGAGGTTCCTTACAAAGCCTCAAACGCAGGATACGGATTCAAATGGAGCATGAGCGAATCCATCGTAGAACGTACATATATGGGGGAAAATGATACCGAAGTCACATACTATGTGTGGTCTGATGCGGACGGAACCGAACATTATTTTACTCTGTGCGTAGATGCAAGTGGCAATACCGTCTACAAAGATGAAGATGGTCTTCAGATGACACTGACATCAGATTCATCTTCGTATACGATTACGGATTCCGGCAAGACAGTACGTACATTTACACGTACTTCATCAAATATAAAGCCGGGTGGTGTGCTGAGTAAGATAACTGACGTGAGCGGGAACTATATTTCTTTCAATCCCAACTCATATGGAAGATATCCGTCTATCTCGTTGGTCCCTTATGGCAGTTCGTCCATTACATCATTCAAGCTGATACATAACTCAAGCGCAAAAGTGAATAGAATTTTGAACGAGTCTTCTCAGGAAGCGGCAATTTTCTATTATTCAGCAACCTATGACGGAACAGATATTTCTCCGTATAACGGAGGGTATCTGCGCAAAATTGTTTATGCACATCAGACGGGCAGCACACTTGTTGACAACTGGGCCGATTTTATGCAGAACGGAAGCAATTCCTACATAACAGTCGATGCGACAGCTACATATTCCTACGATTCAACAGGTCGCCTGATTCAAGCAAGAGATGAACTTTCCGGATATGAGGTGAACTACACATATACGAATGGCAAGGTTACATCCATTACTGAAGTTGGTGGTTCATCCACGGGACAGCAGATACTTCTTTCTTACTATGACAATTATACCGAAGTAAGAACCAGCGGAACTGATGATATTATCAATACAAGTGATGATATTATTACCCGCTACATATTTGACAGCACAGGCAGAACTGTTACAGCCTATTCTATGGATGTTAACGGGACTACCATCTACGGTGCTTCGAGCGGACAGTTTAATAAACAGGACGGGTCCAAAAACAGCATTCGTGTTTCTTCGTATGTCAGTGACAGCGCGGCAAACTATCTGATGAACGGTGGCTTTGAAAATAATACCGCACTTAACTACTGGTATACTTCAGGTACCGTCGAAAGATCGGCCGCAGCAAAGTATTCCGGTAAATACGGGGCGACAATTTCGGCCGCCGGCGTATCTACCAGCAGTATTTCACAATATGTAAAACTCACTAAGGGTGCTTACACACTCTCGCTGAATATCAATACCAACAACTGCTCAGGTGCGACAGTAAAACTCATTGCAAAATCCGCCGATCATACATTCACGGAAGTTGTTCCGGTTGACGAATACGCAGCATCCGGCGCTTATGCGTTTGCCAGCCTGAATTTTGATGTTACTGAGAGCAGTGAGAATTATCAGATTATCATTCAGATAACCGGTGCCGGTAGTGGGACGCAGTCAGTTATGGTTGACAATGTGATGCTTGCCAAGAGTATCGGCGTCAGCGCATATAACATGGTCGAATTCGGTAACTTTGAAGACTGCTGCCTCAACGCTTCCGGAATCAGTAGATTGACTCCGGCAGAATATTGGTCGATGAGCGATACTGCCAATGTTACGATTGCCGTTCCCGATGTGGAAGCTGCACGCTTTGGAACCTCCCTCAAAATTGTCGGCAGCCTTGACAGTGCAAGAAGTGCCTCTATGGAAATTTTCAATGCAACTTCTTCCACCGACCTGACAACTCCGAAGATTTACAAGATTTCCGGCTTTGCTAAGGCAAACAAGCAGATGTCCAACTCCATGAGTAAGTTCGCGCTTAAAGTGGATGTGACATACTATAACCAAACAGAGCCTAAGACATATTGGTTTGATTTTGCAAACACCCCCGCCAATCAGTGGCAGTTTACCAGCGGTACGTTCGATGTCTGCGCGGACGGTGGTGCCGTTAAGACTATTAAGGTAAGCTGTGTATACGATTATCAGTCCGCTTTGGGAACAGCATACTTTGACAACATTTCCATTGTTGAGGTAAGAGACGGTAGTGCTGAAAGTTATACTTATTATGAAAGCGGAATGCCCAAAACGTATGATAACGGCAACTACAAGGAGTGGTATTTCTACGCGGATAATAATACATCGACGAATCTGACAAGAAAAATCACCAGTACAAAAGGCGTTACCGATTATACCTTCGACGCAAAGGATCGGATTATCTCCGAGGTGTATTACACATACACAGGGGAATATACGGGAACGCTTCCTAGCCTCACCCCGCAGGTAAAGACCACTTATACTTATAACTCTTACGGACTTATCACCGATACGACTATACGCACGGTAAAGTATAGCGGCAGCAGTCTTGTGGACACGAGCCCTGCGAATATTATTTCTACAACCACAAACTACAATGTAACTGCCGGTTCCAGAATATTTGGCTCTGTTTCCGAGGAGGTTGACTCTCTCGGACGCACAACGCGCTATTTCTATGAGTCAGCGACGGGAAGACTGAAGTTTGTTGTTAACCCCGACCAGAATTCCGGTATGGCGTATACTTACGCAGGCAACGGAGACCTGGTTCTGGTGGAGCCTGTCACATACACAAATTCTACGCCTTCTGCCGTTACCGATGCAGAATCGGTGCAGTATGTTTACTCGCAGGACAGACTCACGCAAATCAAAACCGAAAGTACAACGTATACCTTGGCATACGATACTTTCGGCAATACCACGAGTATTAAGGCAGGAACATATACTCTCATAAGCTCCGATTACAATTCACGCAACGGTAAACTTGCCACCAATACGTATAGTAACGGACTTGTGGTGAGATATGTATACGATGAACTTGACAGAACTTCGGAGGTATGGTATACTAAAAACGGTACCGAATCAAAGGCATATTCTTATGAGTACGATGCCAACGGCAACATGTGCAAGTTCAATGATCTCGTAAATGATCGTGTAATACGGTACAAATACGACGATCAGAACCGTATGACCGGATTCGTGGAATCTTCCGGAAACACAAACTTGTCATCAACCGTGACGACTTATGACGAGCAGTCGCGTATTCATACGATTTCTCACAGTCACGATTATGCGCTGACGACGTCTTCGGCAAACCTTGTCACAAAGTATACCTATACCTACAATGACAAGAACAACATGTCGGAAATGACGCTCACATCGGGTTCTGTATCATATCGGTTTATTCCGTCTTATGATGCCCTTGAGCGTGTTTATTCCAGAAGTGTGGCGATGACCACTTCTTCCGGAACCGTAACAAATACGCTGACATATGACTTTACAAGCAGCGGAACGAACCGTTCGCTTCAGGTTGCACAGTTGATTTCACAAGTCGGAAGCAACACCGCAACCTATAACTACACATACGATGAGAACGGTAACATAACTCAAATTACCGATGCTTCCGGTGTTGTTCAGTATCAATATGAATACGATGATCTTGGTCAGCTTACCCGTGAAGACAACAGAGTGCTGAATAAATCGTATGAATATACTTATGATAATGCCGGTAATATCCTGTCGAGAAAGACATATGCTTTCACAACCGGAACACTCGGCTCTGTTCAAAGTACTATAAGCTATACCTATGGTAATAGCTCTTGGAAGGATCTGCTTACCAACATCACAGGCGATGGTTCCATTACCTATGACTCCATCGGTAATCCTACCTCTATCGGCGGTGTCGAAGAGTTTACTTGGGAAGGTCGTCAGCTTGCTTCTTATTATGACGGCGAATACAAGAACATAACCTTCGGTTACAACGATACTGGTAGCAGAATCTTTAAAGAGATCACCGATGATGATACCGGTGAGGTTACTCGTCACGAATATACCCTTAATGGTACGCAGATCGTAAAGGAAACGGTTTATGTTGACGGCGTTGAATCCTACACCCTCATTTATCTGTACGATGAAAGTGAGGCTCCTGTAGGACTCAGATACCGCGAACATTCTTTTGCGGCAGGTGTCTTTAATGATTATCTGTTTGAAAAGAATCTTCAGGGAGACATTGTTGCTATCTACAATCAGAGCGGCTCAAAGGTTGCAACTTATAATTACGATGCATGGGGCAAGACAACCGTCTCGTTTGTAAGCGGCGCTCTCACCAGTGATAAACTTGTAGCCAACATATATAACCCCTTCCGTTACCGCGGGTATTACTATGATACCGACCTCGGTATGTACTACCTCGGAAGTCGTTACTACAACCAGAACTGTGGCAGATTCCTGAATGCAGATACAAGCAGTGTTCTTGCGGCTTCACCTCAGTCATTTACCGATAAAAATCTGTTTTCGTATTGCGACAATAACCCCGTGGCACGCACCGATGACGGCGGCGATTTCTGGCATATTGCAGTTGGCGCACTGGTGGGGGCTGTAGGAGGCGCAGTTTCAAGTATTGTTTCTCAGGTGACAAGCGGACAGAAAATCAACTGGAAGGCTGTCGGAATATCCGCCGCCGGCGGAGCAGTCATCGGCGCATTTACGGCGGCTGTGCCTTGCGCGGCACCTTTGTTGGCCGGTTTTGTTCAAGGCTCTGTCAGTGCGGCGACCTATGCCGCAACCGAAAAGATTGCTTACGGTCGGAATCCTTCTCTTAAGGAGACACTTAAAGTAGGCATCACAAGCGGCGTTATGGCCGGCGGTACTCAGTTCATCGGACAAAAACTCGGATTAATTCACTGCTTCATTGAGGGTACGTTGGTTGCAACCAAGGCCGGTCTTGTGCCGATAGAGGATATTCAGGCCGGTGATTACGTATGGGCAACCGATGAAGAAACCGGCGAGACCGCACTCAAGGAAGTTGTTCAGACCTTCCGGAATGAGACCGAGGAATGGGTTCATGTAAAGGTAAACGGTGAA
>ULNJ01021306.1_pt1 | contig 20689 bp, 13 predicted proteins | sample 1951891 | NCBI WGS metagenome assembly ULNJ01 (sample SAMEA4835574, study PRJEB28245) | human gut metagenome | biome: gut microbiome; material: fecal sample | place: Denmark | collected 2008 | reverse complement strand
GGGGGTATAATATAAGTGATTTCGGAAATAATCATTAAATAATACATTAAAAATGACCTATTACGAAACAATTTATAAAATTATAATATGAAGTGCCAATCAAATTTTAGCACTTTTTTGGTCTCTTATTTTGGTATTAACATAATTGGTCACATTATGTAGTACATATATAATATTTATACGAGGAGAATTAAAATGAAGAAAAACAAATTATTTATTATAGGTTTAGTAACAGTTTTCGTTGCTTTACTATCTTTAACTTTAGTATCTAGTACATTTGCTAAGTATGTAACTACTAGTACTGGAACAGATACTGCAAGAGTTGCTAAGTGGGGCGTTAGTATCAGTGCTGCTGGTAATGAGGCGTTTAGTAAAGAGTATAGTACTGATGATACTGAAATAAAAGGTACGATTGGAACATCTGTAAGTTCTAGTACAAAAGTTATTGCTCCTGGAACAAAGGGAAATTTTGCTGCTGTTACTGTATCAGGAACACCAGAAGTTGCAGTGAAAATTGAACATAGAGCTAATGTAACATTAGCAAATTGGAATATTAATAATAATGAATTTTATTGTCCTATAGTTATAACTGTTAAATCAGGTGAAGATACAACTACAGTTAAACAAGATGAAACTAATAATTCAGTTGATGCTTTAAAAACTGCTATAGAAGATGCTATAAATAAAACTTCTATTGTAGCACCAAATACAAATTTATCTGTAGGAATTGATTCACTTGAGATATCTTGGGAATGGGCATTTGGTAATGGAACTACTGATGCAAAAGATACAGCATTAGGCAATTTAGGAACAGCTCCTACAATTACAGTTGAAGTTGTTACAACAGTAACTCAAATCGACTAATAAAAAATAATAATTAATCTGGCCACAAATATTAGTATATGTAGGTAGATGAAGTGGCCCTTCTACCTACAATAATTTGGCCGATAAGATAATTATTCTTTTATTAAAGTTATTTATAGAATAAATTATTTTAATAAAAGTATAAACTGAAAGAAGGTTAAAAATGGCTAATGATAATAAAAGAATAAATTACCATAAACTATTTACTACTTTACGAAATAATGACAAGAAAGTAATTGGTAAAGTAAAGAAAAATGAAATAAGAGTATCAGATAAATCAATAATCGACGAAATATTATTTGCCTTGAAAAGTGATGCTTTTATTCTTGGTAAAATTAAATATACTGTTATTGATGATTATACTGGTGATGTATTAGCTCTAGTTGACGTAAACAATAGAATCTTTGATTCTGAGGGAAAATATATAGGAGAGTTAAAGAATAAAAATACTCTTTTGTTAATTATTCTCATTCTCTTTTTGTTTTTACTCTCAACTGTACTTGTTGTAACAAACATACAATCAGCTGGGCCGGTGTATAGAGATTTATATGTGAAGGATAAAGACGGAGTTATATTAAATGAAAATTGGAATATTTTTGGTAATACTCCTAATAATAAAGTTATTTATCCAGGTAAAGCTGGTTATTATAAGTTTAATTTAATTAATGATAATAATGTTGAGATAAAATTTAGTATCGAATTTACTGATAATAATATTAATCATATACCTATTGTTTATAGATTATATACAAATAATGAGAGCTTACTAGGTGATGACAAGTGGTACTCTATTGAAGACATTAATTTGTATGATATTGTTATTAAGTCTAATTCTGAGTTTCCAATTACCTTGGAGTGGAAATGGATTGATGATGGTAAACATGATTTTGAGGATACAATAGTTGGAAATCTTGATAATGCTATTTATAAAATTAATATTTTAATAACATCAACTGTTATTTAAAATAGAAAGGAGGTAGCTAATGAAGAATAAAAGTGTTTATATTATTGGTATTTTATTTACAATTGTTTTCGTAATAATTTTATTGATGATGCCTTCATCATTAGTTTCTTCCACAAATTCTAGCTATAAAACATCAATATCTGGAAGCGACTATGCTAGAGTTGCTAAATGGAATATTGTTTCTGTTGATAAAGATGGTAATAATGTATTAATGGATGTTGATTTTGTAAAGAAATTAGATTCAGGTAGTACTGGTTATTGGTTTTTTGAAATGAATAATCAATCAGAAGTTTTAGCTGAACTTGATAATTCTTCATCAATTACATTAAAACTTAAACATAATAATTTTAGTGGTTTAGCTAATGAAATTACTTGGAATTTTCTTGAAGGGGATAACCCAGTTACTTTCCGAGGATTATTTTTTGATGATTCAATTGATAATATTCTAAGATATGAAAATATACAAACTAGTCAAGTTATAACTATTAATCAATATAATAAACTTCAAGATGACGAAAAGGTAAATTATAAAGAAGTTATAATAAAAACTGAAACTAAAATTTTGTTTAAAACAAATAGTACATTAAAATTTCAAAGAAAAATTGATAATGGGGAAGCATATTATGAGTCTGTCATCCCCCTAACATTTCCTAGTGAAAATAAGGTGATGGATATGACAGGCAATAAGAAAACTATAGCTCTTTATTGGAATGTATCTGACTCATCAACTGGATCAGGGACATCAATTACTAATAAGTATAATGCTTATAGCCTTGTAACTGATGCAACTAATAAACAAATTGTAACTGGTACAAATGCTACCGGATATCCTATTGGAGATAGTAGATATTATATTGTTTATGATGAAAAAGATTATTTTGATTATTTAAATACTTTTGGTTTTGAACCTATGTTTGTTTTTCCAACAACATTAATTGGGGGTACTGAAAAAGTATCTTATTCAAAGTTAACAAGTGCACAAATTCAAACAATTACTTCGTATGAAATAAATAATACAAGTAGTTTAGATGATTTGAAGCATTATGTTGAAAAATTAACTTATGTGCAATTTTCTGCTTTTGAAAAAGATGTTGAGAAATTCGAGCAAGAACAAGGTTATATAGGATATGGATTGATATGCAATATATTATTTAATATACGTGTAAGTCAGGTGGATTAAATGAGTGTAGTGAAGAAAATAATTAGTGTTTTAAGAATTGCATTAATAGCAATCCTTTCCATAATTGCTTTATTTTTTGTTATCTTTATTTGTAAAAGATTAATAAATAAAAATAAACCAACAAGTGTCTTTAATATAGGATTTTACCAAGTGAGATCATGGAGTATGTATGACTATTTATCTGTAGGTGATTTGGTTGTTGTTGTGAAAATCGATGATGACAAATATTGTGAAGGAATGGTTGTCACTTACTTAACTGATGAAATGAAAACTCCAGTAACTCATAAGATTGTTAAAAGAGAAGGAGATATTATCACAACAAGAGGAATTAATTCGGAAACAAATAATTCTGATGATACTCCATTTGATGTTAAATATATCATTGGAGAAGTAAAGTGTGTTTGGAAAGGCTTTGAAAAATTTGTTAATTTTATTAAGTCTCCCTTAGGTATTGTAACCATTTTCTTAGGAGTAATGTGTATTTTTGGAATTGGTTATTATATCGATATTAAAGTGATGAAAAAAGAAGAGGTATTTAAAAATGAAAATTAGATACATAATCCTAACAATTTATCTTCTTGTTTTATCAAGTTGTGTTTTGATGTTAGTAACTCTATCTAAATATAGTTCAAGTGTAAATCCTGAACCTAATTTTCCAATAGGTGATAGATTGCATTTTAACTATACACGTGGTGACTTGTATAGAAATGATACTTTAATAATTGGTGTACCTTCTTCGTATGAAGAAAACGGAGAAATAGTTTCATGTATTGAAACAATGAATGTAATTCCTGGTGACCGTATTGTTTATTATTTTTATATAACTAATTATGATAGTGAGATTGAAAACAATATTCCCGGTTTATTTTATGCTGTTGCTAATGGGTTATTATCCCTACCAGTAAAGCAATCAACGTTTGACATAGAATGCCGTGTTGAGTATCGTGAGGTTTCAGAAAATGAAGATACTAATGAAATCACAACCCCTTTTATCCAATTAACAGATAACTTATCTTTACCAAAAGCAAATAAAAGTCATGTCAAATATGAATTTAGAGTTACTGCATACTTAGATGGTCAAATTGAAAATACAGTTAGTGATGATTATTTTGGTGCAACTCTTCGTTTGAATCTGTACTTTAATGCTGCATCGCAATAAAAGAGGTGTCTTATGAATGAAAAAGTTGTCAAAAATCAAACAAAAAGAAAAATTCTTTTTTGTTTAATAATATTTATTATAGTAGCTTTTGATTTTTTAATTATCTTCACTTCGGCAAGATATATAAAAAGAAGTAAAGATGAGATAATTGCTCACTATACATCATTATACCTTGACAGTACAGGTGAAAATAGAGTTGTTACATTAGAAAATAATGTTGGATATATTGATTTTAAATTAATGAATTATATCGATGATAATGTAACTCAAAGAGATATAGTTTATACTATCAACACTCCATCAGTATTTTACGATGAAAATGGTAATGTAATTAATGCTACTGATTATGGAACTAAAGACTTATATGTTTTAGATGTATGGAAAAAACCTCAATTAGTTGGTAAAGATTCTTATAAATATAATATAAGTGTTGTAAAAAATACAGGTGAAAAAGTTGCTGATGAAATTGGAAAATATTTATTCTCTTATGAGAAAAAAGATAATGTTGCCATTGGTAAAACGCATAATATAACTTTAAAATTTGAAAGAAACCATAATTCAAGTTTAAATGAAGAAAAGATTTCTGTTGTTGTTCAGCTAGAAAAGCCTTATAAAGAAGTTCATATTTTTAATATAACTGTATCTAATAGACTTATCGGATTCGCAACAGCAGATAAAGTAAACTTTGATATTGATTATCGAATATTATATATTCAATCAATAAATTCATATGGATTTGTAAAGAAAGATACAAATGATTATGCTTCAAGAGAATTTAATATTAATGGAGAAATATATACATTTACTTCTAACCCTATTAAACTAACTATTACCTGGAATGGATTAATGTTAGATCAAAACATTTTCCATCGCATACATAATGGAAGGATTGCTAGGGTTAATTATGAAGGTGATTTCGATATAAATGATCCATATATTTATTCGATTGAATCAAATTTAGATAGCGGAACTATGATAATTTATATTCCTCAGTCATCAAACTTTTATATTGAATTTTTAAAGTACTCGAATTTACAAGAAATAAATGTCAAAATAGAAGTTAATACTAATAAAGGTTATAAATTATATGATAATAGTTTTAATGGCTATGATCATAGTAATGGCCACTATGAAATCTATAAAAATACGGAGGATAGTAATGCATAAAAGAAAAATATTTATTATATCTTTATTAGCTCTTTTTCTTGCATTAATTTCTTTTGTTTTTATTAATGTAGTCGTAGAGCCTGCTGTAGCTGTAGGAACTGTTGATAGTGTCGTAAGAGTAAACAAAACTGGTTTTGGTACAGTTTACTTAACAGGTCAAGATGCACTTCTAACAAAAGAAGAGTCATCATATAGTGAATATTCAATAAAGAATGGAACTGAAGTTACCTTAAATGTTGTAAATGAAAGCAAATTATTTGCTAATTGGAACATTACAGATACTAAAGGTACTGTTATAAATACAAGTGGAGTTAATAAAATTAAGTTAACTGTTAATAGTGATTTAATTGTTAATCAGGTTTATAATGATCCTACTAAAGATGACTATGGAAAATATATGGGTAACTCTTTTGTAATATCATCTAGTAAAGATCTTATTTCTATTCAAAGAATAATTGATTACGGAACAAGTACACCCACTCAAGAAATAATAGAAGAATATAACAATCTATTTTCTTCTTATTCAAATTATAAAGATGCAAGTAATAAAAGTGATTATATTACCTCTAATAATTTGTTTGCAAGAGTATATGAAGGATATTATTACGTTCAACATAATATATCTATTTTTGGCTCTGAGTTTACTGGCATTGGTAATGCAAGTTTTCCTTTCCAAGGTGTTTTATGTGGATTAAATAGTGGAAAAGAATCACAAATTGTAATGCTGATAAATAAAGAAGAGGAAAGTGATTCATCATATTATGGACTATTTGGCTATTTAGGTGATAAAGCAGTTGTAAGAAATTTAAAAGTTAATGGATCAATTGGTATCACTGCTACAACTAATAATTATAGTAATCAAAACATTTATGCTGGAGGATTAGCTGGATATGCTAACGAACCATTAGTATATAATGTTAATACTTCATCTTCAATTGCCATAAATTCTAAAAACACAACTGTTTATTCTGGAAATGTAATTGGTTATATGAATAATTTTGGTTTTAATAGTTTAAATTATTTACAAACTAATGTTTCTAAGTCAAGTAATGTTGTGAGAACAAAAGGAAACATTTCATCTGGACTAGTTTGTGGTGAGGCAAGCAAAAAGTCCTATTTCAAAGATTTAGAAATTGATGCATCTTCCTATGATATGAGTTTAAAAGGAGAAGCTACAGACTATTCAACTTCTATTTCTATTAAAATGGGATTGCTTTGTGGAGGAATTGGAAAATCAGTAATTGAAAATATAAAAGTGATTCAAACAAAACCTTTCAATATTCATGCGGATATAAATTGTGGGAATCTATATATAGGCGGAATTGTAGGTTACCTTGACGCTACAGATACTATAAATATCGGAAAAATTTCTTTCGTAAATAATAGTAATAAAGTGTCTTCTATTAGAGGAATAAGTTCTAGTAGTACATCAAAAGCAAATATTTTTACTGGAGGATTGTTTGGATTAATAAATGGTAATAATCTAAAAGCAAATGATTCCTTTAAGGCTAATATTTCTAAAGAAACAGTTGATGAAAAAATTATTTATCGATACAATCCTATTTTTACTGGTGAATATGATATTAGTTCTATTCAAAACGGAAGAAGTGATGCCAATGCCAACTACGGAAAATGCGTAACTGGAGGAATTGTTGGTAAAGGATATTTTGATATTAGTGGTAGTAGCGATAATTTAAGCAACGTTGTTGTTATTAAAGATGGAAGACTTGATGTGAAATCTGTACAATCAAGCATAGCTTCTCATGAATCTTATCTTATTACTAAAACAGGCTCAGTGTCAAAAAGTGATAGTGAGCATTGTGTAACTGGTTTATTTACGGGGCTTGTTAGTTCTACAAACTCTAAAAAAAGTTTAAGTTATATAAATTTATATTCTGAAAATGTATCATTAGATGCCACAAGAGAAATTAGTTCTCTATCAATGGGCGATATTTCTATCGGTTTATTAATGGGACACTCATTTGGTGTTAACTACGAAAATGTAAATGTGTATATTAATAATTCATCTTTGAATTGTAATAGTTTGTCATATGAAGTTCAAAATACCCATGATGATACAAATAACTCTTACGTAGGAGGTCTAGTTGGTAGGTTTTATAATGATCAAACTTCATTTACAATGGAAATGAAGAATTCCTCACTAAAAGGATACAATTGGGATGAAGGCAAAGAAACAGGTAATACTTTAGAAATATCTAGTATTCAAAATACGACACCTGGTGGTGGTGATTATCGTGGTGAGAACTATGTAGGTGGTTTAATTGGCCAGTTATACCAAGGAAGTATTTATAACTGTGAGTATATTGGCTCTAACTCAGATAAAGATTATGTTATTATGCGTGCACATGAAAATCCTGATAGTGCTTTTTGTGGAGGTTTAATTGGTTTAGTTAAGGCAACAACAACATATCAAATAAATATCCAAAATAATAAAGTGTTAAATGCAAATATATATGGTGAAGAAACTTTAAAAGCAAATTCTAGTTATGCTAACCCAGATATCTATGTTGCAGGTATTTTAGGAGCTTTATATTGTCATACTAATTCATCGACTGTGAATATCTTTAATAATAAAGTATTTGGTTCGGTAATTGCATCTGTTGGTTATGAAAGAACAAATGCCTACGCTGGTGGCGTATCAGGAGCATTTACTTGGAATGGTAGTACAACAATAAATTTAAAAGACAATATGATTTATGACTGCAAAATAACAGCTAATGTTCAAGCAAGTAGCTATAATGGTACACAACATGTTAACGCATTTGCAGCTGGTATTTGTCCATCATTTAGATCAGTCAAAGTATATGTTAACAATAATTCTGTAATGGATACAAAGATTAATGCGATCTCTTCAAAAAATGCCTTTGTATTTGGTGTTGTTGGTCGTGACAATAATGTTGGTGCAGGAACGCTTATTGATAGTGGATCTATGTATGTTAATTATAACTATTCTAATGCTCGATTAAGTAGTACAAGTGGTACATCAAATCATTATGGAATTTATAAATCTGCTAATAGTCAAAGTTATAATTATTATTCTAAAGAGAATGCTCTTATAAGTACAAGTTCACAAAGTGGGACACAACTTGAGCTATCAAAACCTGTAAAGGTTACATCAGCAGCTGTTAATTTATTGGAAAATCATAATTTAACTTTAAGTAGTAATGAAAAAAAATATCATTTAAAGTTAGTAGATGGTGCTATGTCACAATTTGAAGTTTTAGATAATTATAAAGTTCGTTACAAGGGTAGTAAAAACACAACTGAAAATGTGGAAGTTTGGATCAATACAAATTCTAATAATGTTAGTTCATTTGATGATAACTTATCTATTGATGAGCTTCATAATTTGGGTTGGTTTTTATTTGGAACTATGACAATTTATAATGATACCATCTCCTCATCACATGTTTGTAATATAACTAAACGAGAGTTAACTTACATTGGTGAAAATAAAGAATATAAATTTGATGGTGAAAAATTTGTTAATATTAAAAATCCATCCGATGTAAAGGATAATATTAACTACATACAAGAAATAAATAATAATAAATATATAATTACTGCTAAAATTTATGATAATATTTTAAATATAAAATTTAAGTTTACAATCACAAGAAGTGGAACAAATGATGTTCACAACATATTTCCTCACTTTTTCCTAGATGGTAATGCAAGTGAGATCGAAACTAATGACTATACTATTGGTGACTATGGTAAGTATGTTTTATCTAAATTAAACGTAACTGATGAAAATGTCGATTATGAATTAATCTTTTATCCTAATACTAAGATAGAAAAAAATGGAGTAGTAAATATCAAATTTAAAGATGGTGCAAGCTCTACATACTTAGATACAGAGCTTACAATCAATTTAGAGCATAATAAAAGAAAATTAATGGGTGTAACTTTTGCTGATTATACGCCTCCAATTAATTATCATATGGAAGAAGCTAAAAGATATGTTAATCCTCATTTCTTACTAAAAAGCAATACGCAACTTGTTTTAATTCCTGTATATAAAACAATTAATGATCCTGATAATAATTTGATTATTGATCTTAATTATTGTAATTATGTAACATTTACACTTAATAATTCATCTGGAGGCACAATGAAAGCTAATGGTGACTTATTAACAGGATCAGTATCTGATAATATATATACGATTTCCTTAAAGGATCAAGGATCTGATGATACTATATCTTTAACTTATAAAATAATAAATGAGCATCAAGTAACACATGATGTTCATAATATGACTTATGATGGAATTCTAACAACATCTAGTGAAACATCATATTTATTTAAGTTAACACTTAATAATGGTTATGGTGGCTCTTTCACATCATTTACTATTAAAATAGGTAATACAACTTATAATTTATTAGATGAAACAAATAATATTTGGAGTAGTGGAATTATTATAAAGAATAAAAACGGAGAACAAGTTACTTCTCCAAGTGGTTTTTCTTTAGAGAATTCATACTACGAGATATTACTTCCTAATACTTTTATTACTGGTAATATCGAAATAGAGGCTAGTGTACCGAGAGTTTATGAAGTATCTTTCAACCTTCAAGCGAGTTTCATAAAAGAAGATAATCGCCAAAAAGTATTTATTTTAAAAGAAGGTACAAGTTTTCGAAGCTATTTTAGTCAAAAATTAAGTGAAGTAAATGCATGGGTCAATGAGCAAACTGTGTATGGCTATGTCTTTAATGGTTTTTATTTAGTAAATGATGCAAGTACAATAGCTTCGTATGGTGAAAGCTTTAAGACTATTTATGAAATGGAAAATATGAATATAAGTTCAAACATTTCCTTTTATGCACGTTGGAGTTTTTTGATTGAATTAATAGAAGCCCCAGGAACGCATATTAAGACAAGTTTCTCAGATTCATTTATTCAAGATTATTACAATGAAGATTTATTAAAAAGAACTATTCAAATACCTATTAATATGAATAGAGGTTATGTCTTTACAGTTGTGAAAGATGATAATTATATTGGTGAATCTAGTGTTAGAGCTTATTCGATTTCTATGGTGGATGGTAAAGAGGTAATTGAAAATATTATTGTAGAGAAATATTTTGAAAATATGAACCTATACTATATTTCTCCAGATTCAATTAAAGGATATTTGGTTATCGAAACATCTGTTAGCAATTCAGATTTTATTACTGGAGAGAATACTGCCGTAATTTCTGAGAAGATTATTCCTGAAGATGGTGTATTTACTTTTAAGTACGTTGTTAATCATCGTAATTCTAATGATTTAAAGAGTTACATATATAATAGCGGTAAAACTGATAGTCAAAGTAATTTAAAACTTGAAAAAAATTTTATTTTAAAGCTTTATAAGCAAGTATATAATCCTGAAACGGGACTAATTGAACTCAATGATGCTTTTGTTCAAGCTAATTCAGAATTAGAAGTATATTATCAAAAGATTATTAATGGCAAAGTAGTAAAGAAAGTTGTTGGTAATTATACAATAAAAAATGATAATGTTAATCAAGTATTCTTAAATGACTTTACTTTACTTGATAAAAAAACAAAAGCTTTTGAAAATGAAACATTTTATAATTTCTTAGGCAATAATGAAGCAGTTTCAGAAATATATTATTTTGTTTTGACACCTCCTAATGGTTATTCAACTTTTGATAATCGAATCTATAATATCGTTTTAGAAGGTGGATATTATGATCCAAATGAAGACGATGGTTTTGTGAAAGGTATTAGAAGTACTTATGAAATTATTAATAAGCCATTAGATGATTTGCATTTAAGCGAACTTAGAACTGAATCTAGTAAAGAAAGTGCTCTTTACTCAATTACTCCTAGTCGTAAAACTTCTTTGGAAGAAATTAATAACTCAGATACAGGAAGTAAAAAATTTAAATTTACTGATGATAATACATATTCACTTTTAGATATTCGTATTTTAAATGGTGGAATTGTAGAAGGTCAAGGTATAATTTATTTAGATGAAAGCAAAAAAAGTACTTATAATATATATTCAAAAGAAACACAGTTTATCATTGAAAAAATGAGTTTAAAACTAGGCTATGGTAAGGGTAACGTGAATATATATGCAAGTAGTGATGGAGTAACATATGATTTGATAAAAGAAATAAATGTTACAAGTGTTGATTATAATCTTTATGATATAACAGAATTTTCAAATGGCAATTACAAATACTTTGCCATTGATAATGTATCTTCGACGCAAATACGATTATCAGAAATTCATATAATGCCTCGTGATAATGGTATTACTTATGAATTTAAAGATTTTAAACCTAAAAATCATACTGTAGATATGAATGAAATAAATTTAAGTTTTACGCAAACAATTAAAAATGATACACGTCATGAAGGTAAATCATTTATTCTAGCAGTTCAATTTAAGGATGCATCTGGTAATATTGTAAATGATATAGAAGATGTACACTTATCACTTGAAAATGAAGACAATGAAGTCTTATTTGATTCTCTTTTAGAAGATGTCAAAGGAAGAAATGTTGTTTATTTCAACTTATCAGAAAAACTAAGTGAATTTCAAGTAACTGTCCCCGATGTTAATATGTTTGCATTTTCAATTATCAACAGTAAAGGTTATGTTCTTTATAATGTTCAACTAATAGAGATTGAAAATGTTAATAAACCAGCAATGGGAGAAGTTAGATATTTATTTGCATATTAAAAGTTAAGGCTAGACTATTTTGTTTAGCCTTTAACTGCTTTGTATGTCATTTGTGATATACTTATTAGAAATTAAGTAAAAGTAGTTTTATTGACACAGTTTTATGATAATTGTATAATTATATTGTTTTTAGAGGCTATCATATGGTTAGATTCACATTTCCAAGAGACCTTTATCATGGAAAAACTTCTTAAGTGCTATTATTATGATACAGAGGTTGATTTCTAAAATAAGTTATGAGTATGCACAAATATGTGTATACTCTTTTCATAAAGTGTGATATAATACTTACTAGTTAAGGAGAATAATAAAAATGGAACTGAAAGAAAAAAGATTAGCATCAACACTTGTTTATAGAGGAAAGATTATAGATGTTTATCGTGATAAAGTCGTATGTCCTAATGGACACGAATCATATAGAGAAGTAGTTAGACATTGTAAAGCAGTTTGTGTGTTAGCTGTTAAGGATGGTAAGATAGCATTAGAGGAACAATACAGATATCCTTACGATGAAATAATAAAAGAATTTCCAGCAGGAAAAGTTGATAAAAATGAAGAACCTTTACATGCTGCTATCCGTGAATTAGAAGAAGAAATTGGGTACAAAGCTGTTAAAATTGAATTTCTTGGAGAAATGTATCCAACTTGTGCTTATACAGATGAAGTTATTTTACTTTATTATGCAACTGATTTAGTTGAAACAAAACAATCACTAGACGAAAATGAAGCCATTAATTATACTTTTGTTACCCTTGATGAAGTAAAACAAATGATTTTAAATAATGAAATAAAAGATGCCAAAACAATTTGTGCTTTATCTTTATTTTTATTAAGGAAATAATTAATGAAAAAATATTTTCAGGAAATGTTTTCATTGTCATTTTGTTAAAAAAGACTTGTCTATTATGACGAAAAATGTTATAATAAATCGAAGTTTAATTGTATAAATTCGATAATATGGTTCGAAAGTCTCTACCATGTCACCAATGTAACGACATGACTACAATGAAATCTAATTGGAAGGGTAAAAGATAATTAATTATGTTTTTGCACGTCCAATTTTGTAGATAGAGACATTGTGTCTCTTTTTATTTTATTTATAATTGACTTCAAAAAATATCTTATTGGAGGAAAATTAAAATGTCTGAAAAAAAGACAAGCAAGATTGATTCTTATTGGAAGATTACTGCAAGTAAATCAACAATTAGAACAGAAATCATTGCTGGTATTGTAACATTCTTAGCAATGTGTTACATTCTCACTGTTAACCCAAATCAAATCTTCTATGCTTCAACGGGAGATCCACGCTGGTCATCATTATTTATTGCTACCGCATTTGGTGCAATTATAGGAACTCTATTAATGGCCTTTCTAGCAAAAATGCCTTTAGCTCAAGCTTCAGGTATGGGACTAAACTCACTTGTTGGTAGCATAATCGGTGGTGGTGTTGGTGCTTACGCTTACACTTTTGAATTCACTATTGGCCAAGCCTTTTTAATGGTATTAATTTCAGGAATTATTTTCTTAGCTTTATCTTTAATAAAGATAAAAGGAAAAGCTGTTCGTGAGGTTATATTTGATGGTATGCCTGTATCTGTTCGTTCAGCAATTTCTGTAGGAATTGGTTTATTTATTGCATATATTGGTTTCCAAAATGCTGGAATTATAGTTGCAAATGAATATACACAAGTTTCACTAATTGATTTCTCTAAATGGGGAAATGCAGTTCAAGCTGCTATAGTTTGTTTGTTTGGTTTATTTGTGATTACAATTTTAGATAAATTAAAAGTCAAAGGATCAATAATATTTGGTATATTAGGTGCTACTATTCTTGGTATTTTCTTAGGTGTTACAGATTACAAAGTAATCTTAGGAACTGAAAATGGTATTTCTTGGAAGTTCTGGGAAAACTTTGGAAACTATTTTGCTGGTGACGATAGTGTATTCTTATCATTTACAGATGCCTTTAAAAATCCATTTCCTGCAGGATCTACATTTACTGTAATTATGCTTGTTATAACAATGTGTATGATCGATATGTTTGATACAATGGGAACAATTGTAGGTTGTTGTGGTGGAAACCCAATCCTAAGTGATGAAAATAATAAACCTCACAATTATGGTAAAATTATGATGTCTGATGCTATCGGAACTGTAGCTGGTGCTATTTGTGGAACATCAACTGTTACAACTTTCGTAGAAAGTGGTTCAGGAGTAGCTGCTGGTGGTAGAACTGGTTTAACAGCGTTTGTAACTGCAATTATGTTCTTCCTAGCAATCTTCTTACTTCCTGTATTTGCTATGATCCCATCTGCTGCTGCAGCTTCTGCACTTATTTATGTTGGTGTATTAATGATGAAAAATAACGTTAAGAATGTTGACTTTAGCACACCAATTAAAGCAACTAGTGCATTCTTAACTATAATTGTTATGTGTTTAGCTTATTCAATTACAAAAGGTATCGGTATTGGTTTATTATCATATACAGTAATGACTTTACTTACTTATGTTGTTGAGATAATTGTTTATGCATTTAGAAAGAACAAAACTTATATAAACGAAGCAGGAGAAGAAGTAAAATATGAAAAACCTGTTCTTGATTTATCTATAGTAGCTGTAATAGTATCTATTCTATTTGCAGTTTACTTCTTTGTTCCAATAGTTCTATAATCAAAAAGATAAAATTGTAAAAAATGTGGAGGAAAACTATGTTTGCTTTAAAATCGTTAACAAAAGTATGTGTTCTAAGTAGTATAATTTTCATAACTACATTTTTTACTAACCAATAATGAGAGTTGTTTTCAACTCTCAATTTTTTAAGGAGGAAAACAAAATGAAATTAATTTACAACATCAATGACAAACCTAAGTTTACGAAACTTTTGATTTTCGCTTTGCAACAGCTATTAGCTATTATGACTGCCACATTAGTTGTTCCAATTATTGTTTCAAATCCCGAGACTCCATATGGGTGTGGTGATGTTAATATGAGTTCTGCAGCAGCACTATTTGGTGCAGGTGTAGGTACTCTAGTGTATGTTTTGTTTACTAAGAAAAAAAGTCCAGTATTTTTAGGATCATCATTTGCTTTTCTAGGTTCAATGGCAGCTGCTTTTGCCGGAGCTACTACAGTTTGTTTAGGTTTCTTAGGACTAATTATTGGAGCTATTTTTGCGGGACTAGTTTATGTTGTTATTGCAATTTTTGTTAAGATATTTGGCGTAAAATGGATAGAAAAACTTATGCCTGCTGTTGTAATTGGTCCAACAGTTGCAATTATAGGATTATCTTTATCAACAAATGCTATTGGTGATTTAGTTAAATCAAAAAATAGCGAAGCTAGTACATATTTATGTATCATATGTGGCCTTATTACCCTTTTCTCAACAATCATTGCTTCTACATATGGAAAGAAAATGGTAAAACTTATACCATTTATAATAGGTATAGCATCAGGATATGTTTTAGCCTTAATATTTACTATTATCGGAAAAACAGCAAATGTTAATGAACTTGTAATTATCGATTTTAAACCATTTACTAATTTATTAACTGATGGAAAAGTAACAGTTGAAACATTTTTAAAACTTCCTGACTTTACCTTTATCGAGGCTTTTAAAGGATTTAAAGATTTGAATTTCAATTACATAATAACAATTTTCGTAGCATATGCTCCTGTTGCCTTCGTTGTGTTTGCTGAGCATATTGCTGATCATAAGAATATTTCTTCAATAATAGAAAAAGATTTATTAGTAGAACCTGGTTTAGATAAAACATTATTAGGCGATGGTGTTGGTTCAATGGTAGGAGCTTTATTTGGAGGTTGTCCTAACACAACTTATGGTGAAAGCATTGGATGTGTTGCAATAACGAAAAATGCTTCTGTATTAACTATCATTGCAGCTTCTGTCTTAGCAATTCTTATTTCTTTTGTTTCCCCAATAATAGCTTTAATAGATTCAATTCCAAATTGTGTAATGGGTGGAGTATGTATTGCCTTATATGGATTTATTGCTGTTAGTGGCTTGAAGATGATTCAAAATGTTGATTTAGGTGAAGACAAGAATTTATTTGTTGTCTCTTCAATTCTTGTAATTGGAATTGGCGGCTTAACAATTTCTTTTGGTAAAGTAATGATAACTGAAATTGCTTGTGCTTTAATAATTGGTATACTCGTTAATCTAGTATTAAAGAATAAGAAAAAAGAAGAGAACACAGAAAATGCTGAAGAAGAAGCAAATGTTAACGAATAATCTTTAAAACTATATATGTGTGGGCCTAATCGCTTGATTAGGCCTTTAGATATTTAAATAATATCTTGTTATTTTATTGAAGTGTGATATAATTATGCGTAAAATGAGGTGTTAATATGAATAAATATACAAAGGAAGAAATTATTGAAATAGTAAATAATGAAAATGTCAAATATATTAAATTGCAATTTACAGATATGTTAGGTACTATAAAAAGTGTTGAAATACCTAGCACTCGAATAGAAGATGCTATATTGGGAAAGGTTATGTTTGATGGTTCTAGTATCGAAGGATTTGTACGAATCAAAGAAGCTGATATGTATTTACACCCTGATTTATCAACGTTTTTGGTTTTACCGCTTGAGTCAAATAGTTATGGAAAAGTGGCAAGATTTTTCTGTGATGTGTACTTACCAAATGGTGAAGTTTTTAAAGGAGATCCTAGAGCTAATTTAAAAAAAATTGTTAATAAAATGAAAGAAATGGGATTTGAAAATTTTAATGTTGGAGTTGAACCGGAATTTTATTTGTTTAAACAAGATGAAAAAGGTAATCCTATTTTAGAATTTAATGATGCAGGAAGTTATTTTGATTTAGCACCATTGGATGGTAGTGAAAATTGTCGTCATGATATAGTTTTAGAACTTGAAAAATTAGGATATACTGTTGAAGTCAGTCATCATGAGGTGGGACCAGGACAAAATGAAATTAATTTTACATATTCTGATGTTATTGAAACTTGTGATAGAGTTCAAACATTTAAGCAAGTTGTTAAACAAGTTGCAAGAAGATATAATTTACATGCTTCATTTATGCCTAAACCAGTAGCTTTTAAACCTGGAAATGGAATGCATGTGAATTGTTCACTTTCTGACAAAGATGGTAATAATGTTTTTTATGATGAAAATGATCCAATGAAACTATCAAGTGTCTGCAGAAAATGGATAAGTGGAATACTAACTTACGCCCGCGAAATGAGTGCTATAACAAATCCAATTGTTAATTCTTATAAAAGATTAGTTCCTGGATATGAGGCTCCTTGTTATATTTGTTGGAGTGATGCTAATAGGAGTTCAATGATTCGTATACCTGCTGTTAGAGGTAAAGGAACAAGGACTGAAGTTCGTAACGTTGACCCAAGTGCTAATCCTTACCTTGCTTTTGCAGCAATATTAGCGGCCGGTTTAAGAGGTATTAAACATAATTTTGAAATAATTCCTCCTGTATATGATAATATATTTGAATATACACGTGAAGAAAGAGAGAATCATGGAATTATGAATTTACCTGAAAATCTAAAAGATGCTGTTAAAGAACTTAAAAGAAGTGAGTTTATGAAAGAAGTATTAGGAGATCATATTTATAATAAATATATTGAAGCTAAAGAATTAGAATGGGATGAGTATCGTGTGTTAATAAGTGATTGGGAAATTAAAAAATATCTATAGGTGAAATTATGGCAAAATATATATTTGTAACTGGTGGAGTTGTATCAAGTTTAGGAAAAGGAATTTGTGCAGCATCTATTGGAAGATTACTTAAAAATCGAGGATTAAAAGTGTTTATGCAAAAGTTTGATCCATATATCAATGTGGATCCTGGAACAATGAGCCCATATCAACATGGAGAAGTGTATGTAACAGATGATGGAGCAGAAACTGATTTAGATTTAGGACATTATGAGAGGTTTATTGATGAAAGACTAACTAAAGATTCTAATATAACTTCAGGTAAAGTTTTTTCTTCAGTAATTGAAAAAGAAAGAAGAGGAGACTATCTTGGAAGTACAGTTCAAATAATTCCTCATGTAACAAACGAAATAAAAGCTAAACTAGCTGATGCCGCAAAAGCATCAAATGCAGATGTCATCATAACTGAAATAGGTGGAACAGTTGGTGATATTGAATCACAATCGTTCTTAGAAGCCATTAGACAATGGCGAAATGACGTTGGCGTTGAGAATACTTTCTATATACATAATACTCTTGTACCTTATTTAAAAGTATCAAATGAAGTTAAGACAAAACCAACACAACATAGTGTTAAAGAACTAAGAGCTATTGGTATTCAACCAGATATGATTGTATTAAGAACTGAAGTTGAAATTACAGAAGAAATGAAAGAAAAGATTTCTCTCTTTTGTAATGTTAAGAAAGAAGCTGTTGTGGAAGCGGTCGATCAAGAAATAATTTATGAAGTTGCTAATTCTCTTCACAGTCAAAAGGTTGATAAATATATATGTGACTATTTTAAGTTAGATACAAAAGAACCAGATATGACTGAGTGGAATGATATTATAGATAGAATAAAGCATTTAGATGGAGTAGTTAGAATTGCTTTAGTTGGTAAATATGTAAAACTTCATGATGCATACCTTTCTGTAACTGAAGCTTTAAAACACGCTGGATATCAGGTTTTAAAGAAAATTGAAATTGACTGGATTTTAGCTGATGATATAAATGAAAGTAATTACGAAGACATTCTAAAAGGGCATGATGGAATTTTAGTTCCTGGAGGATTTGGTTTAAGAGCAACAGAAGGGAAAATGCTAGCAATTAAATATGCTCGTGAGCATAATGTCCCATTCTTAGGTATTTGTTTAGGAATGCAATTATGTGCAATTGAATTTGCCAGAAATGTTTTAGGTTTAACTGATGCAACTTCAATGGAATTTGATGAAGACAATGTATCTAAAAATCATATAGTAACAATTCTTGAAGATAAATCTAATGTAAAGAATTTAGGTGGTACTTTACGACTTGGGTTATATGATTGTTCATTAAATGAAAATTCATTATCATATAAATGTTATAAAACAAAGAATATTCAAGAAAGACATCGTCATAGATACGAATTTAATAACAAATATATTGATATTTTTGAAAGAAACAATATGAAAATTGCTGGTATAAATCCTGAAAGAGGATTAGTAGAAATACTTGAGTACACACCAAATGATTTCTTTGTAGCTTGTCAATTTCATCCAGAATTTTTATCTAGACCAAATAGATCACATCCATTGTTTCAAGGATTCATCAATGCTTCTTTAGAAAAAAGTAAGAAAACTATTTAAAAAAATGATAATTTGTGGTATAATGATTTAAATGTTATTTATACAAGGAGAGTAAAAATGAAAAATATAATTTTAACGGGTGATAGGCCAACTGGGAAATTACATATAGGACATTATGTCGGTAGTTTACGTAGGCGTGTAGAACTTCAAAATTCAGGAAAATATGATGAAATGTATATTATGATAGCTGATGCTCAAGCATTAACTGATAATGCGGAAAACCCTGATAAGATTAGAGATAACCTTCTTCAAGTTGCATTGGATTATCTTTCAGTAGGTATTGATCCATCAAAAACAACTATTTTTGTTCAATCAGCTATACCTGCATTAACAGAATTAAATATGTATTATTTAAACTTAGTAACTGTCTCAAGATTACAAAGAAATCCAACAGTTAAAAATGAGATAAAGATGAGAAACTTTGAAGCTTCAATCCCTGCAGGTTTCTTTACATATCCAGTGTCACAAGCAGCTGATATAACTGCCTTTGATGCTACAATTGTACCTACTGGGGAAGATCAAATGCCAATGGTAGAGCAAACCCAAGAAATAGTTCATAAATTTAATTCAATATATGGAGATACTTTAGTTTTTCCAAAAATCTTATTACCTGAAAATGAAAATTGCCTTCGTTTAGTTGGAACTGATGGAAAAGCCAAGATGTCAAAATCATTAGGAAACACGATCTATTTAAGCGATGATAAAGAAACTGTAAAAACTAAAGTTATGGGAATGTATACTGACCCAAATCATTTACGTGTTCAAGATCCTGGAGATACTAAAAATAATCCTGTTTTTATTTATTTATCTTGTTTTGCTACAGATGAAATGGTTAATAAATATTTACCTGAATATAAATCATTAGATGAAATGAAAGCTCATTACGAAAAAGGTGGGTTAGGAGATGTTAAGTGTAAAAAACTATTAATAAATGTTTTAGAAGAAGTCCTTGAGCCTATAAGAGAAAGACGCAAGTATTATGAAGAACGTATTGATGAAGTTTATAATATCTTAAAAGAAGGAACTCGAAAAGCTAATCAAAAAGCTAATGCAACTCTTGCACGTGTACGTAAAGCTATGAGAATTAATTATTTTGAAGACCCTGATTTCATTAAAAACTTTAAAGATAAAAATAATTATTAAAAATATGGGTCTGTAAAGAATTCTTGTGATTATTTTGATATTAAAAATCAAGTTAAACGATGTATATACATGCAATTAACTTGATTTTTTTTGTGCCTTATTTCGTAATAGTTTATTTGGTATTTTTTTTAGTTCAGTATCTTTATTTATTGTATAA
>ULNJ01040023.1_pt1 | contig 20995 bp, 20 predicted proteins | sample 1951891 | NCBI WGS metagenome assembly ULNJ01 (sample SAMEA4835574, study PRJEB28245) | human gut metagenome | biome: gut microbiome; material: fecal sample | place: Denmark | collected 2008 | reverse complement strand
TACGGAAAAGAAAGAAGAGGAACTAGCAAATTTACAGACAAAAATGCAATCCACAACTACAGCACAAATAGCTTCGTTGGCTAATGCAAATAGTGCTATGCATAAAGCAATACAGGGAGACAGTGAAGTGGAGGAAAATGACAATAGCAAAGATGGCATTAGAGAAACAAAAGAAAAAACAAATAAGATGCCAGAACAAAAAACGGAGGTATCGAATAAAAATAAGACAACCGATCATTTATCTGAAGAAAAAGCAACAGGAGGGGTAAAACAAATGACTTATCAGTCTATAGATGTTCGATTATAAGTTATAAGCTTTATTGCAACAACTTGGAAGTGTATGACGGTAATAGCTGGATGTTGGAGTGTAAATTTTAAGCGTTATCCCATCAAGTAAACGTTAGTTCCTTTTATAGCATATAAGCAAGTAGTAAAGTAGATTGCCAATATCCTTGCCTACAAATCTATAGTAAAAAGAATGGTATCCGAAAACTATAAATGATATACTGTTTGTAGATACAATAAAAATGACTGGATAACCTACAGAGAGAAAAATGAAATAGGAAAGAAAGCAATTTTACAAACTTACACTGAAAAGTGTTGGAGTAAAAAAGGTAAGAACCATTAAGCTTGTAAGAAAAGTTACAAATTGTGGATTGAGAGCTGCAAAAGCGTTTATCGATTGTCCACCAAAATTGATTACAGGTGGATTACTTCTTGAGGATGCAGAAAAATTGCAGAAACAGTTTTCTGATTTAGGAAATACGGTTGTGATAGAAGAGGAAAGATAAATTTATGAGGTGAAAAGCAAAATGAAGGAAGATAAAAATGAGGCAAGATGGGATAAGCTTTTATTGGTTCATACAACAGGGAGAGATGATACAAGAGCAGACCAGTATCGATATCCTTATGAACCTACACCTTATTGTGTATTGGAGCGTCTGGCGAATAGTGGATTGATTGGAAAAAATAATACGGTATTAGATTATGGATGCGGAAAAGGTAGGGTGGAGTTCTTTTTATCGTATCAGGTTAGATGTCAATCTATTGGTATCGAGTATGATGAACGTATCTGTAAAAAAGCGTTACAGAACAGCGAAACGGCAATATCTTCTAGTAGAGTAACTATTGAACTTGCGAATGCAGAGGAATTTTCTGTACCAGATCGTGTGGATAGAATTTATTTCTTTAATCCTTTTTCACTTCCAATTTTACAAAAAGTAATTGCAAAAATTTTAGAATCTTATTATGAAAAGATGCGAGGTATCCAATTGTTTTTTTATTATCCATCGGATGAATATATATCATACTTGATGACAGTAGAGGAACTTGTATTTTCGGATGAAATCGATTGTAGAGATTTATTTCCTGGAAATGATTCACGAGAACGAATTGTAATATTTGAGTTGTTTTCCAATGATAAAAAAGTGTAATGACGGATTGAAAGTGGAGTGAAAAGATGAACACAGATACAAAAATATTAATAGTAGAGGATGATACCGATATTAACAATATCCTTGCTACCGCACTAAAAAAAGAAGGTTATGCTAGCACACAGGTCTTTTCTGGAACAGAGGCAAAGCTTATGTTAGAGTTAAAAAAGGGAGAGTTTTCCCTTGTATTATTAGATTTAATGTTACCAGGGGTGTCTGGAGAAGAAGTGCTGGAAGAAATACGAAAGGTGGGGGAAATACCTGTCATTGTATTAACGGCTAAGGACAGTTTAGACAATAAATTAAGTATGCTTACTGGAGGGGCAGATGATTATATTACAAAACCCTTTGATATGAAAGAGGTGATTGCCAGAGTGCAAATCCAGCTTCGTCATGCACAAAAGCAAAATGGAACGGTAGATATACCAAAACAACAGATAAAACATAAAAAAATGTTGCTGGATAAAGGTGATTTTTCGATTGCGATAGGGGACGTTACACTTTCGAAAATAACAAAACAGGAATTTGCTATTTTGGAATTATTAATGGGAAATCCCAAACAGGTATTTAGTAAAGAGGCAATTTTTGAGTATGCTTGGGAGGAACCATATATCGGGGAGACAAAAACATTAGATGTACATATCAGCAACATACGAAAAAAAATCCGTACCGTCACCGAAGAAGAATACATTGAAACCGTCTGGGGAATTGGGTATCGTGCAAAAGCGTGATCTTTACTCTTTTTTTACTTTTTATTTGCGTTATATTAGGAATTTGAATTTAAAATACAGGTAAAGTAAAAAAACAGCAGAAGGAGAGGAAAAGAAGAATGCAGGAAATATTGTTGCAAACGACCAATTTGACAAAGCAATTTGGACGGCATAGAGCGGTAGACCAAGTAAATCTACATATAAAAAAAGGGTCTATTTATGGATTTATTGGAAGAAATGGAGCTGGAAAAACAACCTGTCTCAAAATGATAAGTGGTCTTTCTAAGCCAAGTAGTGGGGAAATTACACTGTTTGGATATACGGGAAAAGATTTGAAAAAGGTTCGATCCAGAGTAGGATGTTTAATTGAGGCACCAGGATTATATGGAAATATGAGTGCCTATGAAAACATCAAATTAAAATGTAAACTATTTGGAATTGTAAAAGAATCGTACATACAAAATATCTTAGAGCTGGTAGGATTAAAAGAAACTGGAAACAAAAAGACAAAACAGTTTTCTTTGGGAATGAAACAGCGACTTGGTATTGGGTTGGCATTGGTAGGAGAACCGGATTTATTGATTTTAGATGAACCTATCAATGGATTGGACCCACAGGGAATTGCAGAGATGCGTGATATGATTCAAAAACTGAATGAAGAACATAACATGACGATACTGATATCCAGTCATATTTTGGAAGAATTGTCTAAAATCGCAACAGATTACGGCATTATTCATAATGGAGTTCTGGTACAGGAGCTTACAAGAGAAGAGCTATTGCAACGTTGTCGGGAACGAATTGAAATAACGATGGAACACCCGGAGCAGGCACTTCCTGTTTTAGATGGAATGAAAATAAAAAATTATCAGGTGGTAGACAAAGAGCATATTCATGTGTTTGAACGATTAAATGACAGTGCAATCATGAATATGGAACTTGCGAAAGCAGGCTGTCTGGTAAAAGGAATTTCTATGAAAAGCGAAGAGTTGGAAAACTACTTTTTGAATTTAACAGGAGGGGAACAGAATGCGTAATCTTATAAAAATGGATGTATATCGGATGTTTCATACAAAAAGTTTGTATATTATCTGGATTATATTGGGGGCAATGATTGTTTTTTCCACGTTTATGACGAAGTCAGAATATGAGACACTGCAAGAACCACAACAGGAAACCACACAGGAGGTAACAGGGGAAAAAGAAGCAAGTGAACAGATTACTGTAGGGATGAATGTTGAGCTGCCAACAAAGCCAGGGGAAAAGCTTACGGTATTTGATGTAATGTATTCCAATATACAAGCCAAAGTTGTTGCATTATTTTTAGTTATTTTTGCGGTTATTTATGTGACCGCAGACTTGACAAGTGGTTATATCAAAAATATTAGTGGAATGATTCCGAGAAGAGAATATATGGTATTTTCAAAGGCGGTAGCACTGGGAATCTATACGTTTCTAAGCTTTCTCTATTACATGTTGGTACAAACAATAGCTGTATATGGCTTTTTTGGATACTTGAGGTGGGGAAAGGTAGAACCTATGTTTACCTATCTGGCGGTACAGTTTGTCTTACATTATGCGTTTTTACTCATTTGTATGGGAATTGCGATTATTCTGCGAAATAATACATTTAGTATGGCAATTTCCATTTGTTTAACGATGAATTTTGCAGCTATTTTGTATGGGTTATTAGATAAGCTGATTGCCAAGATGGGAATCAAAGATTTTCAGACGATAACACATACGGTAACGGGGAAAATAGCGATTCTTTCGATGCACCCGGCCAAAAAGGAATGTTTGGCTTCTCTTCTTATTGCCGTACTATTTGGTGGAGTGGCAACGGCAGTAACGGGATATGTTTTTAAAACGAGAGATATATAAAGCAGTTACCATCGCCGAAAAGCAGTGGTTTTCTGCTTCTGACAGACGAAAGGATGTTATGTATGAAATGGCTCATAATTGGACTATGTATTGTAACGGCTTTACAGGCATGGATGATAGGAACGTATCGGCGACAGATGAAAAACATCTGTCGCCAATTGTCGTTTCTTATGAAAAAGGATAGCAATATGCTATTGACAGGAGATGTACGCATAGGAGGGATTGGAAAGTTGTTGGATACTTTGAATGATTATCTGCTGATACAAAGAAAAAAAGAGAGATACTATCAGGAAAAGGAAAAAACGATTGCCAACACTTATACCAGTTTATCCCATGATATTCGAACCCCACTTACTTCTTTGGATGGCTATTTTCAACTATTGGAAACCAGCGACACAGAGGAGGAGCAAAAGAAATATATTACGATTATTCAAGATAGGATTAAAAGTTTGAAAGATATGTTGGAGGAACTTTTTACCTTTACAAAATTAAAAAATGCTTCTTTTCAACTGGAATTGTCAAAATGTTGTATCAATCAAATGGTGAAGGACACCATTTTTTCCTATTATGATGAATGGATGGAAAAAGAAATCGAACCACATATTTCTATTACAGATACCTTACTTTATATGAAAGGAAATGAACAGGCAATTCGACGAGTATTACAAAATATTATAAAAAATGGATTTGACCATGGGGAAAAAGAAGTGGATATTTCGTTACAGGAGATGGGGCAAAAAATTGTGATAGAAATAAAAAACAAAGTATACCATCCAGAGGATATCGACATTACACAAGTCTTTACACAGTTTTATAAAGCAGATATGGCAAGAAGTAAAACATCCAGTGGTTTGGGATTGTCCATCGCAAAAGAATTTGTATTACAAATGCAGGGAGAGATTTCTGCCAGAATAGAGGAGGAAAAGTTTTGCGTTTGCATACAGTTTGATAAGATATAGGGGGATATTGTTAAGAAAAAGTGCTATGGACAAGTAGTTTATTTGTTTGACTTTTTAATACGCTTATCTTATAATTAGACTGACTTGCACTGTAGGACAAAAGCTTGCTTTATGAAATGGAAGAAAAATGAAAATTTTAAAAAGGTAAATAGCTATAGTGTGAGGAGGAATTAACGGTGAAGTGTCCACATTGCCATAAAAAACTAAAAATGCTTTCAATCTTTTCTGGAAGATGCAATGGCTGTCATATTGATTTTAAGGAGTTCCAAAAGAAAAAACATAATATTTTTACGTTTATAAATATAGTGATAGCTTTGCTTGTATATACGATTGTTAAAAATATTTTTGATTATTTTAGTATAAATAGTATTGCATCTGAAATGATTTCTTTTGGTAGTGGTTTAATGGTGTTGTGTATATTCCAATATTTGCTAATGTTAAAAATTATCAAGAATATAAAGTAGGTAAATGGGGCTATTCTACTAAGAAGTTAGTGAATAGCTCTTTTTGAAAAAAAGAAAAAAAGGAGAAAAAAAGTATGTTTGATTCACGAGTGGAGGAAGCGATACAACAGCTTTGGGTGGACCCATGGAATGGAGATGGGGAACATGCAAAAAAATTGTTGGAAGAAGCTGCGGAAGAAGGCAATGGCGATGCTTACTACTTTCTTGGAAGATGTTATTTGGGAAATGAGTTTATTTTGCCGAAATTTGGATTTAAGGAAGATAATGAGCGAGGAATTGCCTATTTTAACAAAAGTATTGAATTAGGTAGTGCCGTAGGAATTTTTGGCGCAAGAAGAGTAGCAGGATTTAAACCAAAATGTGGAAGCTTTATACAACCACCATTCCTTTCCTTGAGAGAGGTTTGGGATGCGGTACGTGCCTTGGCAGATGAGGGAGAGGTTTTTTGCCAATATATGCTGGCGAATGCCTACTATTATGGAGATTGTATTGAAATGTTGGAAATCCCGGAGGAACAAGTGGATGGACCGATGATTCAATCGTTCCAGAGAGAGGCAATCGAATTATTTGAAAAATCCATTAAAAAGAAATTGGTGCTTGGAATAGCAAATTTAATTGACATTTTATCGTCTGGTGATTATGGGATAAAAGAGGACCCAAAGCGTGTACAGGAATTGATAGAAATTGGTGCAAAACTGCAACATCCTTATTATGAATGTAAATATGGAACGCAGTTAGAAGATACAAACTTGGATGAAGCTGTGAGATTATACGAAAAAAGTATTATGCACGGGGAAGACTGGGCATGCTATCGTATGGGAAGATTATATACCTACGGTGGAAAACTGCCACAGGACTTACAAAAGGCGATGTACTACTTTAAAAAAGGTATCGAAATTGATCCAGATACAATCGGATGTAATAACAGCTTGGGTGAAATCTACTTTAAAGGTGGAGATGGAGTCGAAGTAGATTATGAAAAAGCCGTAAAATGCTTTGAAAGAACGACAAAGCAGGGAAATAACTGGGCATGTGCTATGTTGGGACAATGCTATTTGAAAGGATTGGGAACACCCGTTGATTATGATGCGGCAAGACGAATGTTTTTAGAAGACCCAGAGGATGAATTGGCAGCAGTTGGGTTAGGTGAAATTTATTGCTATGGATTGGGAGTACCAGCAAATGTTAAGCTTGGAATGGATAAATATATTATTCCAAATGTAGAGAATGAGAGAGCCAAAGAAATATGTGCAGATTATAGAAGTGGTAAGATTGGTGGAAAAAAAGCCAGATTACATATGTTATGTGTCGAAATGTTTATCTGTGCAGTGATTGCTATTATTCTTTGTGTGGCAGCAGAGCTACTCTTGGTGGAATTACCAGCAAAAATGGAACAGAAAAAAGACCCTGCGAAACAAGTGGAAACGGTAAAAGTAGAAAAAGGTGCCATAGGTACGGAGTATGTAGATGGTATTGATGTTTTAACATCTACAAAAGAGGTACTTGCAAGCAAAGATGTATTTGTCCTTCCTCTGGATTCTTATGTAGATTATAAGCATTTTGATTACGGAACAGAACATTGGGCAGTTATAAGTTTAGATGACAAATATATTCCAGTAAAATATAATTCACATGCAGAAACCGATAACTATACTCCAATTGGAAAATTAGTGAAAAAACCATGTGGAAAAATAAAAGATTTAAAAGCATACACACATCAGGGTGAGAGTGCGATTGAAAAGGATGTATATATTGACATGGATGGAGGTATGTACGAAAAGCAGGAAGGTTATGAGGAAAAAGTAAGAGATGCCAAATTAGAGAAATATGTTGCAGATATGGACGAAGATCAGGGAAGAAATACGAAGTTGGCAAAGGCTATTATGTATAGCTGCATCCCTATGATTTTATTGCTTCATTTCTTGGGAACAGCTATCGGATTATTTGAACCTGTTTTTCAGAAAAAAGAATAAAGAAGGTTAGGAAAGAGGGCTTTCATATACTATCCTCGCAAGAGTTAGAATAAATAGCTAACAAAAGAGGAGGTGTGAATGCCTTCTTTTTTTACTCCATAGGAAGTGTGTCCTGTGGAGTAAAATACTCTGTGAGATAGGTACAATCATTTCTGCCTGGCTGAACTCTTACAAAATAGAATTAAAATAGAATTAGAAAAGTATAGTAAATATAGAAAATAGAATAAATATATGATATAATCAAATAAAAGTACAGGCAAGGTGTGCTTGATAAAAGAAATACATGAAAACAAAAATGGAGGGTTTCAGAATGATGAACAAAAAACTAAAGAAAGCAACGGTGGCAGTTGCAGCTTTATCTCTTGCAGTATCTGGTGTGTCAACAACGATATTTCCACAGAATGTAGCTATTGTAAATGCTTCTGTAGATGATGAAGTATTTGAGAGTGGAGATTTTCGTTATAAGGTAACGGATAATAATACCAAGGTTAGCATTCTTGGATTTACAGAGAGCGCAAAAGAAAAGACTACAGTAGCAATTCCAACTACAGTAAATTATGATGATTATGATTTTCCTGTTGCAGCGATTGAAGAAAAGGCATTTAAAGGGAACACAGCTATTACATCTATCGTGTTTACAGACAAGGATGGAAACGTAACAAATCAGACGAATCTTTCAAAAATTGGAAAGTCTGCATTTGAAGGATGTACGGGATTGACAACAGTGACGCTTGCAGAAGGAGTAAAAGCTTTAGGCGGTGGTACATTTAAAGCTTGTACAAATCTTACAACTGTAAATCTTCCATCTACAATAACAGAGGTAGTAGACACAGGTATTTATGGGAATGGTCCTTTTATAGAATGTACAGGGTTACAGAAAGTAACTTTTGCAGAGGGAACAACGACAATTCCAAATAATATATTTGGAAATTGTGACTTTATCACAGCAGAGTCTTTTAATATGCCAGCAACGGTAACTACTATTGGAAAAGAGGCATTTAAGGGTACAACAAAACTTGAGAGTATTGAATTATCAAAAGACTTAAAAACAATAGGGAGAAGTGCATTTGAAGGATGTAGTGGATTAAAGAATATTGTGCTTCCTGCATCATTAACTACAATGGGAAGTAATAGTTTTGAAGGATGCGAACTTTTAACAGAAGTAACCATACCAAAGAGTGTAGAAAATGTAGATGCTAACATATATGGTAATAGTCCATTTACAAATTGTAAAAACTTAAAAAAGGTAGTATTTGAAGATGGAATGGAAATTGTGCCAGCTCATATTTTAGATGAGGCAAAGAGTGTAAAAGAAGTAAGCATTCCTGATACGGTAACAGCCATTGAAAAGAGTGCGTTTAAGGATGTTGCACAGTTAAAGACCGTTACTTTACCAAAACAATTAAAGTCCATTGGAATAGATGCATTTTCGGGATGTAATGCTTTGATTTCCATTACATTTCCAGGGACATTGACAACAATAGGAAGTAATAGTTTTGAGGCATGTAATCGTTTAACAGAAGTTACTATACCAAAGAGTGTAACAAAGGTAGAAACTAACATATATTATAACAGTCCGTTTACTAACTGTGAAAATTTAAAGAAAGTAGTATTTGAAGATGGAATGGAAACTGTTCCAGCTTATATTTTGAATGGAGCAAAGAGTGTAACAGAAGTAAGCATCCCTGATACAGTAACTTCAATTGAAAGAAGTGCATTCGCAGAATGCAACGCATTAGAGAATGTTAAATTGCCAAAGAATTTAACAACAATAGCAAATAACAGTTTTAAAGCATGTAATCGACTAGCAGAAATAACAATACCAAAAACTGTAACAAAGGTAGAAACTAACATCTATGGCAATAGTCCATTTAATGAGTGTGAAAATTTAAAGAAGGTAGTATTCGAGGATGGAATGGAAGAAATACCAGCCTATATTTTAGCTGATGCCAATAGTGTAGCAGCAGTATGTATCCCAGCAAGTGTAACAAAGATTCAGGACAAAGCGTTTGATGGTATAAAAGATAAGATTACAATTTATGGATATGCAAATACCTATGCAGAAACTTATGCAAAAGAAAATAATATTCCATTTGCGTTGTATGGTGAGGCTCCAGTTATAACAACACCGACACCAGTTGCGCCAGCAACAACAGCCCCAGTGCAGACACCAGAGGCACCAGCAACAACAACTCCAGTGCAGACACCAGAGACACCAGTAACAACAGCTCCAGTGCAGACACCGGAAGTAACAGCAACAACAGCCCCAACACAAACACCAAATGTCACAACAGTACCAACACCGACACCAGCGGTAACTGTAAAGGCACCAAAGAAAGCAACTGTAACTTCAGTAAAGAGAAATAGTGCAAAGAAAGCAACTGTTAAGTGGAAGAAGATTGCTGGTGTAGCTGGTTATCAGGTAACATATTCTACAAAATCGAACTTCAAGGGAGCAAAGACAAAGAATGTAGCAAGTAGTAAAAATAGCTATGTGATTACTGGACTGAAAAAGGGAAAAGTTTATTATGTAAAAGTAAGAGCTTATAAGAAAAACAGTGCTGGCAAAAAGATTGTTGGTGCGTATAGTACGGTAAAGAAGATTAAAAAATAGTGATGTTCTAAAAGAAGTAAAAGAGAGTTTTAAAAGAGAGAAGCCAATGTATGGAATTGGTTTCTCTTTTTTTAAACAAGTTAATTGCCGCGAACGTTTTACTTGGGGGCTTGAAACTGTGGAACAAAAAAAGTATAATAACGCTTAGATTTTGGCATATAAAGCATGTAGTGCCGCTTTTATATGAGAAAGTAGCAAAGCGGATTGCGAATATACTTGATAAATGCTTTTTGTTGATGGTTGCATTTGTTTGCATCTGTCGTATAAAGAAATGGAGAATAGTATGTATTTAATGATAGATCATTATGATTCCTTTGTGTATAATCTGGTGTCCTATTTTGAGGAGTTATTGTGTGACTTGCAGGTTGTACAGAGTGATGCTTGCGATATAAAATGGATAGAGGATCGGATAAAAGAGAATGTGTTAGAAGGCATTATTTTATCACCGGGACCAAAAAGTCCGGAGGATTGTAAGAATAGTATAGAAATTATTCAAAAAGTGGCAGGAAAAGTACCAATTTTAGGAGTATGTCTTGGACATCAGATGATTGGAAAAGCATTTGGTGCCGTTATTTTGCATGGAGGAAGACCTATGCATGGGAAGGTAACGCCTATTTCAAACAATCAAACAGGCTTGTTTGAAACGTTACCAGCATCGTATCTGGTAACCCGATATCATTCTCTGATTGTAGAAAAAAAGTCCTTACCCGCCTGTTTTCAGGTGGATGCAGTTTCGGAAGAAGGAGATATTATGGCAATGCATCATAAAGAATTGCCTGTTTATAGTGTGCAATTTCATCCAGAGGCAGTATGCACCCAATACGGGCATACACTATTAAAAAATTATTTGAAATTAAGTAAAGGTTGGTGGAGAAGTCGTGAGCAGGAAGATTGAAAAACTATCTTTTTATCGTGAGCCGCAGGATATATTTGCAAAATATCAGGCAGAGGAAATGGCAGTATTTTTAGATTCTTCACTGGAAAATGAAATGGGAAGATATTCCATTATTGCAGTATCACCACGCATGATTTTGAGTGAAACAGATGGAATCTGTATGTGTAATGGGAGCAAGCAGAAGGTAGACATTTTAACATTGTTGCAAGAGGAATTGGACAAGCTGAAAAAAGAGTATGAAAATCCGTATGAACTTCCTTTAACCGCAGGTGCAATCGGATATTTTTCCTATGAATTTGGAAGAAAAGTATTAGGAGTAAAGAGCAGACATGCCAAAAAAGATAATATACCCGATGCCCTGTTTTGCTTTTATGATGTATATATAATTGCAGATGTAAAGGAAAAACAATTATATTTGAGTGTAGAAGAAGGGGAAAAGGAAAAGTCTGGTGGATTGCAAGCTTGGATAAAGAAACTGGAACAGATTGTATCCTGTCCGCCTATAAAAAAACATACGCAACTGGCAGAAGCACAACATATGTTTACAAGGGAAACTTACGGACAGGCATTGCAGGATATGATAACGTATATGAAAGATGGACATATTTATGTGGCAAATATGACGCAGCAATTTCACGTAAAAGGGAAGTTAGCGCCTTTTGAGGTATATCGTTATTTACGCACGTACAATCCAGCACCCTTTAGTGCCTATTTGAATTATGGAACGTTTCAGGTTGCATGTGCTTCACCGGAACGTTTTTTGCGTAAGGAGAAAAAAAGAATTACCACCCGTCCGATTAAGGGAACGAGAAAGCGAGGGGAAACCATAGAACAAGATCAGATTCTACGTGCAGAATTGGAGCAGTCGGAAAAGGATCGAAGTGAACTTTTGATGATTATGGATTTAGAACGAAATGATCTAAATCGCATTTGTGTACCTGGTAGTGTAAAAGTAACAGAACCATTTGTAATAGAAGAATATGCAACGGTATTTCATTTGGTATCTGAAATACAGGGGAAAGTCAGACCTGATTTACAACTAAAGGATTTTGTGAGAAGTCTTTTCCCAGGGGGTTCTATTACGGGAGCACCTAAAATTCGTGCAATGGAAATCATTGACGAATTGGAGAAGGAAAGTCGTGGACTGTATACGGGAAATATAGGATACTTTGCTGGGGATGGCAGTTGCGATTTTAATATTGTGATTCGAACAGCTATTTATGAGGAGAAAAACTATCATATTGGTGCAGGTGGTGGAATTACCTACGAATCAGATGTTGCATTCGAATATGAGGAGACGTTGCAGAAGGCGAAGGCATTATTGGAGGCTATTTATGAAAAAGATTGAAATAGATGAGGGTTATTTTTTTGGAATGGGAGTATTTGAAACGATTGCAGTGGAAGCGGGAACCCCTGTGTTTTTGAAAGAGCATTTGCAAAGAATGCGAAAGGGTTTGGAAACGTTACAAATTTCTTGCTCGGAATTTGAAACATTAACGGAAGCAAGAATAAAAAAAGAGTGTAGCCAAATCCCATATAAGAGAGGCGTTTTAAAAATTTGTGTATCGGATAAAAATGTTTTTTTTCAAACAAGGGAAAATACTTATTATGCTAAACAGTACGAAAAAGGATTTACTACAAAAGTAACGTCTGTTCGTAGAAATGAAACATCGCCGTTTACTTATGTGAAATCTTTAAATTCCGGAGATACTATTTTGGAAAAACGCAAGGCAGGAAAAGCTGGATTTTCAGAGGCAATATTTTTAAACACGAAGGGAAAATTGGCAGAAGGGGCTGTGTCTAACGTGTTTTTTATAAAGGATAAAAAAATTTATACGCCTACCGTTTCCAGTGGAATATTACCGGGTATCCTGCGTGATTATATAATAAAGACATACGATGTGCTTGAAAAGGAAATAGCATTGGATGAGGTTACACAGTATGATGAAATGTTTTTGACAAATTCGCTGATGGGAATTATGCCTGTAAGTTGTTTGGAGGGGAAAAAAAATTTCTTGATGGAACAAGGAAAAAATATGGCAAAAATGTATTTGAAACGCTTTACAAAGTTATAAATATTCTAGTATGATAGAGAAGAAAAGAATGTTACAGAAGAAAATATTGTAGTTTATGTACTTTCAGAGTCTCTTTGTGCTTGATTTTGCGAAATGATTTTTTTCAGATATGCACAAATTTAGGAACCATACGTTGATACAATTTGGGTGCAACTGGCGGAAAATCACCCACAAAAGTGGATGTGAGGGGGAAAAGTACGTTTTCAGGAAAAGAGGAAAAAAGGTATATGACACTAAAAGAGCTAGAAATTGGAAAAGCAGCAGCGGTGATACGAGTAGGGGGAGAAGGTGTACTTCGACAGCATTTTTTAGATATGGGGATTATTCCAGGTGTTGAGGTTACTATGGTAAAATATGCTCCAATGGGGGACCCTATGGAAATTCGTATTCATGAATATGAGTTGACTCTGCGTTTGGCAGATGCAGAAAAGATTGAGATTGCAAAAGTACATGATGCCATGAAAAAAAAGAAAACGACAGCAAAAGGAAAAAACAAAGTAATAAACCATCCAGGATTAGGAGAGGGTGGAAAGTATCATGAAAAAGTTGGAGAAAATCCTTTACCAAAAACAGAAAAGTTAACGTATGCGTTAGTTGGAAATCAAAACTGTGGAAAGACGACTCTTTTTAATCATTTGACAGGTTCTAATCAACATGTAGGAAATTTTCCGGGCGTCACAGTAGATCGAAAAGATGGAATGATAAGGGGACGCGAGAATACAAGAATTACAGATTTACCTGGTATTTATTCAATGTCTCCATATACAAGCGAAGAAATTGTTACGCGTGAATTTTTATTAAAGGAAAAACCAAAAGGTATTATAAATATTATTGATGCCTCTAATATTGAAAGAAATCTTTATCTGACTATGCAACTGATGGAATTAGATATTCCAATGGTGGTAGCTTTGAACATGATGGATGAGGTAAGGGAAAATGGTGGTTCCATATTGGTAAATGAAATGGAAGAAATGCTAGGAGTGCCGGTAATCCCAATTTCAGCAGCTAAAAATGAAGGAATTGAGGAATTGGTAGATCATGCGCTTCATGTGGCAAAATATCAGGAAAAGCCTAAAAAGAAGGATTTTTGTGAAAATCATGCAGATGGTAGTGCTGTACATAGGTGTATCCATGGAATTATGCATTTAATTGAGGATCATGCAAAAGGAAAAAATGTATCGGTTCGTTTTATCGCTACTAAACTTGCAGAAGGGGATCCGTTGATTGCACAACAATTAAATCTTAGTCAAAATGAAAAGGAAATGATTGAACACATTATTTTGCAAATGGAAGAGGAACGTGGTCTGGATCATGCAGCTGCCATTGCAGATATGCGTTTTCAGTATATTCAAAAGATATGTGAGAAAACAGTTGTAAAACCACAGGAAAGCAAAGAACATAAACGTAGCGAGAAAATAGATAAAGTATTAACTGGTAAATATACAGCCGTACCAACGTTTATTTTAATTATGTTTGCAGTGTTTTTGCTGACATTTAATGTGATTGGTAGTGGATTGTCAAATTTGTTAAGTATGGGAATTGGCTGGGTTACAACACAGACGGATCTGTTTTTGACGTATCTTCGTATCAATAAGGTGTTACATTCGCTTATTATTGATGGTATCTTTAATGGTGTCGGTAGTGTAGTGAGTTTTCTACCAATTATAGTGACGTTATTCTTTTTCTTATCTTTGTTGGAGGATAGTGGATATATGGCTAGGGTTGCTTTTGTTATGGATAGTATGTTACGAAAACTTGGATTATCAGGACGAAGCATTGTACCGTTGTTGGTTGCATTTGGATGTACAGTGCCTGGTGTTATGGCAAGTAGAACGCTTCCTTCTGAACGGGATAGAAAAATGACGATTTTATTAACACCTTTTATGAGTTGTTCTGCAAAAGTGCCGATCTATGCATTTTTTGCAGCAGCGTTTTTTCCTAAACAAGGTGCGTTGGTTATGATTGGTTTGTATGCATTTGGAATAGTAGCTGGAATCGTAGTTGCATTACTTATGCGAAAAAGTATGTTTAAGGGAGAGCCGGTTCCGTTTGTTATGGAATTGCCAAATTATCGTATGCCACAGGCGAAAAACGTATTGCAACTTTTATGGGAAAAGGCAAAGGATTTTTTGAAAAAAGCATTCACGGTAATCTTTCTAGCTACAATTGTAATATGGTTTTTACAGACCTTTGACATTCAGTTTAATGCAGTAGGTGACCATACGCAAAGTAGTATCTTGGCTACCATTGCTGGTTGGATAGCACCAGTATTTAAGCCATTAGGTTTTGGAAACTGGAAAATATGTACAGCATTGATTTCTGGATTTTTAGCCAAAGAAAGTATTGTGTCTACCCTTTCTATATTGATGGGTTCTTCTGCTATGATTGCAAGGAGTATTTCCACATTAGGAGCTGTTTGTTTGCTTGTATTCTGCTTGTTATATACACCGTGTATAGCAGCCGTTGCCTCTATAAAAAGAGAGTTAGGTGGAAAATGGGCCTTGTTTGTTATTGTTGGACAGTGCATTCTTGCATGGATTATGGCATTTTTGGTTCATTGTGTAGGATTTATAATAGGTTTACGTTAAAAAATATAAAAGAACAAGCCTCTACTGTCTTTGGTGGTAGGGGCTTGTATAAATTGCAAATGAAGTTTTTGTCGTAAAAGAGTTGCTGGTTACACCTAGGTGCGAACAGCAACTCTTTTATTAAAATATCTTGACTTAAAGTTAACTTTAAGTTGTAAAATAACTTTATAAAAGGACAAGAAAAGCCACTGCCTTTAGGAGTTGGGTATCTTGCATGAGGTGTGGGTTTCAATCCCCATACCTCGTAAGGCACGCAGTGCCGCTTTTATATGAGCAAGAAGCGAAGCGGATTGCGAATATCCTTGACTATAAAAAGAAAATCATATAGATGTATTCTTAGAATTCTCGTGCCACTATTTTCGACTGATTTTTGTCAACTGCTTATAGATGGAATTAACGTAGGTTTCAGGTATGTTTCATAAATTTTTGCATAGTCGTAAGAAGTATTTCGCAGAACTAGAATGAGATTTCGAGAGTACAAAGTGGAGAAAAGGAGTGTAGGTAGAGATGTATATTGAAAAGATTGAGCAACCTTCAGATGTGAAGAAATTGAATTTGGAGCAATTAACGGTACTTGCAGACGAAATGCGTCATGCATTGTTGATAAGAGCAAGTAAGCATGGTGGTCACTTTGGACCAAACTTTGGTATTGTAGAGGCTACGATTGCGATGCATTATGTATTTGAATCTCCAAAAGATAAGATTGTGTATGATGTTTCGCATCAAAGTTATCCGCATAAAATGCTGACAGGAAGAAAAGACGCATATCTTTATGAAGAACATTATGATGATGTATCTGGATACAGCAATCCAAACGAGAGTGAACATGACTTTTTTACCGTGGGACATACCTCTACTTCCATCAGCCTTTCATGTGGTCTTGCAAAAGCAAGAGACTTAAAAGGAGAAAAGGGAAATGTGATTGCAGTAATTGGAGACGGTTCTTTAAGTGGAGGAGAAGCTTTAGAAGGCTTGGACTATGCAGCAGAGTTGGGTGGAAATATGATTATCGTAGCAAATGATAATGATATGTCTATTGCAGAAAACCATGGTGGAATGTACCGCAATCTAAAGTTACTTCGCGATACAAATGGACAGGCAGAATGCAATTTCTTCAAGGCTATGGGCTTGGACTATGTTTATGTTAAAGAAGGAAATAACATTGCAGACTTAATCGCTGCATTTAAACAGGTGAAGGACAGTGAAAAACCAGTAGTTGTGCATATCAATACTTTAAAAGGAAAGGGATATACACCAGCCGAGAAGAATAAGGAACAATGGCATTATAATGGACCTTTTCATATTGAAACAGGAGAACCACTTGTAACGGTTGAAGAGGAAGATTATTCCAGCGTGACAGCAGAGTATCTTTTAAAGAAAATGAAAGAGGATTCTCGTGTAGTAGGAATTACAGCAGGAACTCCAACGGTTATGGGATTTACCGCAGAAAAGCGTAAAGAAGCAGGAAGACAGTTTGTGGATGTAGGAATTGCGGAGGAGACCGCAGTTGCTTTGGCTTCAGGAATTGCTGCAAATGGAGGTAAGCCTGTTTTTGGTGTATATAGTACTTTTGTACAACGTACCTTTGACCAGATTTCACAGGATGTATGTATTAATAATAGTCCTGCTACCATTGTTACATTTTGGGGTTCTGTGTATGGAATGAATGATGTAACACATCTTGGTTTGCAAGATATACCAATGATGGCGAATATTCCTAATCTGGTTTATTTAGCACCAACTACAAAAGAAGAATATCTGGCTATGTTGGATTGGAGTTTGGAGCAAGACAACTATCCAGTAGCAATTAAGTTACCAGGCGGACCTATGTTATCTGATGGAAAAGAAGTTCACAAAGACTTTAGTAAGTTAAACACTTATGAGGTGACAAAACAAGGAAGTAAAGTAGCTATTCTTGGACTTGGTACTTTTTATGGATTAGGACAGGAAGTAGCGGAAAAACTTGCAGAAAAAACAGGTGTAGAGGCAACGGTTATCAATCCATATTATATTACGGGTCTGGATACTGAACTTTTGGACAAGTTGAAAAAAGACCATTCTGTAGTAATCACATTGGAAGATGGTATCTTAGACGGCGGCTTCGGTGAGAAAATTGCTCGTTTCTATGGTGCTTCTGATGTAAAGGTATTAAACTTTGGCTTGAAAAAAGAATTTTTAGATCGTTATGATGTGGCAGAAGTATTGAAGGAAAATCATTTGACTGCCGAGCAAATTGTAAAGGATATAGAAGAAAGGCTGTGAATAGTAACAGCAAGTAGCGAAGTGGATTGTGAATATTATTGACATAAGAAAAGAGAGGTAGATTGATATGAAGTATAGTAATAAAGAAGATTTTGAAAAAGCAGATGTGTTTGGTGTTGGACAGCCAAACGATGGATTTGCACAGTATTTTATTGGAGACTCTTTTTTAAAACCACTTACCCAGCCAGGAGAATGTCCTGTTTTCCTGGCAAATGTAACCTTTGAAGCAGGTTGCCGAAATAACTGGCATATTCATCATGCGAAAAGTGGTGGTGGACAGTTATTGATCTGTACAGCAGGTGAGGGCTGGTATCAGGAAGAAGGAAAAGATGCCGTGAGTTTAGTCCCAGGTACGGTTATTACGATTCCAGCGGAAGTAAAGCATTGGCATGGAGCAAAGAAAGATAGTTGGTTTAGCCATATTGCAGTGGAAGTTCCTGGAGAAGAGACAAGCAATGAATGGTGTGAACCTGTGTCAGATGAGCAGTATAATAAATTGGGTGAATAAATAAAAAAGAAAGGGGATAAGGTTATGTCACATTTTGATGATGAGATGCAACAATATGACGGTGAATTTTGCAAATTTTTTGATGCATTTGCTTTTCATGAAGTGTTAGATTCGGTTGAATTAGAAGATAAGACAAAATATATGGCAGTGCTTGCTACTTTGTTAGGATGTCAGGGGATAGAAGAATATAAGTATATACTTCCAATTGCCTTAGAGCATGGAGTAGAACCTGTAGAGGTAAAAGAGATTGTGTATCAGGCTACCGCATATCTTGGAATTGGTAGAACAAGACCATTTTTTGCGGTGACAAATCAAATATATAAGGAAAAAGGAATTACATTGCCTTTAGCACCACAAGGTACAACTACACCAGAAAATAGAAGGGAAAAGGGGACTGCAAAACAAGTGGAATTGTTTGGTCCACAGATGGAAGATTTCTGGAAAAAAGGAAATATCAATCGCTGGTTGGCAGGGAATTGCTTTGGCGATTATTATACCAGAAAAGGATTGGATAATGGAAAAAGAGAAATGATTACATTTTGCTATATTGCGGCACAGGGAGGTTGCGAGCCACAATTGATGAGTCATACGGTTGCAAATTTTGCCAACGGAAACGACAAGGAGTTTATGTTGAAAGTGGTATCTTGCATGGTTCCATTTATTGGTTACCCAAGGTCCTTAAATGCAATCGCAATAGTCAATCAGGCAGCAGAAAAGAACAACTAAAAGATAACAAAAAAGAAATTCACAAAAAGTTCACAAAAATTATTAGCACTCTCTATTGACGAGTGCTAATATATGTGCTATATTACATATAGAACAAAGGACAAGAGATAATAAATAAATGAAACTCCTGAACCCGTTCTAGGAACACATAAGATAAATGCAAAGAAAGGAAGGATGACTTATGTTGATGCCTAGTATTTTTGGAGAAACTTTATTGGATGACTTTTTTGGATTTCCTACATTAGAGGGAAGAAAAGCAACGAGCAATACAAATGGGTTGATGCAGACAGATATCAAAGAGAAAGCAAATGAGTATTGCGTAACTATGAATCTTCCTGGATTTAAGAAAGAAGATATAAAAGGTGAAATAAAAGACGGATATCTTGTAATTACAGCTAGTACAAATACAGAAAACGAAGATAAAGACGAGGATGGAAAATACATTCGTCGTGAACGTTACAGCGGCACTTGCAGTCGAAGCTTTTATGTAGGTGAAGATGTAAAAGAAGATGATATTAAAGCGAAGTTTGAAGATGGTACTTTGAAGGTTGTAATTCCAAAGAAAGAAGAAAAACACGAAGTAGAACAAGCAAAATATATTGCGATTGAAGGATAATCAAACATAAAATGCCTCTGGTTGTGTCTATTATGGCACAGCTAGAGGCATTTTTACTTTATAGGGAAATTGGCGTTCTATAAAGCAAAAACGCTTGAAGAATGTGCATAAATGTGAAAAGAAGACGGTTGCAAAAAGGGTGCAACCTTGCACAACTTTCTTCCTTCTTTTATAATACAAAATAGAAAAGTGGATTTACAGTTGAGAAAGAAGGAATGGTTCATGGTATATACAATAGGTCAAATGGCAGAAAAAATGCAGGTAGCACCATCTACTCTGCGATATTATGATAAAGAGGGATTGTTACCATTTGTGGAACGTTCAGAGAGTGGAATACGAATGTTTAAAGATGAGGATATTGAGTGGTTACTAATTATTGAATGTTTGAAAAAGACAGGAATGCCAATCAAGGAAATAAAAGTTTTTATAGATTGGTGTTTGCAGGGAGACAGTACCATTGCAGAGAGAAAACAATTAATTGAAAAGCAGAGACAGTCTGTATTGAATCAAATAGAAAAGATGAAAGAAACGCTTGCTATGTTGGAGTATAAAAAATGGTATTATGAAATGGCAGAAAAAGCGGGAACCTGCAAAATACATGATAGGATTCGAGAAGAACAGATTCCAGAAGAGGTGCGGGAAGCCAGAAGAAAATCCAAGGGAATTGAACGGGCAGAGGAAGTGGCAGGATAAAACGAAGGAAAGGAAACAACAAGATGGATAACAGATGGGAACAGGATATAGAAAATATTTCGATTTGTCCATTATGTGGGCGGAAACATCTGATGAAGATTCATATTAACTCAGACTGGGTGAATGGACCTTCTTGTATTTTAGAGGCAGATGGTTGTTATTGTACGTATAGTGATTGTCCATTTGTTTGTGGAAATGGTCCATGGAATGAGGAAGAACGAAAATGGGACGCTGTAAATAAAACTTGGCTAAATCAATATGGACAGCAGGCAAGAGGAACGTGCAGAAGAGAAGAAACAATGGAAAGTTGAGGTACTATGCATGAGAATAAAAAACATGCCGAAAAAGAGCGTTGTTAAAAAAGCATTTATAAAATCCATACCAATTTTATGTAGTTATCTTTTTGTAAGTATGGCATATGGCATGATGATGGAAAATGCGGGATTCCATTGGTATTACTCCCTATTGGCAAGTGTTACGATTTATACAGGAGCATTTCAATTTGTGCTAATTACATTTTTAAGTAGTGGAGCAGCATGGCTTACCATTGCCGTAACTGCTTTTCTTATGAATGAAAAAATCAATCCCCCCGCTAGGC
>ULNJ01042696.1_pt1 | contig 21107 bp, 26 predicted proteins | sample 1951891 | NCBI WGS metagenome assembly ULNJ01 (sample SAMEA4835574, study PRJEB28245) | human gut metagenome | biome: gut microbiome; material: fecal sample | place: Denmark | collected 2008 | reverse complement strand
AGATTCATACGATAATGATATAAAAGGAGGTGAGAAGTAATCATGTTCTTGAAAGATATGACCACAATCCTTACATTTGTATAATTGAAAATTACACCTAACAACAATAAGTTTAGAAAAATAGACACAATGTTTAACAGTTTTCTTACAATGACCATTTTTGTAAAGTTTATAGGATTTACACTTAGGACAATAATATTCTTCAGGAATAAAGAATGCATTGATATAAATCTCTTTAGTGTTTTTAATTACAAAAGATTTATCAAAATCAATATTTGATACTTTAAAATAATTTGTAATCATGGTATAATTAATTGCTCCTTTCTATGAATAATAATAGACAATTAATTATACCATGAAGGGAGTCTTTTTTTATAAAGTTTACAAAAATAGAAATCTCTTGTGATAGATTCTGTAAATATTTCTTGTGATTAAATTTTATCACAAGAATTTTTGACAGATGCCTTTTTCACAAAAATTTTCGACAGAACTATTTTTATTTACAAACTATTTTGTTGGAAATGTTTTTTATGTATTGTATAAGAAAATCATATTTTAATATGATTATAAATTAAAAAATTATTTTGCTAAATAACTTATTATAAGAGTTTCTATTAAGTGTTTGACATATAATTACTTAAATGGTATAATGTTGTTATAAATTATATGGATTTATTGTCATTTAAAGAAAATAAGATAACAATATGATTATTATATTAGAAATTAATTAATAAGCTTTTAAATATAAAATTAACAAAATATTAATTTTGATTTGTTAGAAATCTGTTTAATTATTGGGTCTTTCTTTTTGATTTATATATTATTTAGCAAGTTTAGATAAAAAATGATATAAATGTTTTTGATAAATTAAAATATAAAATAAAGGAGGTAATATAGATATGAAAAAATTTGAAAAACCAGTAGTTTTATGTTTCACTAAAAGTGATTTAGAAAAACATGCAAAAGCATCAACAACATGTCCTCAAGTTTTTTGTTCTCAAGGTACATCATATACTTGTGGTCCATCTATTTCGTATAGTGGTGTAAAAACTAATGAAAGATGTATTAAGGGAAACTCATTTACGTGTGGTAAAACCAATAATCATATTGGTAAAATAGAGGAGGGAGTATAATATGAAGATAAAGAAAACTTTTATTGAAACGGCTTTTGATGATGGCGACATAATGCTATATGATAGTAATGATGGAAAGACTTATATATTAAATTATACAGCAAAAGTTGTTTATGATTATTTAAAGAAAGATTGTTATGACTCAGTTGATAAATTATTTGAAAGTATTTTAGAAGAATATGATGATTTTCCATTAGATTATTTTAATGAAACTATTGATAAATTCAATGAATTTGGTTTAATCTAATGGGGAATATAAATTTAAATTTGAATGGAGCTTATGTAGAAATTACTTCAAAGTGTAATTTGAACTGCCCATATTGTTATAATGACTCTGGTTCAAAACATTACGAACTTAATTGCGATGATGTGTTTAGAATTGTTGATGAGTTATACTCAAAAAATATTTTTGCAATAGCAATTTCTGGTGGAGAACCATTTTTACACTCAGATATTAAGAAAATAATTGATTATTGTATAAAAAAAGGTGTTAGGCCAAATATTATAACTAATCTTACGATGTTAGATGAAAAACAAACAATTGATTTATTAAATAAAAATGTGTCATTTCAAGTTACTTTTGATGGATATAATGAAGAAACCCATTCATTTACAAGAGGAAAAAACATTTTTAAGAAAAATATTGATTTTATAGAAAATGCATTGTTATTAAATAAAATTGATAATGTGAGTATAAGATTTAATATACATAAACTTAATTATAATTATCTTGATAATTTTGTTGATTTAATGAGTAAGTATAATATTAAAAATATTTCTTTTTCTTTTGTAAAAAAAATAGGAAGAGGGAAATCATGGAACTATGTTTTTGATGACAAAAGAGATATTTTATTGATAAACCTTGTGATTTACAAATTGAAAGAATTATTTAAAAAATATCCTGAAATGACTCTAACATACGGAAAGCCAGAAGAATCTTTAGGATGTGTTTTCTATAGTGATGGATGTGTTGATTGCGTTCCTAGGGTTGATTGCAATGGAAAAGTATATCTTTGTCAATTGTTTGATGGAAATTCTAATATACTTGGTGATATAAATCATTCATCACTTCAAGAAATAATAGTTAATAATCAAACAATAGAAAAACTTAATGCTATCAGAAATAGAAAAATAAACAGAAATAATGATTGCTTAAATTGCCCATTTAGTGATTATTGCTTAGGAGGATGTCCTGCAATAATTTTTCAAAATAATTCTGAATTTGAAAGTAATGATGGACAATGCCATATGATAAAGTATTTTATGAAGAATAAACTAATACATGAAGTAAAAAATAATTAAAATTTCTTATATTGTCATTAAATAAAGACGAATAATGCCAAAGATTTAGTTATAATTATTTGTAAAGAACTAAAAAGAAGTTTTGCAAATGCTTTAGTAATAAATCACTTTAATTATGTGAAATATATATGAAACTTTACAAAGTTATTGAATATTCTTAGATAAAAATTGATTGATATTATAAAGCTTAATAGAGATGGAATCTATTAGGCATTTTAATTGTTAAATAATGTCGGTTTAAATGTCGGTTTAAATATGACACATTCAGAAGAAGAAGTTATAAAAATATTATCTGAAAACCCAAATTCAACTGCTGAAAGTATATCTAATGAATTATCTCTTTCAAAAAGAACGATAGAACGAATTTTTAGCACATTACAAGAAAAAGGAATTCTTAAACGAATTGGTTCAAGAAAAACGGGTGAATGGAAAATTTTAAAATAAAAAATTTTATTTAGAAAACTTTATTAATATTATAAAAGATAATTAAAAGTATTAGCCTAGTAATGTAAATTATTAGGTTTTTACATATTGACAAAACTAATTAAATTAGTTATAATATTAATACTATTAGTTGAGGAGGATATTATGCCTAAAAATATGATAAGCGAAGAAAGTATTATCGAAACTTCAGCATTAATTGCTAATAAAATAGGATTAGAAAATTTATCTTTGAAAATAATTGCTAATGAATTAAATGTAAAGTCACCATCATTATATAATCATATTTCTAGTCTTGATGATGTTAAGAATAAACTTATGGTTTATGGATGGAAACAGTTAGAAAATAAAATGATAGACTCAGCTGTTGGTGTAACAGGTTATGAGGCACTTAATAATATGAGCAATGTTTTTTATGATTATGCCACAAATAATATAGGAGTGTTTATGGCTATGTTATGGTATAACAAGTATGATAGCATTGAAAAAGATAATGCTACTAAGAGACTATTCAATATATTATTTAAAATAATGAAAACATTAAATATTAGTGATGATAACATAAATCATATTATAAGAACTTTAAGAGGGTTTTTAGAGGGCTTTTGTTTATTAGTAAATAACAATGCTTTTGGAAATCCTATTTCTATAAAAGAGAGTTTTGATTTATCATTAAAGATAATTATCAATGGAATTAAAACACTAGAAGGAGTAAAATAGATGAATGAATATATAAATATAACTAAAGATAACATTGAAAATGAACACATATGCTGTGTAATTGGTGATAAAAAACATCAATATGGTGTTGAGGCTAAGAAGAAGTGGATCGAAAATAAATTAAATGATGGTCACGTTTTTCGAAAACTAAATGCGAGAGGTAAAGTGTTTATCGAATATGAACCAATCGAAACAGCTTGGGTTCCTATTGTAGGCAGTAATTATGAATATATTTATTGTTTATGGGTAGCAGGTAGTTTTAAGGGTAAAGGCATTGCTAAAGAATTACTTGAGTATGCTATAAATGATGCAAAAGAAAAAGGTATGAGTGGAATTTGTACTTTAAGTTCAAAAAAGAAAAAACCTTTTATTGGCGAAAAGGAATTCTTTATTCATTATGGATTTAAAGTAATCGATGAAATCAATGATTATGAGTTATTAGCACTACAATTTGATGATAAGGCTGTACCAAGATTTGCTGATAATGCTAGAAAAATGAAAATTGATGATCTTGATTTTACAATTTTTTATAGTAATGAATGTCCTTATGTTGAATATGAGGTTCAAGAGTTAATTGATTATTCTAAAAATAAAGGGATTAAAATTAATTTTGTGAAAATAGATTCACTTGCCAAAGCTAAAAATGCTCTATGTGTATTTAATTGTTGGGCTAATTTTTATAAAGGTGAATTTATTTCGAATACTATTTTGAATGCAAATTCATTTGAAAAACTTATTGAAAAATTAAAATAATGTGACATATGCAATTAAAGATTTTAGAATATTTTACTTTAAATTATAAAGAAGTTATAACAAATATGTTTAAATAATATGTTTTATAAAATGAAAAAAAATTATATTTATTATCTGAGTCTTTTCCTGAATATGCAGTAATATATAGAAAAAAAATATATAAAAATTTAGAATAATTTAAACGTTACATTCCTAGACTTTTAGACTTATGTAAAAAAATAATATTTTCTTAATTTTAGATCCTGTGAAATGAGAAATCTTTATACAATCTTAATATATTTCTGGATAAATTTATAGCATTTTTATAAAAAAAATGGTATAATAGAGAAAAAGAAATCGAGGTTTTTGCATGGAAATTATGAAACCTAAAAAGAAATTATCTTCCTTTCAAATAATATTATTGGGATTTGCAGGAGTTATTTTACTGGGTACTTTTTTATTAATGTTACCTATTTCTTCTCAATCTCATCAATGGACATCTTTTATAGATGCTCTATTTACTTCAACGTCTGCTGTATGTGTAACGGGACTTGTTGTGTTCGATACATCAACATATTGGACGATATTTGGTCAAATCATTATACTGCTCATGATTCAGATTGGAGGTATGGGAGTTGTTACCATCGCCGTTTTTCTTGCAGTTATTTCGGGTAAGAAAATTGGTTTATTCAGTAGAGAGACGATGAAAAGTGCAATATCTGCACCTAATTTGAGTGGTATAGTTCGATTAACTGGATTTATAATAAAGGGGATACTATTGATTGAACTTTTGGGTGCTCTTATTATGCTTCCCGTATTTTGCATTGATTATGGAGCGGAAGGAATATGGTACGCAATTTTTCACTCAATATCTGCATTTTGTAATGCTGGATTTGATATTATGGGTTCAAAAAGTGGAGAATTTACTTCTATTACATATTATTCTGCACAGCCTGTTATCAATATTACTATTATGTTGTTGATTATTATTGGTGGAATCGGTTTTCTTGTCTGGGAAGACGTTTGTAAATATAAATTGCAACTAAAAAATTACAAAACCCAAAGTAAAGTTGTGTTAATAGTGACTGCTATTATTATTGTTTTACCTGCTATATATTTTTTCTTTTTCGAGTTTACTGATTTGCCTATGGGAGAACGAATTTTGGCATCTTTATTTCAATCGGTGACACCAAGGACAGCAGGTTTTAATACAATAAATCTTACTTTAATTAGCGATACAGGTTTATATCTAATGATCATTCTTATGTTGATAGGGGGTTCACCTGGTTCAACTGCTGGTGGTATGAAAACTACAACTATAGCTGTTTTGTTCTCATCTACCATTTCCATATTTAGGAAAAAAGATAATGCAGAACTTATGAAACGTCGTATCTCTGATGAGACGGTTAAAACAGCATTAGCAATATTTATAATGTATATAACTTTATTTTTGTTTGGAGGAATGGCTATAAGTAAGATTGAAAACTTACCTATTACATCTTGTCTATATGAATCTGCTTCTGCCGTAGCTACGGTAGGACTTACACTTGGGATTACTCCATCGCTTGGAATAATATCTAAACTAATTTTAATTTTATCCATGTTTTTCGGGCGAGTTGGTGGATTAACATTGATATATGCTACATTCGGTGCAAATAAAAAACAAATAGCTAAATTACCGACAGATACAATTGCAGTCGGTTAAGGAGGAATTTATATGAAAACAAAATCCATTTTATTGATAGGTCTTGGTCGATTTGGAAAATACATAGCAATGAAATTGCATGAGTTAGGACATGAGATTATGGCAGTAGACGAAAATGAAGAAAGAATCAACGATGCCATGCCATATGTGACCAATGGGCAAATTGGTGATAGTACAAATGAAACAATGTTGAAATCGTTAGGTATAAAGAATTATGATGTTTGCATTGTCACTATTAGCGGTAATTTTCAAAGCTCTCTTGAAACAACATGTTTATTAAAAGAATTAGGCGCACAGAAGGTTGTATCACGTGCTGAACAAGATGTTCAGGCCAAATTCCTTCTACGTAATGGTGCTGATGAAATAATTTACCCTGAAAAACAACTTGCAACATGGGCGGCAATACGTTATAGTTCAGACAATATTCTCGATTATATAGAACTAGGAGATTCTTGCTCAATTTTTGAAGTTTCTGTACCGCATTCTTGGGTTGGAAAGTCATTTCAAGAGATAGATATTCGTAGAAGATATAATGTAAATATTATTGCAACAAAGAAAAATGGAAAAATTAATGCAGCTATTTCTGCTAATACTATTCTTTCAGGAGAAGAAACACTTTTAGTGCTTGGAGAATATAAATCAATGAGAAAATGTTTTGACATTTAGATACTATAATCAATAGAAATTAAGACCGTAATAATAATTATTACAACATAGATAGTTATTATTTCGGTTTTTTGACGAACAATTAACTTTTTTTGTAAAAAATCAATTATAATTTTAATAAAAAAAGCAAAATACATTTGAAATAGAAATTAGTGATATTAAAAATTTTGAAAAGATTATTTAATATTATGAAGAACTAAGTAAAATATTACATATTTAAAGAATAATTAATTGATAGCATAAATTTCATCAATATATTTAAATTAGTTTCGATAACAGATATAATCATATTGAATTTGTAAAAAAAGTATGATATAATACGATTACTAGAAATTTAAGGAGACATAGTTTATAAAATGGAGAAAGTGCTTCTAAATAATAAAGAACATGTATTGGTTTGTTTGTCATCTGCACCTTCAAACATAAAAATTATACAAAACGCGGCTGCTATGGCAAAAGCCTTTAATGCAACTTTTTCGGCAATTTATGTAAAAACTCCAGTTTCTGAATCAATGTCATCAGAAGACTCAGATAGATTACTTACAAACATTCATTTTGCAGAAATGATGGGAGCGTCGATAGCTATCGTATGTGGAGATGATATTGCTTTTCAAATTGCTGAATACGCACGTCTTTCTTGTGTTACTAAAATAGTTATCGGAAGAACTGTTATCAGTAAACGTAAATTTATACGCAGGCCCAATTTTACTGAAAAATTGATATCCCTTGCTCCTAATGTTGATATTCATATTATTCCAGATAGTGATGTAAGCATAGATAATAGAAAGGAAAAACTTTTTGAAAAACGAAATATAGCAAATATAGTTAAAGAATTTGTGATTTCACTAGTCATAGTGCTACTTTCTACATTACTTGGATTTCTTTTTTCAACGCTTGGATTCACAGAAGCAAATATAATTACTATTTATATGCTTGGCGTTCTGATTATTGCCATACTGACTAAAAGCAAATTTTTTTGGGTTGCATCATCTATTGCAAGCGTATTTGTTTTTAATTTTCTTTTTACGGAACCAAGATTTTCATTTTTGGCGTACGGAAATGGATATGCTATTACTTTTATGATTATGCTAATTGCATCTCTAATAATAGGTGGGACAACTGATAAACTGAAAACGCGTGAACGTCAAGCGACACAAACTTCTTATAGAACAAAAATTCTCTTTGATGCTAACCAATTGATTCAAAAATCATCCAATGAAGCAGATGTTTTTAGAGTAACAGCAAATCAATTAAGAAAATTATTAAATAAAAATATTCTCGTTTTTGATGAAAATGGTCAGAAGGTTTACTCATCGTTGGTGGAAAAAAATCCTAATATAATATCAAATTATGAGCATATTGTTATGCAAGTAATGAAAAACAATGCTAAGGCAGGAAAAGGCACGGATATCTGTCCCGAAAGTAACTATGTTTTTTTTCCAATACGCAAAAGCAATAAACAGTACGGAGTTATAGGCATTTTCGTAGGTAATAGCTCAATTGAGTCATTTAACGAAAGTATTGCGCTCTCAATTATTGGTGAATGCGCGATTGCTGTTGATGCCATCGTAAATGCTAAAGAAAGAGAACAAACTGCGATTTTGGCAAAAAATGAGCAATTACGTGCAAATCTGCTTCGTTCAATATCCCATGACTTACGAACTCCACTCACTTCAATTTCTGGTAACGCGAGTAACCTTATCTCTAACGGTAATTATATTGATGACAAAACAAAAAAACAAATATATGAAGATATTTATGAAGACTCACTATGGCTTATAAATCTTGTTGAAAATTTATTATCAGTAACTCGTTTGGAAGAAGGAAAAATGAACATAAATTTAACAACAGAACTTATAGGGGATGTAATAAGTGAAGCTTTGAAACATATTCATACTAAAAGCGAAAAACAAAGAATTACTGTGATACAATCTGATGACTTGATTCTTGCTAAGATGGATGCTCGACTTATTGTACAGGTTTTAATAAATCTCTTAGACAACGCAATCAAATATACATCCTCTAATTCACAAATTAAGATTATTACAGAACAAGATGAGAAAATGGTACGTATAAGTGTGGCAGATAATGGAAATGGAATATCTGATGAACAAAAAGAGCGAGTATTTGATATGTTTTACACGGGTACAAACAAAATTGCTGATTGCCGTCGTAGCATTGGGTTGGGACTTTCACTATGCAAAGCCATAATAAATGCTCATGGTGGAGAAATATCGATTTCAGATAATAAACCACATGGCGCTGTATTTACCTTTACATTGCCTATTGGGGAGGTGAAAATTAATGAATAACTTACTAATTTTGGTTGTGGAAGATGATGCACCAGTTAGGAAGCTTATAGGAACAACATTAAAAATGCATAATTATGATTATATGACTGCAACAAGTGGGGAAAGTGCTATTATGATGGCATCTTCACATAATCCAGATGTTGTTTTACTGGATCTGGGTTTACCAGATATTGATGGCATAGACATTATAAAAAAAATACGTACGTGGTCACAAATGCCTATTATAGTAATTAGTGCAAGAACTGAAGATAAAGATAAAATCGATGCATTGGATGTCGGAGCAGACGATTATCTAACAAAACCATTTTCAGTAGAAGAATTACTTGCAAGAATTCGTGTTACAAAAAGAAGATTATCGGCGATGCAATCGTCTAACAAATCGGAATCAGTTTTTATAAATGGAAATCTGAAAATAGATTATGCTGTAGGATGCGCATATCTTAACAACTCTGAATTACATCTAACACCTATAGAATACAAATTGTTGTGCTTATTGTCGCAAAACGTTGGAAAAGTGCTAACTCATACCTTTATTACACAAAAGATATGGGGTGCAGTATGGGAAAGCAATGTTGCCTCTTTGCGTGTATTTATGGCAACATTACGTAGAAAAATTGAACCGTCACCTACGTCTCCACAATATATTCAAACTCACGTCGGAATCGGTTATAGAATGATAAAAGAAGAATAAAAAATTATTTTTAATGAAATAGTTAGTTGCATTTTTGAAATTAATTTATGTATTATTTGAAAATGAAATATTAACTTACCATTGTATGATAGAATTAATATTATCACAACAAAAAGTTGAAATATGAAAAATAAATACAACTTAAACTTTAGCATATTGTGATTTAATAAATTATAAAATGATAACAAATTAAATAGAAAAACGTAAATTTATTCTTTTTAATATTCGTATTATATTCATAGAACTATTATAATTATTTTTAGTTTTAAGTGAAAAAGATATTTTATATAAATGTACCATAAATTACTAATCTATAAGACATTTAATGATAGTGTTTTATAGATTAGTTTTTTTAAACGAAAATATTTGACTTTAAATTATAAAAAAGTTATAATAAATATATTTAAATAGGTGATTTACAAAATGAAAAAAAGATTATATTTATTATCTGAGTCTTTTCCTGAATATGCAGTAATATATAGACAAAACAAAAAAGAAAAAATAATATATGAAAACTTTGAAGAATTTAAACATGATATTCCTAGACTTTTAGGATTATGTAAAGAAAGTAATGTTTTCTTACTTTTAGATCCTATAAAATGCAAAAATCTTGATTTTAAAACTGTTTTTGCTTATTTTAAACAAATTGGTTTGAATCGTTTAAATGATTATGGTGATATTGGTTTTTATACTTTAGATGGTGATAATCCTATATTTACTGATTTGCTTGAAGAGTATATCAATAGTCATACTTTTAATGATGATGATTATTCTTTTGAAAGTGAAAAGCTATTGAATAAAATAAAAAATGAATTATTAGGCATAGATTATAACGAAAAGGTTGTAAATAAAGTTTCAAAATATTTTCTAACAGATGAGAAACTTAAAGCAATCGCTAATAAGAAATATAATTGTAAGAGTAATTTAAAATCAATAATTTACAAAATCTATCTTGAAACAAAAAATGAAAATGACATTAAACAAATTGTAAGAGAATTACTTTTGGAGGATGAAATATTTTCAAGATTAAATATAATAGATAAAAATTATGAACTAATAGGCAAATACTTGAGTGAGAATTATACTAATTGTCTATCATTCAAAGAAATTGAAAAAATTATAAATGATGATTTTAATTACCAAATGATATTATATTATGATTACTTAGAAAATTATGGTTTTTACGTAAAATATTTTGATTTTGTAAATGACAAAGTGGTTTTTGGAATTGTTTATTAATATAAGCGTAATATACTCTTTCTATATATAGTACAATACATATAATACAATACAAAATATAATACAAATAATAGATGATATATTATGACTAATTTATAAAACTATATATACTATATTAATAATAGTTATTTATATAATGCAATAATGTTGGAGGATAGATGTATGTATAAATATTATTATGAAACTCCTAATGGTTTATCAAACATGATAATGACAAGTGATGGAATTTATTTAAAAGGCTTATGGTTTGATAAATCAAAAGATGAACATAAGCATGTACAAGATTGTGAAGTAAAACTCTTGCCAATTTTTGAAGAAACCATAAAATGGTTAGACATTTACTTTTCTGGTAAAAATCCTAATTTTACACCTAAGTATTTAATTGATAATATTACTAGTTTCCGCCAGGAAGTCATTGATTGTATTGTGAAAATACCATATGGAGAAACTATTACATATGGTGATATTGCGAAAAAAATAGCCACTAAAAAAGGTTTAAAGAGAATGTCTAGTCAAGCAGTTGGGGGAGCTGTTGGTTGGAATCCTATCTGTATTATTATATCTTGTCATCGTGTTGTTGGTAAAAACAACAAACTTGTTGGATATGGTGGAGGTTTAGAAAATAAACTCATGTTACTAAAATTAGAAGGAAATCAATTTTATCATAAATAGATGTAAATGGTGTAATTTAAAGAATCCTCTTTATATCAAGTATCATGATGAAGAGTATGGATTTGTTCATAAAGATGATGAATATTTATTTGAAATGATTATCTTAGAATCATTCCAATCAGTTTTGAGTTGGGAATGTGTTTTAAATAAAAGAAGTGCCTTTAGAGAAGTATATGATAATTTTGATCTAACCATGGTTATTAATTATAAGATCAAAAAATAAAAAACTTTTGAGTAATAAAGATATAATTCGTAATAGATTAAAAATTAATGAAAGTATTAGCAATGCCAAGGTATTCAAAAATATACAAGAAGAATATGTCTCATTTTACAATTATTTGTGTTTATTTTCCAAAGAATTAATAATTTATGAATGTGATAAAGTTAGTAATTTTTTATCTGACTCTATAGCTTTAGATTTAAAAAGAAGAGGTGTAAAGTTTTTTGGAACTATTACATGTTATTCATTTCTTCAGGCAATTGGTGTTATAAATTCATATGAAAAATGATATTTTTCGAATAAAAAACGATTAAATATCTAAGCAATTATTTCCTCAAAAAATTATTATTTAATTATGAATTTATATAAAAAAATAAATAGGTATAACAAAAAGTATATATTGTATACAAAAATAGTCATATATATTAATTTTTATAAAATTGAAACAATATTGACTTTTTTATCGAAAAGGAGTATAATAAGTGATGGATGTAGTAAAACTATGTTATTTTATAAAAATGAAAGGAAGATTTATAATGAAAAAATTATTTAAAGTTTTAACTTGCTTAATTTGTGCTCTAGTTTTATGCGTATCTACAGCATGTAAACCAGAAGAAAAACCTGAAGAACCAAAAGAAGTTGATTACAAATTAGGTATGGGTGTTACTGTAAATATGGCATCTTCAAAAGAAAAACAAGCTCAAGTTGATGCAACTGTTGCTGCAGTATTACTTGATAAAGATGGAAAAATTATTTCTTGCCGTTTAGACGCAGTACAAAACAAAGCTACATTAGCTGAAGGTGTTTATACTGTTACTAATCTAAAGACTAAAATGGAATTAGGCGATGATTACAATATGGCTAAATATGGTAAAGATATGGATATGAATGGCGATGGAATCGTTAAAGAATGGTATGAACAAGCTAAAGCATTCGAAAACTATGTTGTTGGTAAGACAGCTGAAGAAGTTAAAAATATCAAAACTGCTGCAAATGCTCATGGTTATCAAATGGCTACAGATAAAGCTTTATTAGACGCTGGATGCACAATCCAAATCACTGATTTTATTAGTGCTGTTTACAAAGCATGTGTTGATGAACAAGGTCAATCATTCAAAGGTAAAGAAACTGCTAAATACACTTTAGGTGTTGCTGCAACTTCATTTGCAGACACATCATCTGCTAACGTTACTGAAGAAAAAGCTGGTGCTATTAATATGTATTCTGATTTCGCTGCTACAGTAGTTGAAGATGGAAAAATCGTTGCTTGCTTAAATGATGCAATTCAACCTAAGATTACTTTTGATGCTACAGGCGTTACTGAAACTTCATTTGTTGATACAAAACGTTGCTTAAAAGAAGATTACAATATGGCTAAATATGGTAAAGATATGGATATGAATGGCGACGGAATCGTTAAAGAATGGTATTTACAATCTGCTGAATTCTCTAAATACGTTCTTGGCAAAACAGCTGAAGAAGTTAAAAACATCGAAACAGCTCCAAATGCTCATAACTATCAAATGGCAACTGATAAAGTATTATTAGATGCTGGTTGTACAATTCAAATTAGTGATATTAAAGCTGTCGTTGCAAAAGCTGTTGCAAATGCAAGATAATTAATAAAGGATATTACAGATGAATAAGATTTTGTCAATGTACAAAAAAATATTTGTTCTGTGCTTAATCTTCGGGCAACTCATTTGTTTGACGGGTTGCTCGATTTTTTCACATAATGAAGAAATAAAACCATGGGGTAGAACGTATTTTACATTTTTTGATACAGTAAGTAATATTTATAGTTATGCTGGTGATGATGAAGATACGTTTAGTGCAAATTGTGATGCTGCTGCCTTAGTTTTAGAAGAATATCATAAATTATTTGATATTTACCACGAGTATTCTGATTTAGTGAATTTATGTACAATAAATAAAAATGCTGGTGGTGAACCTCAAAAAGTTGATGAGAAATTAATTGTTTTCTTAGAATATGCTAAAGAATTATATTCATTAACAAATGGTAAAATGAATATCATGTTAGGCGCTGTTTTAAAACCTTGGCATGATGCTCGCGAAAGTGCTTTAGATAATCCTAAGGAAGCTAAAATTCCTGATATGGAAGTTCTTAAAGAAGCATCTTTACATACTAGTATTGATTTATTAGAAATTGATAAAGTTAATAAAACCGTAAGAATATCTGATTCTAAAGCCTCTTTAGATGTTGGAGCTGTTGGTAAGGGCTATGCTGTAGAAAGAAGTGCCCAAGCTTTAGTTGAGAGAGGATGTAAGAGTTATGTTCTAAATGTCGGTGGCAACATTAGAACAATTGGAACTAAAGTTGATGGAAGTGGATGGATAATTGGAATAAAAGATCCCCTTAATCCAGACTCAAAATATGCTATGTATTTAAGTTTAACTGATACATCATGTGTTACATCAGGTACATATGAAAGATATTTTATAGTTGATAGAGTAAAATACCATCATATTATTGACTGTGAAACGTTGATGCCAGCCAATTATTTTATATCAGTATCTATTATTACAAAAGATAGTGGATTAGCTGATGCTTTATCGACAGCTCTATTTTGTATGAGTTATGAAGAAGGTAAAGCACTTATTGAAAAATTAGAAAATGTTGATGTATTATGGATCTATAGTGATGGATCATTAAAATATACATCAGGAATAAAGCCTATAGAGCAAAATAATTAATTAGGAGGATATTATGGCTTTTAGAAAAAATATTTCCTCATTACATTTGGCTCATAACAAGAACACTGCAAAATGTGAACCTGTTAGAATTACTACTCCAACAGAAGTAATTCTACCAATGGATATGCATTCAGGAAGTCTTGCTGTACCAATTGTTAATGTTGGTGATCATGTTTATGTTGGTCAATTAATTGCCAAAGAGGGTGAAAGATTTTCATCTCCAGTTCATGCTACTATTTCTGGTACAGTTACAGAAATATCTCCATTAAAGCGTGCAAATGGTGAAGTTCTAGCAATTCATATTGCTAGCGATGGAAAAATGGAAAAAGATCCAAATTTAAAAGCACCAGTAATGAATAATGCTGATGAATTCTTAGAAGCAGTTCGTGAAAGTGGATGTGTTGGTCTAGGTGGAGCAGCGTTTCCAACTTGGGCTAAACTTAATGAAATGAGAAATGGTACATATACTGTTGATACAGTATTAGTTAATGCCGCTGAATGTGAGCCATACATTACAAGTGACCACAGAATGATGATAGATCATCCTGAGTTAATTGTATCAGGTGTTGAATATTTAAGAAAATATTTAAGTGAATATTTAAGTAATGCAAAATTTATGATTTGTATTGAAAAGAATAAACCTGATGCTATTGCAAAAATGAAAGAAGTATTTGCAGGAAAAGATTACGTGGAAATAAAAGAATTAAAAACAATTTATCCACAAGGTGCTAAACAAGTTATGTTATATAATGCAACAGGACGTGTTGCCATTGCTGGAAAGAGATTCCCATCATTCCATGCAATAATTATTAACGTTTCTTCATTAGCAAAGATGGCTGAATATTTATCAACTGGTATGCCTCTTGTTGAGAGAATTGTTACTGTTGATGGACCTGCTGTTGCTAATCCTATGAATTTAATAGCTCCAATTGGAACTAGAATTTCATGTTTACTTGAAAAAACAGGATTAAAAACTGAGGTTGGAAAAGTTGTTATTGGTGGACCAATGAATGGACATGCTGTTGTTTCAGTTAATGATCCTATCGTAAAAGTTGCTAACTGTGTTTTAGCATTTGATGAAAAACATAGTGCAGTCCCTGATCCAACTATTTGTATTCATTGTGGACGTTGTATTAATCATTGCCCAATCAAAATTGATGTTCCTGCTGTTGAACTTGCTTTGAAGGAAAAAGATGAAGACGTACGCGCTCAAAAATTAATCGCTACAGGTGTTCGTCAATGTGTTGACTGTGCAAGTTGTTCTTATATTTGTCCTGCTCATAGAAGATTACTTGATGCTAATCAAAAAGCAAAGAAATTCTTGAAAAACTATGAAAGAGCTAAAAAAGAAGGAGGTAACAAATAATGGAAAATCTAAATGTTTCTGCTGCACCTCATATTTGTAGTCGTACTTCAACAAAAAATATTATGCTTGATGTATTAATCGCATTATTACCTGCAACTGTTGCTTCAATAGTTATATTTGGTTTAAAATCCGTGTGGATTATACTTGCTTGCGTAATAAGTGCTGTACTAAGTGAATTTGTATTTAATTTATGTATTAAAAAGAAACAAACAATTGGTGATTTAAGTGCTGTTGTTACTGGTCTTATTCTTGCTTTAAACTTAAGTACTAAAGTTGCAATTTGGCAATGTGTATTAGGAAGTGTTTTTGCTATTATCGTTGTTAAGTGCTTATTTGGTGGCTTAGGTAAAAATATAGTTAACCCTGCTATTGCTGCACGTGTATTCTTGTTATTAACATTTGCATCAGTTGCTGGTGGTGGACAACCAATTAACCCTGATGTTGTATCAAGTGCTACACCTTTAGCTGCTCTAAATGAGGGAAAAAATGCTGCTGGAATACCAACTTTACTTCAATTATTTATTGGAAATCATGGTGGAACAATTGGTGAGACTTGTGCTATAGCTTTACTTATTGGTTATATTTATCTAGTAGTAAGAAAAGTAATTAAATGGTATGTTCCATTAACATTCGTATTAACTGTTTTCCTTTGCTATTTAATTGCTGACGGAAGCTGTACATTTGCATTATCACATGTATTAGCAGGTGGTTTACTATTTGGTGCTATCTTTATGGCAACAGACTATGTTACAACACCAATTAGTAATTTAGGAAAAATCATTTTCTGCGTTGGTTGTGGATTAATTACATTTGCCATTAGAAAATATGGATCATTCCCAGAAGGTGTTTCAATTTCAATTCTAGTTATGAACTTATTAGTTCCATTAATTGAAAAAATTAGCGTTCCAAGAACATTAGGTGGAATTAGATAAGCAGTGAGGAGGATAAAAGAATGAAAAAAGAATATATTAAATCTTCATTGATTATTGCAATAGTTGTTATAGTGTTTGGATTACTTATGATTGGATTAAATTTCATTACTGGTCCAAAAATCGAAGAAAACAAAAATGGTGCTGAATTAGCCCCATTAAAAGAAGTTATGCCTGATGGTGAAAAGTTTGAACTTATTTATGATAAAAGTAATGCTGCATCATCAAAATTAACAAATATAAAAGAACATGTTTCCAAAGTATATAATGAAACTACTGGTAAAGGATTTGTTTTCTGCTGTGAAACAACATCAAATTACTCAAAAGAACCTATGGTTTTCACAGTAGGTGTAACAAGTGATGGTAAAATTTGTGGCGTTAAAGTTAATGAATACCATGAATCACTTGATTTTAAAGACTATCCATTATCTTATGTTGGTAAAGACTCAACACTAGCTGACGTTGGTGTATATAGTGGAGTGACTTTCTCATCTAACGCTTTTAAAGAAGCTATTACTGAGGGATTTGATGCTCTAATTAGTAATAATCTAATCAAAGAAGCTGTTAAAACAGATGATCAAATTTTATCAGAATTAATTTCAACAAAGCATAGTGGCTTAGCAGCAAATGGAGTCTTAAAATGCTCTGATATTGCTGGAAGTGGAAATATCGTAAAAGGCTATAAAGGCGATAACGATTCAGGATTTGCTTTAATAATGAAAGATAGTGATAAAATGTATCTTGTTATAACAAATCCACTTGGTGGATGTGCTGTATATGATGTCGAAGGAAAAGATGTTACTAGCGAACATGAAACATTAGTAACAGAAGCAAAAGCTTATCAAAAAGCTAATGGAAAAGACACAAAAACTATTTTAGTTAATAAAGTAAATAGAATGATTGAAAATGTAACTAACGTAGAAGACGTAGAAGTTAATTTATTTAACACTGTTGTTTCAGCAATTAAATTTACTGCTGATGAAAAAACATATTATGCATTCTACACAAAGAATTTTGGTTTCCAATTAATGAATGTTTACTTTATCATCGATGAAAATGGAGCTATCGTTAAGATGAACGCTGATGAATTTGTTTTTGAACAAGAATATTTCGGTAATTTTGATAAAAACTGGTCTGAAGGCGATTATAAAAATGGTTTCGTTGGCTTAACTGAAGAAACATTTGGCGATGGTTCAAAAGCCCTAATTGCTTCAGCTACAATGTCAAGCAACGCTATTAAAGAAGCTACAAAGGATGCTTTTGCAACATATAAAACATTAAAAGATGGAGGTAATAACTAATGACAAATTTAAATAAATTACTTCTTAGAGGAACACCTTCTCTATTAATTCCATTAGGTGCAGGCTTTGTTATGGCTTCAAGTAGCGATATTAGAGCTGCTCTTGGAATGGGTGCTGCTGTTATTGTTATTTTACTATTAACATCAATCATCGTTTCCGCAATCAAAAATATTGTTCCTGAAAAAGCAAAAGTTCCAACATATATTTTAATAGTAACAGGTTTTACATCACTTGTTAATATGGTTATGTCAGCATATTTTCCAGATGTAGTTGATATGTTAGGTGTTCATCTTGCATGTTTAGCTGTTAGTGCTGTTAATTTTAGAGAAGCAAATGAAATCTCTTGTATGGAAAAAGAGGGCACATCAATTATATCTGCTTTAATTACTGGTGCTTTCTTCTTAGTAATTATGGTTGTTTGTGCTTTATTCCGTGAAGTACTTGGAAATGGAACATTCTTTGGATTAAAGATTGAATTCTTACAAAATATAAAAATCCAAACATTAGCTGGTGCTTTTGGTGGATATTTAGTATTAGCAATTGTTCTTGCAGTTATAAGAAAAATTGGTAAAAAGTTAGAAACAAAAGAGGAGGTTGCTGAGTAATGACATTGAAAATCGCTCTTGGTATTTTACTTGCTGGTATTTTGTCAAATAACTATGCCGTACTTAAATTTTTAGGTACTGGTGCTGTTATTGAAAATAATCGTTCAATCAAAAAATCACTAATAATTGGTGCAGGAACTACAATTGTAATGTTAATCACAACTTTAATTACATGGCCAATAAATAAGTATTTACTTGCAAAAGTAGAATACTTACAAACAATAGTATTTGTATTAGTTGTATTAGTAGTTGTGGAAATTGTACATTTAATTTCTAAGAAAAAATTAGAAGGATTCTGTCAAGTTGACTTCTTAACATTTGCAATAAATGGAGCTGTTTTAGGTTTATGTATTAATGGAACTTCATTAGGATTTGTTGAAGCAATAATTACTTCAGTTGCAGTTGGAATTGGTTTAACAATTACTATGATAATATTTAGTACATTGCATGAAAGAATCGATGAAGAAGCTGTTCCTAAAGCATTTAGAGGAATTCCTATTAGCTTACTTATTGCTGGTATGATGGCTCTTGCTTTCTTAGCATTTTAATGAAAAAAAGAGACATACTAGTTATTGCTGGAATATTAGTTATTGCTCTAATTTCTCTTTTAGTAATTAAATTATGCAAAAAACAAGGTTCAGGAGTAATTGTTAGGATCAATGGTTCTGAAGTTGCCAGATATTCATTTACAGAAGAAGGAACTTATGAGTTAAATGGTGGAACTAATATTTTAGTTATTAAAAACAATGAAGCATGGCTAAAAGAAGCAACATGCAGAGATAAGATTTGTGTAAATCAAGGTAAAATCAGCAAAGAAGGAGAAACAATTACATGCTTACCAAACAAACTGACTATAACAGTTTATGGTACAGATAATTTTGTGGACATCCAATGAAAACAACTAAAAAAATAGCATACTTAAGTATATTTGTAGCCTTAGCAATGATTCTTTCTTTCGTTGAAAGTCAAATTCCTACATTTATTCCTGTTCCAGGAATAAAGTTAGGATTACCTAATATAGCAATAATCTTTTTGTTATATCGATTTGGCTGGAAAGAAGCAACAATTGTTAATTTGGTTCGTATATTACTTGTTAGTTGGCTATTTGGTTCTGCTTATAGCTTATTATATAGCCTAACAGGTGGAATACTTAGTTTATTAGTTATGATAATTCTAAAGAAATTAAATTGGTTTTCTTGTATTACAGTAAGTGTTATAGGCGGTGTATTTCATAACATTGGCCAAATAATTACTGCTTGTATTGTAACTTCTACAAAAGAAATAATTGGTTACCTTCCTGCCTTACTGATTTCTGGTACTATTGCTGGAATAGTAATAGGTTTAATTGGGGCACAACTTATAAAAAGATTTCAAAATAACGATAATGATAATGACGAATGTAGTGAGTAAAATCACTACATTTTTTCTTTTATATTAAGAGAATATTTACTAAAACAATTATACAAATGTTTAAAAATGAGAATAATTATTATTGACAAATATTTTTTTATGGTGTAAAATGAAAAGCGAAAAAAACGATTGGAGAAAAAATCATGAACGAAAATACTTCTAAAAGAAAGATATCTGCACTAAACATTGTTGGAATAGTTTTGTTGGTTATTTTTTTACCTCTTATTATTATCAATATGACTTTAGTAATAAAAGGAGCACTTAACAAGGATAGAATACCAACAGTTTTTAATAAAGCCCCTTTAATCATTGTATCTGACTCAATGACAATTGGATACTATACAACTGATCCAAACTACAATGGTGCTTTTAATAAAAACGATTTAATCATAATCAAAAAAGTAGATGCTACAAAATTAGAAGTCGGCGATATTGCAACATACATTGCTGGAGATGGCTCTGTAATTACCCATAGAGTTATTCGCAAAACAACTAACGAAAAAAACGAAGTGCGCTACATCATGAAAGGTGATAACTCACCATCTGAAGATCCTGATTTAATTACACCTGAACAAATTCAAGGAGTTTATGTAAAAAGATTTGCAGGTCTAGGTGGCTTTGCAATGAAATTACGTGAACCTATAGGTATTATATTATTGATATTAATTCCTGCAGCTATATTCTTTGCAGTATACTTTGTACAAAAACAACTAGAAAACAAGAAGAATGAAGAAAGTAAAGCTCAACTAGAGGCAGAACTAGAAGAATTAAGAAAAGAAAAAGCTGCTCGTGAAGAAACAGACAATAACTAAACTAGCTATTTAATTGGCTAGTTTTTTTCTTTTGATAAAACAAAAAAAATACACTTTGAAGAAAGTTGTATAAAAGATATTTATACATTTTTTTATTTTTATATAACGTTTTCATCTAATTATGTCAATGACAAAA
>ULNJ01059370.1_pt1 | contig 21270 bp, 19 predicted proteins | sample 1951891 | NCBI WGS metagenome assembly ULNJ01 (sample SAMEA4835574, study PRJEB28245) | human gut metagenome | biome: gut microbiome; material: fecal sample | place: Denmark | collected 2008 | reverse complement strand
GAGCTATCGAGGAATAACACTCATATATGATACCATCTTTTCTTCTTATCGTCAAGTATTTTTTTTATTCGTTTCCTTATGTAAAATTGATCCCCTGTCCGCAATGCTTTTACCAAAACTTCGTTGTCCTTATTTCAAAAAAAGGAGCCAAACACCAATTCTACGTGTCAGCTCCTCTATATTTGACTTTTATATTATGCTAATTTTCCCTTAGCAACTTCTACTAAAGCTGCAAATCCTTCTGGATCATTGATAGCCATTTCAGATAACATCTTTCTGTTTACCTGAACTTCTGCTAACTTTAATCCATACATAAATTTGCTGTAAGATAATCCGTTCATTCTAGCTGCTGCATTGATACGAGCAATCCATAACTGTCTGAACTGTCTCTTTCTCTGCTTTCTACCTGCAAAAGACTCTGTTAAAGCTCTCATTACAGACTGTTTTGCAACACGGTACTGCTTAGATCTTGCACCTCTATATCCCTTTGCTAATTTTAATACTCTATTGTGTTTCTTTTTCGCATTTAAAGCACCTTTTACTCTTGCCATTACATGTTCCTCCTAACTCACTAACTAATTCTTACAGATATGGTAAAATCTTCTTCATTGTCTTTACATTTGTTTCATCAACTGTTGTAGCTTTTCTAAGATTTCTCTTAACCTTAGCTGACTTCTTAGTTAAAATGTGTCTCTTGTAAGCTTTATTTCTCTTTAATTTACCTGTTCCTGTTACCTTAAAACGCTTTGCTGCTGCTCTTTTAGTTTTTAACTTTGGCATAATAGTTCCTCCTTATTATCAAATCGCTAAATCATCTTTTATAGTAATACTAACGTTTTTCACCTAAAAACATTATCATACTTCTACCTTCAAGTTTTGCAGGTTTCTCAATCACTGCTACATCCTCTACTTTTGCAAAAAAGTCATCCAAAATCTGTTTGCTCATACCCATATGAGCCATCTCACGACCTCTAAAACGAAGTGCAACCTTTACTTTGTCACCCTTGCTTAAGAATTTTCTTGCCTGATTTGCTTTTGTATTCAAATCATTCACATCAATGTTTGGTGACAAACGAATTTCCTTTACGTCTGTAACTTTTTGCTTCTTCTTTGCTTCTTTCTCTTTTCTTGCAAGTTCGTATCTATATTTACCATAATCTACAATCTTACAAACAGGTGGTTTTGCATTTGGTGCAATCTTAACCAAATCCAATCCTGCTTCTCTTGCAAGCTTCATGGCTTCTTTTGCAGACATTACTCCAACCTGCTCGCCATCTTCTCCAATTAATCGTACTTCCCTATCTCTTATCTGTTCATTAATCATTAATTCGCTAATAACTGAGCACCTCCAAATACTGTTCTATACTCTCCGCAATCCTGCAATATTGTCAAACTATAAACAACATAACTTCTATCAGTCAAATATTGTCCATAAAAAAACGTGAATAGCATAGCTATCCACGTCTTATGTTTACCTTCATCTCGAAATACTTTGAATGAAAAAAACCAAACCCCAGTAGCTGCAAACCTGCGCCCTAAGGTGAGAGTGGATACTCTGCTTCTAAATCAAGTTTATCATATTCAACAACTTATTCAGTTTATCATTCTTTTTTTCTTTTGTCAACTACTTTTTTTGTTCTTCCTGTACTTCGATTTTTCTTATTTCTTTTGTACGGATTTCTTTGCAAATAGCGTCAATGAAATCGTCTAATGATTTTTGACCTTCATCTCCTAAGTAACGGCTTCGTACAGATACAACCCCCTGTTCTTCCTCTTTTTGTCCCACTACTAACATATAAGGAACTCTAGCTAATCTTGACTCACGAATCTTATATCCGATTTTTTCTGCACGCTCATCTACAGTACAAAGAATACCGTTTTCCTTCAACTTTTCTTCTACCTGTTTTGCATAGTCATGATACTTTTCTGAAATTGGAAGTACACGAACCTGTTCTGGACAAAGCCATGTTGGGAATAATCCAGCATATTTTTCAATCAACCATGCAAGTGTTCTTTCATAACATCCCATACTTGTTCTATGAATAATATATGGACGAACCTTTTCACCGTTTTGATCTACATAATACATATCAAACTGTTCTGCAAGGATTGCATCCCATTGAATCGTAATCATAGTATCTTCTTTTCCATATACATTCTTTGCTTGAATGTCTACTTTAGGTCCATAGAAAGCTGCTTCTCCTTCTTCCTCATAGAACGGAATCTCTAATTCATTTAATACATTACGAATACGTTGCTGTGTATCTTCCCAAACTTCTTCTGTACCAATATATTTTTCCTTGTTCTTTGGATCCCATTTTGACAAACGATATGTTACGTCTTCTTCTACTCCCAGTGTGCGTAAACAATATCTTGCCAAATCAAGACATCCTTTGAATTCTTCATCCATCTGATCTGGACGAACAATCAAATGTCCTTCTGAGATAGTAAACTGACGAACACGAGTTAATCCATGCATTTCTCCAGAGTCCTCTTTACGGAACAATGTAGATGTTTCACCCAAACGAACTGGTAAATCACGGTAAGATTTCTGTGAAGCTTTGTATACATAATACTGGAATGGACATGTCATTGGGCGAAGTGCTAATACTTCATCATCGTTTTCTTCATCACCTAATACAAACATCCCTTCTTTATAATGATCCCAATGTCCTGAAATCTTATATAAATCACTTTTTGCCATTAAAGGTGTTTTTGTTCTTACATAACCACGCTTTTCTTCTTCATCTTCAATCCATCTTTGTAATGTCTGAATAATTTTTGTTCCCTTTGGCATCATAAGTGGAAGTCCCTGTCCAATTACATCAACCGTAGTAAACAGTTCCATCTCGCGTCCTAATTTATTGTGGTCACGTTTTTTAATATCCTCTAAATGCTCTAAGTAAGCTTCTAAGTCCGCTTTTTTTGTAAATGCAGTACCATAAATTCGAGTAAGCATTTTATTATGCTCATCACCTCTCCAATAAGCACCAGATGAAGAAATCAACTTAAATGCTTTGATTGGTTTTGTACTCATCAAATGAGGTCCTGCACATAAATCTACGAAATCTCCCTGTTGATAGAAGGAAATCTCCTCACCTTCTGGTAAGTCCTCAATTAATTCTACTTTATATGGCTCCTGCTTTTCTTTCATAAGCGCAATTGCCTCTTCTCTTGGAAGTGTAAAACGCTCGATTTTTGCTGCTTCTTTAATGATTTTCTTCATTTCTGCTTCAATCTTATCCAATGTAGCTCGATCAAAAGGTTCGCAGTCAAAATCATAATAAAATCCATCATCAATAGATGGTCCAATTGCCAATTTTGCATTTGGATATAAACGTTTTACAGCCTCTGCTAATACATGAGAAGTTGTATGTCTGTAAGCGGCTGCTCCTTCTTTATCCTGAAATGTCAAAATACTAAGTTCACAATCTGCATCCACCATATGACGCAAATCAACCACTGTTCCATCCACCATTCCTGCTGTAGCCATTCTCGCAAGTCCCTCGCTAATATCTACAGCAATGTCATAAACACTTTTTGCTTCTGCATACTCTTTTACTGTTCCATCTTTTAATGTAATCTTCATTTTTCTACAACTCCTTTACTAGAATAAAAAAAGCTCATCCCTTTCGGCAAATGCTACCGAAAGGGACGAGCTACTATTTTCTCGCGGTTCCACCCTTTTTGTTTTGTATCTTATCGCTTACAAAACCTACTTCATTTGGTTATAACGTTACCAACGGACCGGATTGGGGTCACTCCGAGGTAGTTTTCAAACAGTTCCTAATAAGATACTTCCAGCATTTGTATCTCTCTCTGTATTATTTCCTGCTCTACTCGTCTCATCAACATGTTTAATATCTATCATTGTATTTCATTATATCATTCCGCTTTTTTTTGTCAAGTACAACTTTAGCCTACTGAACCATCATCAGAAGGTTCGTCTGGTTCCTGTACTGGTGCTTTTGTCGGTGCTGCCGTTTTTACCACAGGTTCTTTTGTTTTCACTGGTGCTTTTGTCACCCGTGGTCTTGGTGGCGTTGTCTCTCTTGGCTTTGGCTCTTCTGTTGTAACAGTTGGCTCCTTGGTTGCCTTAACAGTCGGTGCTGCCGTCACCGTTGGTGCCTTTGTCGTCTGTGTAACAGGTGCCTTTGTTACCTGCGTAGATGGTGCTCTAGTCACTCTGGTTGCTGGTACATAGGTTGGCACTGACTGGCTTGAATTTGTATCAGAATTTGTATTGTAACTTGTGTCTGATCCAGGATTCAATGTCGTAATGTCTCCATGTCCATCACCATAAATAAACTCCCATAATGCTGCATTATTCTTTGAGAAATCCAATACTAAAGAAGATCCACAATATAAGTTCTGTCCAGAATATGCTCCGTCAATAGGGATACGCAACTGTTGCAATTCTGGTACTCCCATCTGCAACATAACTTTTGCATAATTCAATATATCGGATGCCTTTATATTGGTTGTGACATATGGTAATAAATCGTTTACCAAGCTAACCATTTCTGTAATACTCAAATCTTTTACTTTTGCATATGCCTGTGATAAAACAGCTCTCTGACGATAGGTACGACCATGGTCATTATTTTCTCCATTGATTGCTGCTCTCTTACGAACACGACAATATCCCAATGCCTGTGTTCCTGTTACTGTCTGTTTTCCAGGAACTACATTTCTCTGTTTCTTATCACTGATATAGTTTGTGGTATTCAAATATTGAGCTTCTGCTTCTGTCAACTCAATTTCTACACCACCGATTTTGTCAATCATTTTCTTGAAGCCTTTAAAGTCTACGATAACATAACCATCTAACTCAATACCAAAATTTCTGGTAATGGTTTCACATAATAATTGACCTCCACCAAAACTGAACGCTGCATTCAGTTTATTATCTCTGTAACCAGGAATAGAAACATAACTATCACGCATCAACGATACCAATTTTAATGTTTTATCCTCGGTATTCATACTTGCAATAATCATACTGTCTGAACGACCATTTGCTCCATCTCCATCTAATATGGATTCCTGACCGATACAAAGAATATTTACAATCTTCTCATCCAACAAAACCTGATTTTCATCACGAGGTGGTAATGTTGCCTGTGCTGCTAATTCTTCTGGTGTCATATCTGTCTGTGCATAATTTCCGCCATTTTCGTAGTTAATACGGAACATAAACCAACCTACTACTAAAGTGACTGCTACAACCAGACAGGCTAATGTAGTTCCAATTCCAACAAAAGCTTTCTTTTTCTTACTCCACTTGTTCGATCTTGGCTCTTCTTGTACATCCATTTCAAAATCGGTATTCTCTCCAAGTGAAGAAACGGAATCATATGGTTCCAAATCCAAATCTCCTACTACTTCCCTCTGTTTTTGATCCATATCGGCATCTTCTGAAACCTGTGCTACAGAATCCGATAAATATGCCTCTAATCCATCTGTATCTTCAAATTCAAAATCATCATAATCGTCTATTTGATTAGATATGTTTTCAGAGAAACCAGCTCTTTGCTGTTCTCTTTGCTCATTTGTGCCCCTGTTATGAAACACTCGTCTGTTATCTTCTTGCTCTTTACTCATATCTGCCCGTCCTTTCTCTCCTAAATCACACCTGAAAGTTTATACTTTATCACAGCTAATACTTCTCTCAAGTAATAATGTATACACATAATAGAATCCGTATCTGCACCAATTCCATATACATGTTGTATTCCTTTCTTTTTTGCTATCGAAATAGCTCGGTACACATGAAAGCGGTTACTTACAATTAGTATTCCCGCCTTCTTTTGCTTTACTAATTTCCAACTATATTGTATGTTCTGTTCTGTATTTTTTGACTGTGCTTCCTGCTCTATCCTGTGAGCATCTATTTTCTTTTGCTCTGTCAGGTAACGAAACATCGCTTCTGCTTCCGATATGTCCTCGCCTTTTCCCTGTCCACCAGATACTATGATTTTGATGTCAGGATATTCCTGTGCATATTCTGCTACACGATCCAAGCGCGCTCGCAATGCTTTTGAAACTTTCCTCCCCTTTACCTGCGCTCCTAACACAATCATGTACTTGGGTTCTTCTTTCACCCGCTGCTCGCCTTTTATATAAAGCATAAACATCATGGCAAGCAAAAATACCATAAACATTAATATGATTGCAAATAAAGCTTTTATACTATTTTGTAGAATAACTATCTGCTTTTGTGCGGAATATATACCTAGCACTGCCATTCCTGCAAATAAAATACCTGCCGCTGGCCATAACCATAAATAAGAAACTCTACTACCTGCATATACCATCAACACAATCATATATGCTACACACAGAAAGCAAAAAATACATGATATCCACGATATATATTTCACATTTTTCCCTTCTTCTTATAAAATTACCATCTTATACTATAATTTATTTTTTAGTCAATGTAAACCCCCTGTTCGTTTTTTCGATATATTTTTTATTTTGCTGTGAAGCATACACCCTTCCTGCACATCCATTTCCAAAGAATCCAGTGTCTTTGAAAATTTAAAATTATTATGTTCAATAGTAATACAATCGTTTTTATAAAAAGCTACACTTTTTTATAAAAAAATGTAGCGAATACCTTTTTACCTATTTTTCAGAACCTATTACCTAAAAAATAAACCTTCTTCCATATAAAAAATCCCTATAATACTAGATGCTTCTATGCATATCTTTTCATTATAGGGATTTCTTCTCTTATTTTTTTGACATTACATTAATGAACAGTCCTATGTACTCCTACATTCGGTCCTAAAGCAAATTGAAAACTTATAAATCAATTGCTCCATGTTCTGTTCCATTTACTACAAAATATACTTTTCCATCTTCTGGCTTAATATATATATCGATCTGTTTTAAATCTCTTGCTAAACGCTTCCAGTCATTCAACCAGATTTCTTTTACTTTTTCTTCGTAACTTTCTACATCAATCTTAGTTTGTGCACCACAATATTCAACAAATACTGCCTTTGGCACCTTCTTTGTTGTAGTCTTTTTTCCTGCTGGCTTCTTAGCTGCTGCCTTTTTCGTTGTTGTTTTCTTTTCAGCTGCTTTCTTTGTAGTTTTCTTTTCAGCCGCCTTATCTGTTGTCACATCTTTCTTAGCTGCTACCTTACCTTTTGTAGTTGTCTTTTCCTCTGCTGTTGTCTTTTTTTCTACCTCAGCCATCTTCTTTTCTACCATTTTATATTCCTCCCCAATTTATAGATTTATTTATGTAGCCTTTATCTACAACTCCAATATCTTGATAATACCTCTAAAATCAACTTTTTTCAAGCTTTTTTCTTATTTGTGTGCTTTTCTTTTTATCTTCATGAGTTGCAAAAGCATTTTTTCTTTTTCTGATATAGAAAACGCACTTTTATACAAAATAATTCTTTTCTTTTTGTATAAAAAGATTTATAATAAGATAGAATATAGGATATTATAAGAAAGGACATGGACAACATGAAAAAGATAGTTAATTTTTTATTGCAGCTGCTTGCTGTTTGTGGTTTCCTTGCTGGTATTTATTATCTCTTAAAAAAATATGTTTTAAAAGATAACTCTTCAGAGGATGAAGATGACCTAGACTTCGATGATTTTGATTTCGATGATGAAGATTTTACAGAAACCGTTTCAGACAACCGTGAATATGTAACATTAAATGCAAGCGAAAGCAAAGCTGCTCAAAGCGAGAGTACCGCTTCAGAAGATGATTTTGAAGAAATTTATGATTAAAAAAACAGAGTATTGAATATTTTCTTTTCAATACTCTGTTTTTTTGTTGCGAATCTTTTAAAAGAAAAATCCGCAACAATATATTTGTACTGCCAACGCACTTTGGCAAACCATTTTTTAATTGATTGCTTCTTACTGTCTTGATAATCTCTTTGATGTTTCATACATATATTCATCAATACCCTTATGCATCTGTAATGCATCCTGAATATCATAATCCACTACTTCACCATTGCGATATCCTACTACACGGTTAGATGCGCCTTCACATAATAAATCAACTGCCTTTGCTCCCATTACAGATGCATAAACACGATCTCTTGCTGTTGGGCTTCCACCTCTTTGGATATGTCCGATAATCGTTGCTCTTGTCTCAATTCCTGTAGCTTCTTCAATTCTCTTAGCCATGCCATAAGAATCTCCAACACCTTCTGCATTCACAATAATATGGTGTTTCTTACCAAGCTTCTTCTTCTCTAAGATATTGTTGATAATACGCTGTTCATCATTGTCATACTTTTCAACCATCAAAATATCTTCTGCACCATTTGCAACACCACACCACAATGCAATATATCCAGCCTCACGGCCCATAACTTCAATAATACTACATCTTTCATGAGAAGTAGATGTATCACGAACCTTATCAATTGCTTCCATAGCTGTATTGACAGCAGTGTCAAAACCAATTGTATATTCTGTACAAGCAATATCCAAGTCAATTGTCCCTGGAAGACCTACTGTATTAATACCAAGTTTTGCCAATTTACTAGCTCCCTGGAATGAACCGTCTCCACCAATTACTACTAAACCGTCAATGCCATGTTTTTTCAAAATATCAGCACCCTTTTGCTGTACTTCTGGCTCTTTGAACTCTAAGCAACGTGCTGTATAAAGGATTGTACCACCTCTTTGTAAGATATCTGCAACACTTCTTGTATCCATATCTACGATATCTTCTTCCAACAATCCTGCATATCCACGCTTAATACCTTTTACTTTAAGTCCTGCAGATAATGCGGTTCTTACTACTGCTCTGATAGCAGCGTTCATTCCTGGTGCGTCTCCACCACTTGTTAATACACCAATTGTCTGTACTTTATTTGCCATCTTTCTTGACCTCCAACTTATATCATATTCATTTATCCAATTGTATCTATTGTAATCCCTATTTTACAACTTTTCAATACTTTTTTCAACAACCTTCACATTTTCCCTCTGATATTTTTCTTCCAATTTTTTCATGAGTTCTTCGCTAATTGCAATTTTATTTCGCTGTCCATAGTATTTTCTTGCATTTTCCTGTTTACAATAAATAATCAGTTCTGCTTCTCCTGGATATTGCTGCAACATGTCTGCTAGAAACGCTTCTTCTTTTTCATATTCTGCCTTGTTTGCAAACTGAAGCCACAATTCTCTTGGTAATTGTTCAAATGGAACTATTTTCTGTAGTAAAATTTTGGCAGGACGTTCTTCATCTATTGCTACATTTCCTACCACAAACACTTTTCGATCCTGCGTAAACATGTTTCGATTTGCTTCATATTGTCTTGCAAATACGACCACCTCTACCGTTCCATATAAATCCTCTAATGTAAGAAATGCCATCATTTGATTCTTTCTTGTAATTTTTACATTTATACTGGTAATCATTCCACCAACTACCACTTTTGAACCATCCATAACCATTGGTTCATTTGTATCTTCTTTTCGTAGAAAATCCAATGTCGTATTGGTTATATTTTTATTCAAAAGCTCTGTATAATCCTCTAGCGGATGTCCACTTACATAAATCCCTAGCACTTCTTTTTCCATAGCTAGACGTTCTTCTTTTTCATACTCCTCCACCTTCGGATAATGAATTTCGAACTGTTCTTTTTCTGCACCTCCAAGAAAATCCATAATAGACATTTGTCCTGCTATTCCATCTTTCTTTTCTCTGGAAACTTCTTCCAAGATTTGTCCATATACAAGCATTTTTTGCTTTCGATTTCCCTTCATGGTATCAAAAGCCCCTGCTTTAATAAAATTCTCAATGGTCCGTTTATTTACTTCCTTCCCAGAAAGACGCATGGCGAAATCTTTTAAATCTTTATAGATTCCATTTTTCTCTCTTTCTTTTACAATTGAATCGATAATCGGTCTTCCCAGACCCTTAATTGCAGAAAGACCATAACGGATTTTTCCACCTTCTTCACTGTAAGATACAGAAAAGTTTCCTTCTCCTTCATTTACATCTGGAGGCAATATATCAATTCCCATTCCACGACAAGTCATAATATATTCTGAAACTTTCGTAGAATTATCCAATACTGACGTCATAAGGGCTGCCATAAATTCTACTGGATAATAGCATTTTAAAAATGCAGTTTGATAAGATACCACTGCATAACAAGCTGCATGGGACTTATTAAACGCATATTTCGCAAAATCCGTCATCTCGTCATAGATTCGGTTGGCAATTTCTTCTGATATACCATTTGCCACACATCCTTTTACGCCTTCTTCTTCATTTCCATAAACAAAGTTGTGGCGTTCTGTTGCCATAACATCTGCCTTTTTCTTTGCCATGGCTCGACGTACCAAATCACTTCTTCCATAACTGTATCCAGCCAGATCACGTACAATCTGCATTACTTGCTCCTGATAAACAATACAGCCATATGTGGGTTCCAAAATAGGTTCTAACTCCTTGCAGTCGTATGTTACACTATCTTTATTCTTTTTTCCTTTAATATATTTAGGTATAAAATCCATTGGTCCTGGACGATACAAGGAAATTCCCGCAATCACATCCTCGATATTTTCCGGTTTTAATTCTTTCATAAAGTTTTTCATTCCCGGACTTTCCAACTGAAACACACCTTCTGTTTTTCCAGAAGATAATAATTGATACACATTGGCATCCGCCATATTAATCTTGTCAATTTGAAGGGGTACACCATGTATCTGCTGTGCTTTTTTGTAAGCTTCACTTTCAGGATCCAAGTTTTTCAGTCTTTTATTAATCAGTTCCACCGCATCATGAATCACAGTCAAAGTACGAAGTCCTAGAAAATCCATTTTTAATAATCCAAGTTCTTCCAATGTTGTCATCGTATACTGCGTTGTTATCTTATCATCTGCAGCTTTTGACAATGGTACATATTCATCCACTGCTTTTTTACTGATTACCACACCTGCTGCATGCATAGAAGTATGTCTTGGTAATCCTTCCAAACGCATAGATATATCAATCAAGAATTTTGTCTGTTCATCATTCTCATACAAATCTCGCAATTCTTTGTTCGTATCCAATGCTTTTTGTATCGTCATTCCTAATTCCTGTGGAATCATTTTTGCAATGCTGTCCACATAACTATATGGCAAGTCTAACACTCTTCCAACATCTCGAATTACCATCTTTGCTGCCATCGTACCGAATGTTACAATTTGCACTACTTTTTCTTTTCCGTACTTTTCTACTACATAGTCGATAACTTTTTGTCTTTTTTCATAACAAAAGTCAATATCAATATCGGGCATCGTAAGTCTTTCGGGATTTAGGAAACGCTCAAAGAGTAAATTATACTTAATCGGATCAATATCCGTAATTTCCAAGGCATACGATACAATACTACCTGCTGCCGAACCTCGTCCCGGTCCAACAGGAATATCATTATCCTTCGCATACTTGATAAAGTCCCATACAATCAAAAAGTAATCCACAAACCCCATGTCATGAATCGTTTTTAATTCATAATTCATTCGTTCTACTAATTCCTGGGACGGCGTATTGTAACGCTTCTTTAATCCTTCTTCGCATAACATCTGCAAATATTCCCAAGCAGTATAGCCATCTGGAACTGGAAATTTAGGAAGTTTATATTCTCCAAACACAATTTCCACATTACAACGTTCCGCAATTTTATGTGTATTTTCCAACGCTTCCAATGCATAAGAAAATAAGGATGCCATCTCCTCTGGAGATTTTAAATAATACTGTCCTCCGTCATAGCGCATACGATTTTCATCGGTTACCTTTTTCTGGGTCTGAATACACAAAAGAATATCATGTGCCTGCTGATCTTCCGCATTAATATAATGAATATCATTCGTTGCAACTAAATCAATTCCTGTTTCCTGATGCATTCGCATCAAACCCTGATTTACGGTAGCCTGCTCTGGTATCCCATGATCCTGCAATTCCAAAAAAAAGTTTCCTTTTCCAAAAATTTCTTCTAAACGAAGTGCCTCTTTTTTGGCTTCTTCATAAAAACCTCTTTTTAAATTGGTCGCTACAATTCCTGCAAGACAAGCACTCAGCGCAATAATTCCCTCATGATAAGTTTGAAGCACTTCATAATCTACACGAGGTTTATAATAAAAGCCTTCTGTAAAACCTTTTGAAACAATTTTCATCAGATTCTCATATCCTTTATTATTTTCTGCCAATAACACTAAATGATGGTATCTTTCTTCTCCTGCATTGTTTTCTCTATCTTTTCTGCTTCCTGGTGCTACATACACCTCACAACCAATGATTGGCTTAATACCTGCCTTTTTTGCTGCCTTATAAAAATTAATTACGCCATACATCACACCATGATCGGTAATAGCTATACTATCCATTCCCAATTCTTTTGTTCGTTCAATCAATTCTGGTATTTTACTGGAACCATCTAACAAACTATACTCCGTATGTACATGTAAATGTGTAAAATTCATAACAGCCTCCTTTAACGAAAAAGAGACTGCTACATCCACAGTCTCTCTTGCTTCTTATATGCGCAAACGTCTATTTCTTGTCGCTTAAAAACTTCTCAATCTCTTCAATTGCTTCCTGTTCATCTGCACCATTTGCAATAACAGTCACTTCTTCACCGGCTGCAATTCCCAAACTCATCATACCCATAATACTTTTTGCATTTACCTTTTTGTCTTCACATTCAATATAAATGCTACTATCATAACGACTTGCCACCTGTACTAATACTGCTACAGGTCTTGCTTCTAATCCTGTTGGAATCTTAATCGTCATCTTCTTTGTCATCATGTTCCTTCTCCTCCTTTTGCTCTCTTAGATGCTCTGCAATCTCGCTTAGTTTTCTCAGTCTGTGATTCACTCCTGATTTTCCTATTGGTTTGCTTAGCATACTACCAAGCTCCTTTAAGGATGCATCCGGCTGTTCTATTCTAAGTCTTGCAATCTCCTCGAGACCTGGTGTTAAATCACCAAACCCAATTGTGTCTTTAATGTAAATAATATCATCTAATTGTTTGCTTGCTGCCGTCACTGTTTTATTGATATTGGCAGTTTCACAATTCACTTTGCGATTGATGGAATTTCGCATTTCCTTTAGGATACGAACATTTTCAAAATCCATCAGTGCTTTATGTGCCTCCATAACATTTAACATATCGGCAATTTGTGAGCCATCCTTTAAGTAAACAACATAATATTTTTTTCGTGGCACAATTTTGGCATCAACATCAAAAAAACGTATCACATCTCTCAATTGTTCTGCTCTTGCCTGTGATGTCATAATAATTTCAAAATGATACGTCTTTTCCGGATCACTCATGGAACCACATGCCAAAAACGTTCCTCTTATAAAAGCTCGTTTACAACATGTATTCTGTATGATCAAGTTACTTACAATTGCTTCCTCTTCATATAGATTTCCATTGGAATCCAGTAATTTAGTTGCCTCTAATATCTTTAAGCTTATGGTCTTATCCTTAATAAGTAAGGTATAAACACGATTTTTCCTTCCATGTTGCCCTTCCTTTACAAGAATAGTAACCTCTCCACGAAAAGCTTCCTTTACTAACATAAAGTATTTTCGTGCAACTGTCAAGTTCTCTGTCACAATTTTAATGGAATATCCATTGTCTTTTTCCGGTTCAATTTTGCCACATAAACTGATAATTGCTGCTATTTCCGCAATTTGACAGTGCCTAGCTCCCGGGATATTCTTACACAATTCCTCTTTAATATTTCTTGAAAATGACATCTTTATCCCTTCTCCACATCTCTATGTTCCACTTTTATACCAAAATTGTTGTCTGCCAACCGTTTAGTAATGGCATTTGCCAATGTAACGGAACGATGTTTTCCTCCTGTACATCCGATTGCTACTACCAGTTGATTTTTCCCTTCGATAATATAATTAGGAATTAAAAATGTAAGCATATCCTGTAATTTATCCAAAAATATGTTTGCTTCCTTACTTGCCATTACATAATCATAAACTTCTTTATCATTTCCACTCTTTGGTTTTAATTCTGGTATATAAAATGGATTTGGCAAAAAGCGCACATCGAATACTAAATCTGCATCCACTGGAATACCATACTTAAATCCAAAGGATAAAATTGTGAGATAAAAATTGCTAAATTCTTTATTTTTCACAAAAATATTGTCAATCTGTACCTTTAATTCCCGTACTAATAAATGGGTCGTGTCAATAATATAATCTGCTCTTGTTTTTAGGAAACTGGTTCGTCTTCGTTCTTCCTCAATCGCATCTTCCACTCTTCCTTTTCCCGCCAAAGGATGATTATGCCTGGTTTCTTTATAACGTTTAATTAACACATCGGTAGCACATTCCAAAAATAAAATCTCATACTCGAATTTTTTAGCATCAAATTCTTTTAATATTTCTGGAAGCTGTTCCAATCCCTCTCCACTTCGCACATCCACACCTAATGCTACTTTGTCAATATTTTTTGCCTCTAGCATAGTTAATTGTGCAAATTTAGGAAGTAACGGTATAGGAAGATTATCTACACAAAAATATTCCGCATCCTCTAACATTCTAAGCACTGAATTTTTTCCTGCACCTGATATTCCTGTTATAATAACGAAACGCATAAGAATACCTCCTCTCTATCCAGGTTATTCCCCTAGAAAACGTACCTCTGGCTCTAACTTTACACCAAACTTGTCGTACACTGTCTGTTCTACATACTGTATTAACTCATGAACTTCTTTTGCTGTTCCATTTCCAACATTCACTACAAAACCACAATGTTTATCCGATACCATAATATCTCCTACTCGATATCCACGCAATCCTGCATCTTCAATTAATTTTCCTGCAAAATAACCTTCTGGACGCTTGAAGGTACTTCCTGCACTCGGATATTCCAATGGTTGCTTTTCTTTTCTCTTCTTTTGCAACTCATCCATCGTTTGTCGGATTTCTTCTATATTGCCTTCTTTTAGTAAAAACTGTGCCTGTGTCACAATCCATTCCTTCTTTTGAATAATACTAGAACGATATCCAAGCGCAAGTTCTTCTTTATTCAACACCATTTGTTTGCCTTCTCTGGTAATCACCTTTACCCAGGTAATGCAATCCTTTATCTCTCCACCATAAGCTCCGGCATTCATAGTTACCGCACCACCCAAGGTCCCAGGAATACCTCCTGCAAATTCTAAGCCTGTCAAAGCATGATTGGCAGCCTCTCTTGCCAGTCTTGTAAGCATAATACCTGCACCAGCCGTAACTAAAACAGTTCCGTCCTCCTGTTGCTCAAATTGTACGGAGGACATCTCCTTTCCTATATGTAAGATAATTCCCTCATATCCTTTGTCACCAGCCAGAATATTACTACCATTTCCCATAATATAAAAAGGAATTTCTTTTTCATTGCAAAATCTCACTAATTCTGAAATCTGATCCTCATTTTTAGGTTGCAAAAACAAGTCTGCTGGTCCGCCAATTCGAAAAGTCGTGTGCTTAGCCAAAGATTCCCCGCATAATATCTGCTCTTCTTTTATGATTCCTTTGACTGCTTCTTTAAAATTTTCATACATATTTCTTTTCCTGCTTTCATTGCTTTTCTATAAACATGGATAAAATGCCTGCATTTTGCAGGCATTTTATCATTCTAATCCTAATCTATTACCATTTTTGCACATCCATAAATACCTGCATCATTTCCCAATTCTGCAAGTTTGAACTCTTTATTTTGTAAGGCAAACATAACATTCTTTTCATAATTTTGTTTGATTCTGTTTGTAAGGATCTCTCCTGCTTTAGAAACGCCGCCTCCAATAACAAATGCTTCTGGATCTACTACTGCCGCAATATGAGAAGCTGCAATACCAAGATATTTTGTAAGTTCGTCTACCAAATCATCTGCAAGCTCATCGCCCTCTTTTGCTGCATCGAAAATTGCCTTTGCTGATAAGTATTGTAAATCTCTTAACTTTGAAGCTTTATCTGATACAAGTAACAAACGCTTTGCTTCTTTTACGATACCAGTTGCTGATGCAAACTGTTCCAGACATCCACGCTTTCCACAATTACAAGTATCCTCTTCATCATAATTTACCGTAATATGTCCAATCTCACCAGCAGCACCTTTACTTCCCGTTAAGATCTTTCCATCCAGAATGATACCGCCACCAACACCAGTTCCCAGTGTCATCATGACAATGTTTTTATATCCTTTTCCGCCACCTTGCCACATTTCGCCAAGTGCCGCAACATTTGCATCATTTCCGACTTTTATATTCTGAATGCCAGTTAATTTTCTTACCTCATCTGCAACATTAAAGATACCCCATCCTAAATTCACACATTTAAGAACTGTTCCATCTTCTGTAACTGGTCCCGGAACTCCGATTCCAATTCCTGCTACCTTGTCTTTTGCTATATTGTGTTTTTCGAGTTTTTCTTGAATGGATGCTGCTATATCACTTAAAATAAAACTTCCACCCTCATCTTTTCTCGTTACGATTTCCCATTTTTCTTCTACTTTTCCCTGTTCAGAAAATAGTCCAATCTTTACTGTAGTTCCTCCAATGTCCACTCCTATACAGAATTTTTTCATAATACTAAACCATTTACACTATGTGTAATCCTTTCTTTTTTTCTTATCCCCTGTCCATCACATATCTACACCTAATACCACATTTTTTTATTTTAACAAAAACCTTTTCCTTATCAAGTGTTTTTCATGAATTTTGTATCTTTATCTTCTCATATGGCTACAATGCTAGTCAAGCCATATCGAAATAGAAACCCATTACTTATTCATAATATTATTTGTTACACGGTTATATAATTCCTGTGCCGCATTATATCCCATCTTTTTCTGACGATAGTTTACGGCTGCCGCTTCACAAATAACTGCCAGATTTCGTCCTGGACGAATTGGAATAGAATGACATACTACTTTATTTCCTAAAAAGTCAATATGTTCTTCCTCTAATCCCAGACGATCATACTCCTTATCCCGGTCCCATTCTTCCAGTTTAATTACTAAATCAATTGCCTGTGTATTCTTTACGCTTTCTACACCAAATAAATTCTTAACATCTATAATCCCAATACCACGTAACTCAATAAAATGCCTTGTAATATCCGGTGCAGTTCCAATCAATGTAATATCACTGACACGCTTTATCTCTACTACATCATCAGAAACAAGACGGTGTCCACGCTTTATCAGTTCCAGGGCGGCCTCACTTTTACCAATACCACTTTCACCCATAATGAGTACCCCTTCACCGTAAACATCAACCAACACACCATGTACGGTCATTCTTGGTCCAAGCTCAACGTTTAACCAACGTATTACTTCCGCAACAAAACCAGATGTTGCCTTTGCAGAACGTAAAATAGGTATTTGATATTGTTCCGCCAATGCAATCATATCATCACCGACAGGTAAATTTCTACAAAATACAATACATGGTACTTTATGTTGCATAATCTTCTCCAACATTCCAAGAGAATATTCCTGCCCCATCTTTTCCATATAAGTGTATTCCACCTGTCCAATAACCTGAATACGATTATTATCAAAATAGTCAAAATATCCAGTCAACTGTAACGCTGGTCGATTGATATCCGACTGTGCAATATTTATATTTTCTACTGCAACATTGGGCGTACAATTTTCCAGTTTCATCGTTTCAATTAAGGTTGTCACTCCAACTGTATAAGTTTCTCCCATAAATGCAATCCTCCAATCCCCATAATTTTTAACTGTTCTTATGCTTGTCAAGTACAACAGTTTCTATTTTCTATTTTTTTATTTTATCATGTAACCCTGTGTTTTTCAATCTCTTATCGGTTGGGAATGAAAAAAAGTATAAATGCTTTCGGCTGCCTTCCGATTGATTTGTGGCAGCCTTTCTAATTCCTCCACTGTTGCAGCCTTAATCTCCTCTAAAGATTGAAAATGAGTTAATAGAATTCTCTTTCTCTTTTCTCCTACATTTGGAATATCATCCAATAGCGAATGTACCTGCTCTTTGCTTCGAACTGCCCTATGAAAGGTAATTGCAAAGCGATGTGTTTCATCCTGTATACGCGTAATCAAATGAAATCCTTCACTTTTGGTATCAATTGGCAATTCTTCGTTATTAAAATAAAGACCTCGTGTTCTATGATGATCATCTTTTACCATTCCACAAACTGGAATCGAAAGCCCAAACTCATCTAATACCTCCAGAGCTACATTTACCTGTCCTTTTCCACCATCCATAAGCAGCAAATCTGGAAATTGACTAAATTTTTCTCCTTCTTTTTGTGCTCTCTCTTTCAAACCATGTGCAAATCTTCTTGTCAGTACCTCTTTCATACTGCCATAATCATTTGGACCATCCACTGTTTTTATCTTAAATTTTCTATAATTATTTTTCTTTGGTTTTCCATCTTCAAATACCACCATAGAACCTACCGACTGAAAACCACTTATATTAGAAATATCATAAGATTCTACTCTATGGATCTCGGATAATCCCAACAACGTTGTAATTTGTTGCATAGCCCCTATGGTTCGCTCATTTTCTCTTTTTATTTTATCTGCATCCTTTTGTAGTACAATACTAGCATTATTACATGCAAGCTCTACCAAACGCTCCTTTTGCCCCTTTTTTGGTAAACGAAAGGCTACCTTCTGTCCTCTCATTTTAGTAAGCCATTCTTCTAAAACCTGTTGTTCTGCAATTTCCTCAGGCAAAAAGATTTCTCTTGGAATAAATGGAGTTCCTGCATAAAATTGTTTAACAAAACTCGCCAATACCTCTCGCGTTTCTTCCTGCACAATATCCTCAAATAAGAAATGCTCTCTTCCTATCATTCTTCCATTTCTCATAAAGAAAATTTGCACCACCGCTTCTGTATGTGTTCGTGCAATACCTATAATATCCCAATCTTCCATTTCCTGATTAGTAAGTTTCTGTTTCTGTGTCATTCGCTGTACACTTTGCAACAAATCTCGATACTCTGCTGCCTCTTCATACTCCATCTTTTCCGCTGCAAGCTGCATTTTTTCTGTAAGCATATTGGTTAGTCCCGTATAATCTCCTTGCAATACCTCCAAAGCCTTCTGAAAATTTTGTTTATATTCTTCTTCACTGATATAGCCCTGACAAGGTGCATCACATTGTTTAATTTGATAATACAAACAAGGGCGTTCTTTTCCAATATCTTTAGGAAGGGAACGATTACAAGTTCGAACCCGATATGCTTTTCGCAAAAGTTCCAGTACATCTTTCATAGCACCAACACTTGTATATGGACCAAAGTATTTGACTTTCTCGGAATGTTTTCTACTGGATTTTTTCATCTGACGAACGGTAATTAACCTTGGATACATTTCTCCAATCGTTGCTTTAATAAATGGATATGCCTTATCATCCTTTAATAACGTGTTATACTTCGGATTATATTCTTTGATTAAATTACATTCCAACACAAGTGCCTCTAGTTCTGAATCTGTAACAATATATTCAAAGTAAGAAATATTTTGTATCATTCTTTCAATTTTGGTTGTTACTTTACGACTAGGCTGAAAATATTGGCGTACACGATTTTTTAAACTTACGGCTTTCCCTACATAAATAATATGATCATATTTATCATGCATCAGATACACGCCAGGCTGTGCTGGAAGCTTTTTCAATTCTTCTTCTATATCAAACATACGCATCTTCCTTTTTAACAAAAAGACTGCTACGTGTCCGTAGCAGCCTCTTCTCTATTTGTCTGTATCTTTTCGTTGCTCTGTATCTTCAACTTTTATCCAATCAGACTCCGATTGTGTAAAAAGTTCTTTTTTTTCTTCCTGTGAACTACTATCCTCTGTAGTTTCAGATGTTTTATTTTCTGTAGTCTCTTCCAAATGCTCTATATCAGCATTTTTTTCTTTTTCCAGATGAACGGTTTGTGTCTCCTGCTTTTTCTTGTCCGTCTCCTCTGGTTCTGGTAAGCCTTTTATTTCACGGAAAATCCTCATAAATTCTTTTCCTGTAATTGTCTCTTCTTTTATTAAATATTCTGCAATCTTATCCAGAACTTCGCGGTTGTCTGCCAGAAGCTTCTCTGCCTTTACATAACATTCCTTTATAATACGCATTACTTCATGGTCTACTTCAGCAGCCGTCTCATCACTACAATTCATTACTGGTCGTCCATCTAAATAACGATTCTCCACAGACTCCAAACCAATCATTCCGAATTTGTCTGACATACCATACTGTGTTACCATGGCTCTTGCAACTTTAGTTGCCTGTTCAATATCATTAGATGCTCCTGTTGTCACAGAATTAAAAACAAGCTTTTCTGCTGCCCTACCACCTAAACAAGTAGTAATTCGAGAATACATCTCTTCCTGACTCATCAGATATTTTTCTTCTTCCGGAACTTGCATTACATATCCTAATGCTCCCATCGTTCTTGGTACAATTGTAATCTTCTGCACTGGTTCCGCATCTTTTTGTAATGCGGTTACCAATGCATGACCTACCTCGTGAAATGCCACAATCTTCTTTTCTTCTTTTCCAAGAATTCGATCTTTCTTTTCTTTACCAGCGATTACAACTTCCACAGCCTCAAATAAGTCTGCCTGCTTTACATACATACGGCCATCCTTAACTGCCATAATTGCTGCCTCATTGATCATGTTAGCCAAATCTGATCCCACTGCACCAGATGTTGCCAAAGCAATTTCTTCTAAATCTACTGAATCATCCATCATAACGTCTTTGGCATGTACCTTCAATATATCTACACGACCTTTTAGGTCAGGCTTATCTACAATCACTCGTCGGTCAAAACGTCCCGGACGAAGCAATGCCTTATCTAAGACTTCCGGACGGTTTGTAGCTGCAAGAACTACCAATCCTTTCGACGTATCAAAACCATCCATCTCTGATAAAAGCTGGTTCAATGTCTGCTCACGTTCATCATTTCCGCCGTAATGTCCATCACGACTTTTACCAATGGCATCTACCTCATCAATAAAAATAATACATGGTGCTTTTTGTTGTGCCTGTTTAAATAAATCTCGTACACGAGATGCACCCACACCAACATATAACTCTACAAAATCGGAACCTGACATTGAGAAAAATGGTACTTTTGCTTCTCCAGCTAATGCCTTTGCTAACAATGTCTTACCTGTTCCCGGAGGTCCTACAAGCAATGCACCTTTGGGAAGTTTTGCACCAATTTGAGAATATTTTCCTGGGTTGTGAAGGAAGTCCACTAATTCTCGAAGAGA
>ULNJ01001002.1_pt1 | contig 21500 bp, 17 predicted proteins | sample 1951891 | NCBI WGS metagenome assembly ULNJ01 (sample SAMEA4835574, study PRJEB28245) | human gut metagenome | biome: gut microbiome; material: fecal sample | place: Denmark | collected 2008 | reverse complement strand
TCGGGTAGGGGGGCGAATTAGTCAAAGCGGCTAAACGCATAAAGCTCGAAGGTGACCTTCGAGTAGGGGTAATATTTGCGTCTCATGACGAACTTATGTTATCACAAAATAATTTGATTGTCTAGTCTTTTTATAAATTTTTGTAAATTATTTCATTCGTGCGGAGGTCTTTTTAAAAAATATTAATAATATTTGATAATAAATTAAATAATAATTAAAATTATATATTTTAATAACATATTGCACTAATTTTTATTATTTTTGCGCGAATTAATTTAATTAAATTCGTTTTATTTGTTAAAATATTAATTAATATAACTAAGATAAAAAATAATGTATACGCGATAAATAATAGACATTTTTATTTTATTTGTGATAGAATAAGCGCAGGAGAAAGCTTATGAAAAAATTGAAAAATAAAAATATTGGGCTTGCGGTTGCTGCGTGTGCTTGCCTTGCGCTATTTTTGATTTTAACGGCGCTGGTTTTGTTTGTTGACGTTGCGGCGGCGGGGGAGAGCGGCGCGCGTGTGGGGTTAAGCCATATTAACGAAACTGTTTTTAATGACCTTGGAAAAAATGGCGCGTTTAAAAAAATTACCGATATTTGCGCTGGTGTTGGCGCTTTAACTATTGCGTTTTTTGTTGGCCTTTTTATTTTTCAGTGGATTAAAAGAAAAAGTTTAAAGAAGATTGACCTTGACCTGTATTTTGCGCTGGCGGCGGGTGTTTTAGCGCTTGTGTTCTATGTGTTTTTTGAACTTGTTGTAGTCAATTGCAGGCCGATTCTAATCGACGGCGGGTTTGAAAAATCTTATCCGTCATCACACACGATGTTCGTTACGATTTTTGTTGGCGTCGGCGTTGTTGAAGCGTTTTTAAGGCTTAAAAAAGAGTGGGCAAAGTGGCTGGTTTTTGCGGCGGGCGTTTGCGTTATGCTTCTTGGCGGCGTTGGCAGATTGTTTGCGGGTGTGCATTGGCTTACTGACGTTATTGCGGGATACCTTTTGGGCGGTGCGGTTGTTTTTGCTTTCGCATACATCGCGTTTAGGTTTAAAGATTTAAAAGAGACTGGCAATAAAGATGAAAACAACGATGATATTAAACCAGATAAAAATAAGCAAGAGACAAATGAAAATTTAAGTGATGAAAAAATCGAAAATAATATAACCGAAAATAGCGAAATTAAATTAGAAGAAAATATAAATTAAATTTGATATTTTTAATTAAATTGAATAAAAAAAATAAATTAAAATAAATACAAAATAATTAAATAAATTAATAAAAATTAATAAAAATAAATCACCGAATTTCGGTGATTTTTTGTGTAGATTATTTATTATTCTCGGTAAAGCTTTCTAAAAAATTATTTTGCTTTTCATAAAGTGCGTCACGCATTGCGTTAAGTTCGCAATAATCGGCGTCGGTTGGCAGGTTTGCTTTTTTAAGCTCAGCGATTCTAATTAATTTTTTAACATAATTTTCAAAGTCTTGTGCGCTGGTGTTGTGGGTAATGTTAAACAGGTTTTCATCCTCGCCAAAAGCCTTTGAAACGTCATCGCAAACAAAATCGGTTACCATTGTAAAAATATTTGCCATTGAGGGGGTTAGAAATGGGCGTTCGCGGTCAATTCCGTCGCGCATTAAATCATAAACCGCGTATGGGCGACACTCATTATTTTGGCGGCTAAGTTTTGTTGTGGCTGTGTTGGCAACAAGGCCGTCTTTCGCGGTGCTTGAATAGGCAATTTTATAAATAGAACTTTCATAAACTTTAAGATAAGACTTTAAAATATTATTAAACAGGCTCATAAACATTCTCCTTAGCATTATTTTAGCACACAAAAAACGGAATTTCAAGATGTAAATAAAATTTTGCGATGATACATATAATTGAACCTTGAAAATATAGCCAAAAGTGGTAATAAATATAGGTGAAAAGAAATTGCTGAGATTGCCACGTCACTGCGTTACTCGCAATGACAGGGCAGCCTTTTTGCAACAACAAATAAGATAATACTCCCTCTGCCTCTCGGCAATATTTAAACTTTCAACTTTACATTCAAGACTTTAAACTTTAACTGAGAATTTGGTGTGATTTGTTGACAAAAAATTTTAAATTTGTTAGAATTCTAACGATTTTAATCAGTTACATACAAAGGAGAGAATTATGGAAGAAAAAAATAGTATATATATTAATAAAATTATGCGTGAGGGCAGGCGCAAACTTAACTCGCTTACGGGGCTTTATAACATAACGGGCAAGCAATCTCGCGTTTTGGTTTATATCTATGATGAAAGCCAAACGCGCGAAGTTAACCAAAAAGACATTGAAAAGGCCTTTAATATTCGCGGCGCAAGCGTAACGAGCATTTTGCAGACGCTTGAACGCAAAAAGTTCATCAAGCGTACTGAAAGCAAAACAGACGCGCGCAAAAAGGTGCTAAGGCTTACCCCGCGCGGCGAAGAGATTTATCGCGTTATCAATGAAAAAACCAACGAACTTGAAAAAGTGATGATAGAGGGCATTGACGAAGCAGATCTGACAATATTTAAAAAGTGCCTTGACACAATTTTGAACAACTTAATACAATATACATGTGATTGTGACGGAGGTTTTGATGAGGATTAAGAAAAGCAATCTGCTTAGAAACTTAACAGCAAAAGAATGGGTTATGGCTGTTTTTGCGGTTGCGTTTATCGTAACGGGAGTTTGGCTTGACCTTAAAATGCCCGATTATATGAGTGAAATCACGCGGCTTGTTCAAACGTCGGGCTCAAAAATGAGCGATATTTGGCGTGAGGGTGGGAGGATGCTTTTGTGTGCGCTTTTAAGTGCGATTACAAGCGTTGTCGTAAGCTTTTTTGCAAGTCAGATTTCGTCAAACTTTGCGCGAAGGCTGCGTGAAAATCTTTACAGCACCGTGTCGGGCTTTGGCACAACTGAAATCAAGCGCTTTTCAACGGCCAGCCTAATAACGCGCTGCACAAATGATGTCAACCAGATTTCGATGGTCATCGTTTTTGGCCTTCAAGTTGTTGTTAAGGCGCCAGTTTTGGCCGTTTGGGCTATTGTTAAAATATTAGGTAAAAGCTGGCAATGGTCGCTGGCTACAGGCATCGCGGTGGCAATTATGCTTTTAACGTTTGGCATTATCACGCTTTTTGTTATGCCTAAGTTTAAAACTATTCAAAAAAAGACAGATGACCTTAACCGTACCGCGCGCGAAAATCTTAACGGCCTTAGAGTTGTGCATGCGTTTAATGCTGAAAATTATCAGCAAAACAAGTTTGATAAAGTTAACGATGACTTAACAAAAACCAATCTTTATACCCAAAAATTTATGGCCGTTATGTCGCCACTTATGAGTTTGGTTAACAGTGGGCTTTCGGTTGCCATCTATATCATCGGCGCGTTTCTGATTAATGCGGCTGCTGCGCCTGCAAGCAAACTTACGCTGTTTAGCGATATGATTGTGTTCTCGTCTTATGCGATGCAAGTTGTGTTTGCGTTTATGATGCTTACGCTTATCTTCTTTTTGCTGCCACGCGCGATTGTAAGCGGAAGGCGTGTTAAAGAAGTTCTTTCAACCGAGACAAGTGTTAAGGACGGCGACTTTGATGGCAACACGCAAGAAAAGGGCACAATTGAGTTTATTAATGTTGGTTTTTGTTACCCTGATGCAAGCGAGGCTGTTTTAGAGGGCATTAATTTTAAGGTAAACAAGGGCGAAACGGTGGCCTTTATCGGCTCAACTGGAAGCGGAAAGAGCACGCTTATCAACCTTGTTCCGCGCCTTTATGACGCAACAAGCGGGCAGGTTTTTGTTGACGGAGTTGATGTGCGCGACTATAAAAAGCAAGCGCTTTACAGCAAGATGGGATATATCAGCCAGCGCGCGGTTTTGTTTACTGGTACGATTGACTCTAACGTCCGTTTGGGCGAGGTTAATGGATTAAAACCTGACACTGACGCGGCCGAGATGGCAACAAAATTGGCGGAGGCAAAAGAGTTTATTGACGCGCGCGAAGACAAGATGGGAAGCGAGGTCACCCAAAATGGTACTAATCTAAGCGGCGGTCAAAAGCAGCGAGTGTCGATTGCACGGGCACTTGCAAGAAAGCCTGAAATCCTTATTTTTGATGACAGTTTTTCGGCGCTTGACTATCAAACTGATAAAAAATTGCGCCAAAACCTTAAAGAACAGCTTTCTGGCACAACTTGTCTTATCGTTGCGCAGCGAATCGGTACCATCAAAAATGCTGACAAAATCATCGTGCTTGATAATGGCAAAATGGTGGGCGAGGGTACGCACGACGAGCTTTTAAAAAATTGTGAGGTTTATCGCGAGATTGCCCTAAGCCAATTATCAAAGGAGGAACTGGCAAGTGGCAAATAAAGAACAAAAACGTGCGCAAGGGCCTATGCACGGGCCACGAGTACACGAGAAACCTAAAAACTTTAAAGCCGCGATGGGCAACCTTTTAAGGTCAATGAAAGGCAACACCGCGTGGATAATTTGCGCACTTGTTTTTACTATTGCAAGCACTGCGCTTAGCATAATTTCGCCTAATATTTTAAAAGATTTAACAAATACGATAACTGCCGCAGTCCCTATTTTTGCTAATGGAATTTGGTTTAATGCGGGCGCACAGATGGATATGGGCGCGATTGAAAAATACGCGATTATACTTTCAATTATTATAATTTTAAATGTTGTGTTTAGCTATCTTCAAGGCCTTATTATGGCGCACGTTACGCAGCGAATTTCGCGTCAAATGCGAAGTGACATTTCAAAAAAAATAAATCGTCTTCCGTTTTCATACATTGACCACACAACCAACGGCGATATTTTAAGCCGCATCACCAACGATGTTGACACGATTACGCAGTCGCTTAATAACAGTGTGACCACACTTGTAAGTTCAATAATTATGCTTATCGGCACAACGGTTATGATGTTTATAACCAACTATGTTATGGCACTTTGTGCGATAATTTCTGCGTTTATTGGGTTTGCGCTTGTGGCACTTGTTATGGGCAAGTCGCAAAAATTCTTTATGGCGCAACAGCGAAACCTTGGCGCAATCAACGGCCAAATCGAAGAGAGTTTTTCTGGCCACGACGTTTTGATGGTGTCTAACGCGCTTGGTGAAGACAAGGCTAAGTTTGACACGCTTAACGCCAACCTTTATCGTTCGGGTTGGAAAGCGCAGTTTTTGGGTGGCCTTATGGGGCCAATCATGAACTTTATTGGCAACCTTGGCTATGTTGCGGTTTGCGTTGCGGGCGCGCTTTTGACGGCCAACGGAACCATAACTTTTGGCGTTATAGTGGCGTTTATGCTTTATGTTAGGCTGTTTACGAACCCACTTACGCAGTTGGCGCAAGTTGGGTCAAGCCTTCAAAGTGCGGGGGCTGCGGGCGAGCGTGTTTATGAGTTTTTAAACGCGCCAGAACTTGAAAACGAGGCAGACAAAATAACCAGTCTTCCTAACGTTGAGGGCAATGTTGAGTTTGTTAATGTACGCTTTGGGTATGAAAAAGACAAAGAAATTATTCACGATTTTTCAGCGTCAGTAAGGGCTGGGCAAAAGGTTGCGATTGTTGGCCCAACCGGCGCAGGAAAAACTACGATGGTTAACCTCTTGATGAAGTTTTATAACATCAATTCGGGCAAAATTTTGATTGACGGCGTTGATACGCACGACCTCTCGCGAGAGTATATTCACAGCCTTTTCGGTATGGTTTTGCAAGACACGTGGCTTTTTGAGGGCACGATTATTGACAACATTATATATAACCAACAGGGCGTTACGAAAGAGATGGTTGAGGTGGCGTGCAAGGCGTGCGGTCTGCATCACTTTATAATGACGCTGCCCGAAGGGTACAACACCGTGCTTGACGACAATACGTCAATTTCGGCGGGGCAAAAACAGCTTTTAACTATTGCGCGTGCGATGGTGCAAAACGCGCCAATGCTTATCTTAGACGAAGCCACCAGCAGTGTAGACACGCGCACCGAGGTGCTTATATCAAAGGCGATGGATGCCTTGGTAGCAGACCGAACAAGTTTTGTTATTGCGCACCGACTTTCAACTATCAAAAACGCCGACCTTATTCTTGTTATGGAAAATGGCGACATTGTTGAAAGTGGAACGCACGCCGAACTTCTTTCACGCGGCGGCACCTACGCTAAACTTTATAACAGTCAATTTGAAACTGTTGAATAAGTTGTTGTATTAAATTTTTTATTAGGACTTTTAACAAATGGGTTAAAAGCCCTTTTTTATTTATTTGAGTTCAAATATTTGATTTTATTGACATTTTTTATGATTTGCACTATAATTTACACATGTAAAATTTTAAGACATTTAAAATTTTTAATGGAGAAAATTATGAATATTTATTCTAAATTAATTGAAAATAACCCGCGTTTTAGCAGAAGACCAAAGTGGCCTAAAAAGGTTGTTATAACTGGCGGTATGCCAAACGGTAACAAAAAACTTCATATTGGGCATTTGGCGGCCGTTTTTATTTGGGCAGATGCTTTTGCGCGCTTTATGCGCAATAATATTGGCGAAGATAATGTTATTTTTGTTTCGGGGACGGACGGGTTTGGTTCTCCTACCGAAGAAAGGTATCGTATTGCTATAAATGACAAAACTTTTGAAGGCTCGATTGCGGATTTTGTTAAACTTCATCATGACGACCAAAAGCGTACGCTTGATAGATATAATATAAGCCTCAATCTTTTTGCGGCGTCTTGCCTTGACCCATTTGTTTCAACACATGAGGCAATGGGCAAAGAGATTTTTGATAAGCTTTCATCAGGCGGATACCTTAAACTTAGTGACTCGTTACAATTTTATGACACAAAACTTAATAAGTTTTTAAATGGTAGGCAGGTTGTTGGTAAATGCCCAATCGAGGGGTGTGCGTCGGAGGTTGGCTATGCGGATGAATGTGCGCTTGGCCATCAATATCAGCCAGAAGAACTGATAAACCCAGTAAGCACGCTTACAAACACTGTGCCAGAGTTAAGAAAGGCACAAAACTGGTATTTCCCGCTTGATAAATTCAAAAACGATTTGCATGAGTGGGTTGATTATTGCGCTAAAAACGCATCAACGCGATCATTTATGCTTACCATAATTAATGACTATTTAAGAAATCCTGTTATATTTGTTAATAAAAAATATATGGAGCAGGTTGACGGTCTTCGCGCCAAACTTCCTGAGTTTAAAACGATTGAGCCTAACAAAGGTGACCTTTATCAGCTTGAATTTGTTAACATTGAAGACCGTGATATCGCGCGCGAATTATTTGTTAAAGAGGGCGTAAGGTGCAAAACAAGCAATGCACTTTTCCCATTCAGGTTAACGGGCGACGTTAACTGGGGGCTTAAAGTGCCTAAAAGCGCGGCGCTTGAAAACAGCAATATTAAGTCGTTTTGGGTTTGGCCAGAGTCACTTTGGGCGCCAGTTTCGTTTACTGAATATTATTTAAAACAAAAGGGGAGCCATGAAACGTGGAAGGATTGGTGGTGTAACCCTGATTGTGAGGCTTGGCAATTTATTGGCGAAGACAATATTTATTTCTATGCCGTTGTTGAGCCGGCCATGTTTGAGGCGTATAACAAGGCAAATGCGGGTTCTAATCAGTTTATAAAGCCAAAAATTGTGTCAAACAAGCATGTACTATTTAAAAACGCAAAGGCCAGCAGCAGTGGTAAGTTTAAAGCGCCAACCGCCGAAGAATTGCTTGAAAACTATTCAGTTGATCAACTTAAAATGCATTTTCTTGCGCAAGGCCTTGAAACTAACCAATTTCAATTCAAGTCAAAGATTTACACCGACCCAGACTTTCCGGGCAAAGACCCAGTTGAAGCACAAGGCGATTTGCTGTTTAACATATTTAACCGCCTTGCTAGGTCAATTCTTTACACTCTTCAAAACAAGTTTGATGGCAAGATGCCCGTGGGTGAGGTATCAAGCGAGGTTCTTGAAAGGTCGCTTAACGTGATTTTGTCTTACGAGCAGTATATGTATCAGGCGCAGATGCACAAGATTATTTCATTAATCGATGTTTATCTAAGAAATGCAAACAAAGATTGGGCGCGTATTATGAACTTTTCAGACAAGTCAATAACACCCGAAATGCAAGCGCAAGAGATGATTGACGCGTTGCATATTTTAAGAACGGCGATGGCGATGGTTCGTCCTATCGAACAAAAAGGCACGGATATGCTTAAAGAGTATTTTGGGTTTACTGATGAGGTGTTTATGTGGCCATCAATATTCAAATCAGCCTATGATGTTATGAAAACGCCTAATAAGCCAGAATTTAAATTCTTGGAGCCGCGCGTAGACTTTTTCAAAAGAGAAAGCATTAAAGCCTAAAAGGTATGCTTAAATAGAGGTTTAGGCCTCTATTTTTTTGTGGGGGTAAATTTGGAGGAAGTGCGTTTATATTTGACAAGGGTTGGGAAAATTTATTAAAATATAAAAAAATAAATAAAGGAGAAAACAAAATGAAAAAACAAATTAAAGTCTTTCAAATTGGTTGTGGCAAAATGGCGGTGTACACTATGCGCTATGTATTTGAAAAGGGTGGCGTTGTTGTTGGCGGTGTTGATATTGACCCTAACCGTGTTGGCAAGGATATCGGCGTTATCATGGGAACAAGCAAGGTCGGCGTTGTGGTTGCGCACGCAAAAGACCTTGAAGCTGAGCTTAAACGCACAAAACCCGATGTTGCTATCATCACAACGATGAGCCTTTTAAGCGACATTTATGACTCGTTTATGATTTGCGCAAAATGTGGTGTTAATGCTATCACGACGTGCGAAGAAGCGTTTTTCCCTTGGAACAGTAATGAAAAAATGACCAAAAAGCTTGATAAAGTGGCCAAAGAAAACAACTGCACCTTGTCAGGCAGTGGGTATCAAGATTTCTCTTGGGGTCAGCTTATTTCAAGCCTTTGTGGTACAACGCAAACGGTTAAAACCATCCGCGGCCGCAGCAGCTATAACGTAGAAGACTATGGCATTGCGCTTGCCCAGGTGCACGGGGCAGGGCTAAGCCTTAAAGAGTTTGACGAAAAAATCGCCAGTGCTGACAGAATCAGTGACGAAGCGCGCCACGAGATTATCAAAAAAGGCGAATACAGCCCATCATATATGTGGACGGTTAACGGCTGGCTTTGTGAAAAACTGGGTCTTACCGTTGTGCGTCAAACCCAAAAGTGTGTGCCACAGACTTACAAAAAAGACCTTGTAAGCAAAACGCTTAATATGAAAATCCCTAAGGGTTACGCAACGGGTATGAGTGCGGTTGTTACAACCGAAACCAAAGAGGGCATCACGCTTATAACCGAATGTATTGGCAAGGTTTATGGGCCAGACGAGTTTGACTGCAATGAATGGACAATTGAAGGTGAGCCAACCACCACGGTAACGGTTAATCGCCCTGCTACCGTTGAGCTTACGTGCGCATCTATTGTTAACCGCCTTCCTGACCTTATCAACGCGCCAGCGGGCTACGTGACGACTGACAAACTTGGTGAGCTTACCTATCACGTTAAGTTTTAATCAATTAAATATTAAGAATAAATGAGATATTTGTTTTATAAGTCGCCTTTTGTGGCGGCTTTTTAAGTATAAAAATGTTTGACTTGCGGGGGCGCGATTGGGTATAATGGTGATAAGGAGAAGCGCGATGGGGCTTTTTGGCAAAAGGTTTAGTATTTTGAAACTGATTGGCCTTATAATTGCTGGGGTAGTGGTTATGCTTTTGATTTTTAAAGGGCAACTTAACGCGGCGGTGGCGGGGCTATGAAAAAGAATAAAACGTTACGTTTTTTTGTTGCGCTTTTGATTGTGCTTGTGTTTTTGGCTGGGCTGGTTGTTGGCGGGTATTTTATCCTTGATAAAACGGTTGTACCACGCTATTTCGGCATGTATGGGATACATAATATGGGCGAGCTTGTTCAAATGATGGGCACGCTTTATAACAGTAATAATGAAACAGATATTGTAACCAACGGGTTTTCAAGCGCTGACCTTGCGTCGGCGGAGGATAAACTTATAGCGGTTGGGTTCCCTAAACTTGAATCAACGGGGCGCCTTAATTACAGCGAGATTGGCGAAGGGCACGTTGCACCAACACCTGAATCAAGCACACAACTGACGGATAAAGAGCTTGCAAGCGTTTTGGGCGAGATGTTAAAGTCGGGCGTGATGGCGGAAAAACTTCCTGACCTAAAATACTTAAACACGCTATCGTTTACAATGCTTGAAACGATAATTAAGCCAACCAAGGTTGATGGCGTGGTTGACCCCGATTCGGCCAACGTTGTGTTTACGCTTAAACTTGACACGTCGTCTGTGCGCGAGCAAATGGCTGCCGAGATGGAGATGCCGCTGTTTTTGCTTAATATGATTGTGCCGAAAAAATTGTTTATAAACGTCAATTTTAACGTAAGTATTGTTGACGGCGAGTGGGTTTATTCAAACTCTAAAATTGCAATCAACGGCCGAACTAGCAAGCAGAGCGAGATTCTTTTAAACCTTTTAATATCGTTTATTTATCCAAAGAATGAAGAGATGACCATTGAAAAAATTAATCAGCAGTTTGGAGATGTGGTTAAAAAGGGGCTTGGACTGTTGGGCGAAGCAAAATTTTCGAGCACCGTTTCGGGTAATAAAAACGGAATTATTTTAACATTTAAATAATGGCATTCAACTATCAATATCAGATAAAACTGTATGGCAAAAAGATTTTTAATAATTAAATTAATATCAATGAACCAAAAAACTTAATAATTAATTTAAAATTTTAAAAAGTTATTGTCAAAATTAAATAGTGGTGATATACTATGTAAGGTTTATGGCACAATTTGTGCCACTTATGCAGCCGTAGCTCAGCAGGATAGAGCGATCGCCTCCTAAGCGATAGGTCGGACGTTCGAATCGTCTCGGTTGCACCAAATCAGGCTTTTGCATAGAATAATGTGAAAGCCTTTTTTGTTTGATTTATTAATTTTTGTAAATTTAGAGTTGTGAAAAGCTGCAGTTTTAAATTTGCGCAAGAATTAATTAAATACAAGCGCAATGTTTTATTTGTGTGATTTTATTAATTGTTGTTGAAATTTTGGCATAAAGTATGCCATAAATGTAAAAAATTGCGTAAAATTTTATAATTTGGCCAATTAGTTTAATAAAATTGCATAAAAAACGCAAAATTGCAATAAGTTTCATAAAAAACAGCGTAAAAAATGTAATAAAAATGCAATTTCAAGCAAAAAAACGGCTAAAAAAAGAAGAAATGGAGAATGTATGGCAAAAGATTTTGTAAGCTTAAAAGAGGTCAACCGAGAGATAAAAAAAGACCAATTAAAGGTAATTCGTGATGCTGAAAGCAGATACCGCGGGCAATTGTTTGAGCTTGTCAACTCAATATTAGAGCGCAAGGGCGGAGTTAAACTTGTGCTTGTTGCGGGGCCAAGTTGTGCAGGAAAAACAACCTCGGCACTTTTGCTTAAAGATATTTTAACTCAAAAAGGCAGAGATGTTTGTCACGTTGAGATGGATAATTTTTTCAAAAGCTGGTGTGACAGGAAAGTTTTGCCCGATGGCTCAGTTGATTTTGATTCAATTGATGTTGTTAACCTTGATTTGATTGAAAAATGTTTCGCAAGGCTTTTAAAAAATGGCGTGGCGATGTTTCCTAAGCACGATTTTGTTTCGGGAATTAATTATCCGAATAAAATAAAATATCAAATTAAAAAAAATACGATAATTATTTTAGAGGGCATCCACGTTTTAAACCCAATTTTAATTGAGCGCCTTGGGATAAAAAATTATGCTAAGGTTTATGTTGATATGTTCACCGGATTCCGTAATGAAAGTCTGGCCATAGACGGGCAGAATTTTAGGCTTGTAAGGCGAATGGTAAGGGATATGAGCCGCAGAGGCGTGACGCCTGAAAAGACCTTATCAATGTGGGGCAATATTTGTAAAGCTGAAAGTGAATATATAGCGCCATTTAAGGAGGACGCGGATTATCTTATTAATTCAAGCCATAGCTATGAAATGGGCTTGTATAAAGGCGCTATTTTGGAAGGCGTAAGAAAGGGTGTTTTAAGTTTTGAAAAATTGCCTTGGCTTGCCCTGTTTAAAGAGGCTGAGGAAGTTGACATCTCGCTTATTCCAAAAACCACGCTTATGAAAGAATTTATAAATATTGATTAATTAAAATAATTAAATTATTAAATAAATTAAATTAAGGTTTAAATATTTAATATTAAAATAAAATTATTAAAATATTAGATAAATTCTAATAATTAAAATGATTTAAAAACAACTAAAAAGCACCTCTAAATTGAGGTGCTTTTTAATTATTAATTTATTATTGTGATAATTATTTTTAATTTATTATTTAACCGACAGAAAATGTATTAATTAATAATAATTATATTACTGTTATTTAAGGCATTAAATATTTAATTCATTATTAACTTAATATTTATTTAATTTTTACAAAATACTTAATTTGCTGTCAAGGGTTGGCGGAGCGGTGGTAACGTTTAAAAGTTTTAAAACGGTAGCGCCAATATGGTTAAAGCCCTCAATGGTGCCAAAGTTGCCCGGCGTGATTTGTTTGCCATAGATTAAACAAGGGATATATTCTCGGCTGTGGTCAGTTGACTCGGTTGCGGGGTCACAGCCATGGTCGGCCGTTATGATTAAAACGTCATCGTCTGCCATTTTTTTGATAAATTTTTCAACCAACTTGTCAAAGGTTGAGAGTGTAGCGGCGTAGCCGTCAATGTCGTTTCTGTGGCCAAACTTCATATCAAAATCGCACAGGTTAACAAAACATAAGCCGTTAAAATCTTGTTTTTGCATATTCAAAAGCTTATTAATACCGTCGTCATTTCCCGTTGTTGATGTGTCACTATCTAGGTAAGTATGTGCAAAAATGTCCCCAATTTTGCCAATCCCGATGGTTGCTTTTGCGTTTTTTTGAAGTGTGTCAAGCATGTTGCATGGGGGTGGCACAAGCGAAAAATCGTGCCTGCCATCGGTACGCGTAAACCCGCCAACCTCGCGAATAAAAGGCCTTGCGATAATGCGCCCAACGGCGTATTTACCCTTACAGATGGTGCGCGCGATCTTGCATAACTCATAAAGTTTCTCGCGCGGATAAATGCTTTCGTGACACGCGATTTGAAGCACGCTGTCTGCCGAGGTGTATACAATAGGGTAGCCCGTTTTTAAATGCTCTGCACCATAATCAATGATAACCTGCGTTCCCGAATACGGCTTATTGCATAAAATTTTTGTACCCCACGCCTTTTCAAGTTTTTTAATCAGCGCGCGCGGAAAACCGTTAGAGAAAGTTGGAAAAATATTTTTTGTTATAAGCCCCGAAATTTCCCAGTGCCCAGAGGTGCTATCTTTGCCCGTTGACAGTTCGCTAAGCTTGCCATAAACGCCGATTGGATTTTCAGCCTTTGGCAAAAAGCCCGTTCCGTCAATATTAAACAGCCCTAATTTAGTAAGCGTTGGTACTTTTAAATTTATGCTTGACGAAACCGCCTTTAATGTGTTTGACCCTTCGTCGCCATACTTTTTTGCATCGGGCGTTTCGCCTACTCCAAAACTGTCACAAACAACCAAAAAAACTCGTTTACTCACTTACAGCTACCTCCAACGCTAATACTATCATATTCGAAAAACTTGTTTCACGTTCATCCGCGGTAAGGCACTCACCCGTTATCAAATTGTCACTCACAGAGCAAAGTGCAAGCGCATTCTTTTTATATTTTTGTGCGTTAAAGTAAAGCGCGGCGGACTCCATCTCAACGGCAACACAGTTATAATCGGCCATAATTTTAGCCTGCAACTCGTCTCCATAAAAAGTGTCGGTGCAAAACAAATTTCCGCAAACTAGGGCAAAATTAAGTTTTTTTGCCACTTTTTCACATAATTTTGCCAGTTTTTGCGTTTTTTGCAACTTCACAATTTTGCCATTTGAAATATTTGCGTAATTGGTTTTGGTAACAGATGTGTCACCTAAAACTATGCTTGCAAGTTTAATATCCTTGTTGTTGGCGCCGCAAGTGCCAACGCGAATAATGTTTTTAACATTGTAGAAATTAAAAAGTTCATAACTATAAATACCCATAGATGGGTTGCCCATGCCCGATGCCATAACCGATACAGGCTTACCTTTATATAGTCCAGTGTAGGCAAGTTCACCCCTTACTGAGTTAATAAGTTTTGCGTCAGTTAAAAACTTTTCAGCGATAAATTTGGCGCGGTTTGGGTCTCCGGGCATTATAACGGTTGGGGCGAATTCGCCGTTTTTAGCGCCTATGTGAGGGGTAGGTGTTTTGTCCATTTTTTTACAAAACCTCCTTAAATATTTAATTTTTGCGCGATTTTTTAATATTTTTGCGCGCGTTTTGCGCTTTTTATAATTGAGCAGTACCAATGTCTAATTAATCTAATTATGATAAATGGATTGTTTAATTAGTTTTTGTGTTTAAATTAGTCAATTAGTCTAAATATATTTTATCCTATTTTTAAAAATTATCCAAACAAATGATATGTGAACGAGAGAATTTTTTTAATAAAAATTTTGGTATTAATTTGACAAACGTAGCAATATTTTTTAAACTGAAAAAAGAGGGGTTGTTATGAAAATAGGTTTTGATAATAAAAAGTATATAAAGCTTCAAACTGAAAAAATTATGGAGCGCATTTCAAAATTTGATAGTAAACTGTATATGGAGTTTGGGGGCAAGCTTTTTGATGACCTGCACGCGTCGCGAGTATTGCCCGGTTTTGAGCCAGACGTAAAAATTCAAATACTGAAAAAACTTAAAGATAAGGCCGAAATTATAATCGTTATAAGCGCAAACGATATCGAGAAGCACAAGGTGCGGGCAGACTATTCGATAACCTATGACTTTGAGGTTTTAAGACAGATGGACAACCTTCGTGCTGAGGGACTTACTGTTAGTGCGGTAGTTATCACGTTGTTTAACGGCCAGCCATCGGCGCAAAAATTTGCAACGAAATTAGAGCGTCGCGGTGAAAAGGTGTATTTTCATCATTACACCAAGGGTTATCCTAACGACGTTAAAACTATCGTAAGTGACGAGGGCTATGGCGCGAACCCGTATATTGAAACGACCAAGCCGCTTGTGGTTATAACGGCGCCCGGCCCCGGAAGTGGGAAGCTGGCAACTTGTCTTTCGCAGCTTTATCACGAGTATAAGCGCGGGGTAAAGGCGGGCTATGCTAAGTTTGAGACCTTCCCGATTTGGAGCCTTGACCTTAAACATCCCGTAAACATCGCCTATGAAGCGGCGACGGCCGACCTTAAAGATATTAATATGATTGACAGCTTTCACCTTAAAGCCTATGGCGAGGTTGCTGTTAATTATAATCGCGATTTAGAGTGTTTTCCGGTTGTGTCAAATATCATCACTAAAATCACAGGTGACAGCAAGCTTTATCAGTCGCCAACCGATATGGGCGTTAATATGGCTGGTTTTGCTATCAAAAATGATAAAATTGTTAGACGGGCAGCTGAGTTTGAGGTTATAAGGCGCTATCAAAAGGCGCTTGTTGACTTTAAGCTTGGGCAGGGCAGCCTTGAAACGGCGCAGCGCATTGAGCTGCTTATGAGTGAGCTTAAAATTTCGCCAGCCGACCGAGAGATTGTACCTAAAACTGCGCGTATGGCTAAGGATTTTAGTGTGCCTGTTGTTGGACTTCAACTTGAAAACGGCACTTGTGTTTTTGGTAAAAATAAAGACCATATAAGCGCTGCGTCGGCGTGCGTGCTTAATGCGCTTAAAACTATCGCAAAAATTGACGACAAGATTGAGCTTATCCCTGAAAATATTTTGCTTCCGGTTTGTGAGGTAAAGCGCGACAGGCTTAAAGTTAGAAATGGCCAATTAAGCCTTAAAGATACGCTTTTGGCACTTGCTATTTCAAGTTCGGTCAACCCTCTTGCTAAATGCGCGATTAATGGCCTTGACAACCTTAAAGGGTGTGAGGCGCATAGTTCGTGCATCCTTGCTAGTGAGGACGACCAAACCCTTAAACAACTTGGAGTTTACATCACTTGCGACCCCAAATTTTCAAGCAAAAATCTTTATCAAAATTAAACCTTAAATAAGACAAAAATAAATATAAATAAAAAACCCTTAAAGATAGCCGGCCATGATTAATCATTGCCTTACTGACTTTAGGGGTTTTATTTTAATGCTAGTCTTTGCACTTTTTAGCACCTTTATATTATTAAAGGTATAATTTTGCGCAATTATATTTAATTATGATAAGATTTTGGTGAAATTTTGTTAGTTTAGTGCAAAAAAGCAATAAAAACTATAAAAATGACGCAAAAATTATAGATTTTGATATAATAAACAAATTTTAGAAAAGCGCTTTTATTGTGGTTATTGCTTAATATTAAACAAACCAAGTGTGGCATTTATTTGCTTTTATACGCTTGTGATAGAGCCGGTTATTGTTATGGTGGTTACGCCATCGCCACTGTCGTCTGCGGCTGGTACATTGATGTTTTTAATGGTGCTGGTGTTTGGCAAAGTAAGTTTGTTGATTGATGGTTCGATGGTATAGTCGCTATTTGTCCATGTTTGGCTTACGCCGCCCGTTGAACTTGTTATGCTTGAAACGATAAAGTTTGCGGGCAAAACATCTGTCAAAACAACGCCTGTTGCGGCGGTATTGCCCGAGTTGGTAAGAGTAAAGGTATAGCTGAATGTTTCGCCAACACTTACCTCGCTGTCGCTGGTAGACTTAGTGATTGTTACCCTTGCGTTTGGGTTGGCAGTGATGGTAGCGGCGGTGGTTGCCGAAATCTGTGTGCCGGTGGTGCTGCCGCCATTAGCCGTTGCGGTGACAGTGTTAGTGATGGACGTAACCGTTGAGGCAATATCGGTGGATACCATTGCGACATATGTTAAATACGCCGTTGCTCCGCTTAAAAGAGGTGCTGGAAGGGTGAATGTAAGTGGGCTTGTTGCGGTTGGCGCGATTATTTCGCGGCTGTTTGGCAAAATTAAAACTGCCGAATTGGTAAGATATGTTAAATGTCCCGCGCCCGAAAGGTTGTCGCTAAGCATTATGTTATAAAGGTCGCTTGTGCCAATATTTTTGATAATAACCTGATACGTGATGTTTTCTCCGGGAACGAAAGTTTGGGTAAGCGAAACCTTGTTAAGGTTAAGGCTGAATTGGTCAAGAACGTTGACCTCGGTGACGTTGCTTAACGCTGTGCCGCTTGCGGTTCCGTTGTTAAACGTGATGGTGCCTTGGTTTGAAAGAATTGCCATAAATTTGTCCTCCTTGTTAGATTTGAAAGAGTGTCTTTCAATTTATATTATGATGCGCACGTGGGTATCGGTGACAAGGCGAACGATTAAGTGGCGAATTATACGGCGGCTAAGAGTGTTTGGCTACCCTTCAAAGTGGCGGTAAAAAAATATAAGAAATTTGTAAAAATGTGTTGACATATCGCGTGTTTTAAGTTAAAATAAATGAGCGTTTATATATGGCGGTTTAGCTCAGTTGGCTAGAGCGACCGGTTCATACCCGGTAGGTCGATGGTTCAAGCCCGTCAACCGCTACCATATTTGGCCCCATGGTCAATCGGTTAAGACATCGCCCTTTCACGGCGAAGTGAGCAGTTCAACTCTGCTTGGGGTCACCATTAAGTCACTCGTTTGAGTGATTTTTTGTTGCAAATTTTTATCTTTAATGGTAGGCAAAGGTATAAAACTGTGGCGGGGTAGAGGACAATAATACGGGAAACCAACTTGTTCAGAACGACAAAAAATAGTTAGGCGTTATAAAAAAACTAACTTAATGGGTAAGCGCTGCAAAAAAGTTGGTTAAAAAGTTGATATAATCGAAAAAATGTGATAAAATAATATTTAATTAAGGGTTGGAGGAAGTTATGGACGTTTTGCAGTATATTTTGTTAGGCGTTTTTGCTTTTTTGGTGATAGGGGCTACCGTGCTTACTATCGTAAGTGCAACTAAGGGCAAAAAAAATAAGCCAAGAGTGGCAGAAAAAACAGTCGAAAAAGACGGGGTTAGATACACGCCGAATGAAAATATTGAAACGGCGGAGGGCGATTTAAAGGTGTCTTACGTGCGCGAGGATATTTTGTTGCAGCCGCGCAAAATGGTTTTGGTTGGCAAAAAAAGCGCAGTTAAACCCGGTAAATATACCGTGCTTTCGGCCTATGAAAATGAAGAAAATTTTAATATCCGTATCGGTAATTTTGTTAAAGAATATCATCACGGTCAAGAAATTGTTTTGGCCGATGGTGACGAGATTTGTCCAACCAGTTCAACAATTATTTTAAGATAGTTTTTAATATTTTAATTCATTTAATATGTTAATTTTTAACAATTTGACGTTAAAAATGTTAGTAATTAATTTTAGATAAAATTATTATTAATTCAAAATAAAAAGGCGGCGAAAAAGCCGTCTTGTTTTATTATTTAAAATGCAGCAATCCCTTAAAAAACTGAGATTAACAGCACTATTAAAATTTTTAATTATATTATTTTATTATTAATTTTTTGTATGGTTTTTATTTAATATTAATTATTTTGCAGTCAATTTTGTACGTATTTAAATTAATATTAATAATTTATTAATTATCATTAATTTTCAGATTAATAATTATTAAAACATTATTTATTTTATTAGTTTTGCTTATTAGTTAGTGTTATATAAGTTTAGCGTTATATAAGTTTTAAGCGGGGTTCGTTTGAATTATATATGTTTTAATATGTAATTAGTCGGCGTCATAAAAATTTAAGACGTCCGCATAAACCTTGTCGCGTCCAATTTCGTTATGGACTTCGTGGCGCATAGACGGATATAGTTTTAGGCTGACGTTAAGGCCAAGGTTTTTATAGATTTTATATAACTTTTTGACCATTTCGCCGTTGTTTGAAAAGCGGTCTTCAAGCCCCGCGATAAGCATAAGCGGCTTGTTTTTGTCAATACGAGAGAGGTCTTTCTTTTTGTAAATCTTGGTTGAAGCGCTCATCAGGTCATAATAGAATTTGGCCGAAAATGGCACGCTGCAAAATGCGTCCGCACGGTAGGCAGCAACCACGTCTTTGTCATGCGAAATCCAGTATTCGTCAGACGCAAGCCCCTTGTTATACTGTTTAAAACTCAATTTTTCAATGAGTTTGGCGGGCGCGTCGTTGCCCTTAAATGTTTTGGTTATGCCCGCAACGATTTTGGCGAACTTGTTAAGCGGGCGGTTCATATAACTGGTGCCGCAGATAATCGCCTTGCTGTAAAGAGAGCAGTCTTGAATGTATTTTTGCGTGATAAGCGACCCGTAACTGTGGCCATAAATAAATAGCGGCAGCGACGGATATTTTTCTTTCAAAAATTTACTAATTTCAATTTCGTCACGCACGGTGTCAAGATACAGATTGCTTTTTTGATTGTATTTGCCAACGCGCTCAGGGCTGCCCGCAGTTAGGCCGTGCGCACGGTGGTCATCAGCAAAAACGATATAGCCGTGTTTGTTAAGAAACTCGGCAAGCGGCGCGTATCTTAGCGAATGCTCACTCATACCGTGAATAATTTGCACCACCGCCTTGGGTTCGGTTGTGTCGCCCCACAGATGACAAACCAACTCGGTACCGTCAAAAGACTTAAATTTGATTTCTTCCATTTTGTTCTCCTTGTTATAAATTAATTTATGTAAATTGTGATTTAAAAATTTAGTAAAATTTGATTTAAAAATTTAGAAGATGGTATTAGTGGACTGTATGTGCGTGTCATTTGCTGTAACAAATCAATACTTTGCAAAACAATGCGCTATTTATTCAGGCATTGTTTTACTGCGGCGTGCCAGCCGTCAAGGTTGCGCCTTATGTCTGTGCGGTTTGATTGTGGCGTATAGATTTTAAACACTTGAATCCTTTTGGCAATATCGTCAAGCCCCGTGAATGCGCCCGTTGCCAGCCCAGCCATAAATATAGCGCCAAGCACCGTACTTTCACTGTCACACACATCGATTTGCGCGCCAGTTAAATCGCTTTGAAACTGCATCAAAAAGTTGTTTTTAGTTACGCCGCCATCAACACGAATGACCTTTGCACGGGTGTGACACTCGTCGGTTAGCACCTTTAAAACGTCATAAACTGAGTAGGCGATGCCCTCAAAAATCGCGCGGGCGATGTGCGCCTTTTCAGTTGCGCGGGTAAGGCCAGTGATTATCCCATTTGCGTCCATATTCCAATATGGGCACCCCATCCCCGTAAACGCGGGCACCATATAAACGCCGCCGTTGCTGTCAAGTTTTGAGGCCAATTTGTCCATCTCTTGGGGGGAGTCAAACAGGCCAATTTCATGCGTTGCCCAGTCAATAATAGTGCCGCAGTTATACACACTGCCCTCAAGCGCGTAACAAACTTTTCCGCCGATATTAAATGCCACGGTAGATAAAAGTTGGTCGCTTTGCGCGGGCTTTCTGCCGGTGTTTATAAGCATAAAAGAGCCCGTACCATAGGTGTTTTTAATACTGCCAAATTCTGTGCAGCCTTGCCCGAATAGGCTTGATTGTTGGTCACCAATAAGCCCCGCGATAGGCACTTTTAATTTGCCAATTTTAGCGGTGCCAACAACCTCGCTGTTAGACACAATCTTAGGTAAAATATGGCGTGGCACCCCAAAAAGCGTTAAAAGCTCATCGTCCCAATCAAGAGTGTTTAGGTTAAACAGTTGGGTGCGGCTTGCGTTGGTCATATCCGTTACGTGCGCCTTGCCCCCCGTTAGTTTATAGGTTAAAAAACTTTCAATTGTGCCTACTAACAGGTCGCCCGATTTAAGCGCGGCCTTAACCGCGTCATTGTTTTTTAAAAGCCAGCGAATCTTGCTTGCGCTAAAATAACTGTCAGGCATAAGGCCGGTTTTTGCTTTGATTACCTTGGCAAGAGGCGAGGCTTTAAGTTTTTTGCAATAGTCCGCCGTGCGTCTGCATTGCCAACAAATGGACGGAGCCAGCGCCTTGCCTGTCTTTCTGCTAAACGCCACAACACTTTCACGCTGGTTGGTGATGCCGATACCAAAAATGTCTTCTTGGTTTATGCCCGCCGTAATTTCTTCAAGCGCAGATTTGACGATTTTCCAGATTTCTTCGGCGTTATGCTCAACCCAGCCGTCGTTAGGGAAATATTGCTTAAACGCGCCGCGGCTTATTTTTTCAATCTTGTTAGTGCGCACATTAAACAAAACGGCACGCGCACTTGTTGTGCCCTCATCGATACCTATAATGTATTTCATTTTGTTCTCCCTTTTTTAATAGTTTACAACAATTTAAAAATTTTTCAAAATATTTTTAAGGTCAATAAAATTTGACAAATATTTTGTTAACCTTTAAAATATGTATAAGGAGAAAATATGGATAAA
>ULNJ01023739.1_pt1 | contig 21862 bp, 16 predicted proteins | sample 1951891 | NCBI WGS metagenome assembly ULNJ01 (sample SAMEA4835574, study PRJEB28245) | human gut metagenome | biome: gut microbiome; material: fecal sample | place: Denmark | collected 2008 | reverse complement strand
TTTTAATATTTTTATCTAAAGAACTACAACAGCGTAGCAAAAGCTAAAAAAAAAAAGATTAGTTTGCACTAACCATATTACATCTTATCACTACTCTTTTTAAAGCATCCTTAGTACAAGTATAAAGGGTTAAATCAAAATCACTTTCGATCATCTCCTTTATAGAAGTAGGTAATAACTCCTCAACTAATTCAACTTCATATATATATTTATTATTTAAAACATCAGTAAATATTACTAAATCTCCTTTTTTTAACTTATATAAATTACCAAAATGAGCTTTATATGAATGACCACATATAACCAAATTATTATTCTTAATAGAACCATAATAAACAGCGGGAGATATCTTTAGAGAATTATAAGAATAATATTTTGTAATAGCTAAGTTTAATTCTAAAGTTGGAATATCTAAATAGCCAACATATTCTACATTATTAATAACTATACTATCAATATTATCATTATCTAAATTATTAGTTTTATCTAATAAAACACCCATTGTATTATCATTCATATCTTTAGAATATTCTTCTTCTACTTCAAAACGTAATAATAGTAATAAAGAACTAAAAACAAATGAAATACCAATTATAAATAATATCTTAGATATCTTATTCATTATTAACCTTATTATACACTAAACCAGATATAATAAATAACATTCCTACAAAAGATAATATACTAACCATATAATGATTATTTCCTGTATAAACTAAAGTTTTAGTATTAGTAACAATGAACAAATTATCTTCTTGTTGATATGATGCTGTATATCCTTTAGGAACTTTAGTTTCTAATACTCTATATTTGTCACTTTTTTCTAAATATTTCCAAGTATAAGTCCAATTATTATCTTCGTTTAAAATAATCTTGTCTATTACTTTATCATCAAGTAATAAAGATATTTCAATATTCTTAATATTATTTATTTCTCCCAATTTATTACTATTACTTAAATTCCATACTTTTTTAACAGTAACATCCATTACTCTAACAATATCTGTTTTAGGCTTTGCTTTAATATCATATACCCATTTATCTTCTATAACTTCAGGTATCATTACTAAAAATGGTTCTATCTTAGAATAATTCTCTACTCTATTAGTTTGTTTAACTAAATATAAACCTAAATCTAAGTTATTAAACTTAACTATTCCATCTTTATTAGTAATTAAAGTAATACCATCATTATTATTATCTAAACATTTATCTATACTATTAGTATCTAGGTTATCTTTAGAAAGATTACACAAACTAAATTCATCAATAAAATCTAATGTTAAATTATGATTTTCTTCATTAGCTAAAGCAACTTTATAAATTGTAATAGATGCTCCTTCTATAGTAGTATTTTCTTCCTTTACTTTAAGTTCTATTTCAATAGAACCCTTATTATTAAAGTCCACAATATTACTAACATCTGCTTTAACATAATTAAAGCTAATTAAGCATAGAATAAGTAAAATATATGCATACTTTTTCATATATAACCTCCATAAGTTATCTTCCATGTGGATAAAGAAATTCTTCATATTTATTAATATTAACCCTTTTAACAGGTTTAATAATTGTAATTATTAATAGTAGTAATATAATAGGCGTAGATAATATTGGTACCACTATTAAATTGTTAATTTTAAATCCTTCAGTAGTAATGTAAGATTTCTTTTTTGTATTTTCTATTCTAACTCCTCTTACTAATAACCTATGTGTATTAATACCATATGGTGTACAAGTAAGTAAAGTAATATAATCTTTATTTTCTTCTATTTTTATATTATCTCTATTATTAGGTTTAACTATAACAATTTTATCTACTTGATAAGTTAAAACCTCATCTAATATAGTAATCTTAAATGTATCTCCTATTTCTAACCTATCTAAGTTAGTAAATAATTTAGCAGAAGGTAATCCTCTGTGGGCTGATAGAACACTATGTGTAGTTAAACCTCCAATAGGAAGCGAACTGCCTTCAATATGTCCCACACTAGAATTTAACACTTCGTTACTAGTACCATGGTATATGGGTAATTCTACTTTGATTTTTTCAATTGTAATATAACCCATCATCCCATCCTTATTAATATTTAATAAATCATAATAATTATTTAATCTATCATAATTCAAAAGAGGTTCTTTAATTTTACTTAAAGCAATATTGTAATTTATAGCACTCTCTTTTTCTTTTTCAAAATCTATAAAATTATTACTATTTATAATATTTTCATAATTGGATATCATTCTAGATTGCTTTTTTTCATTATAATAATTACTTAAACTAGGATAAAATAGTGTCAAAAGTCCTATGAAAAAAAATATTATCATAATAATAGTAGTCTTTCTTTTTCTCATTTGACTTTACCTCACTTTTATCTTTTTTTAAGATACTAGGAAAGGATAAAATCCTTTCCATACATCTATATATTATTATATATTTGCTTTATAAGCTCTTAATTTAGTAACTAGTAATAAACCAAATCCTAAGATTAAAATTAAACCAAAGGTAATAAATAGCATTGTTCCAATACCACCTGTTTCAGGTAATAATGAACCAGTATAGTTAACTACACTAATGTCATTTATATGAAAACTATTATCATTATTTTTTCCTTTTACTTCTACTTTTTGTTTACTAGTTAATTTATTGTATCCTTCTGGACTAACAACTTCTTCTAAGTAATAAGTTCCAGCATCTAAACCTTTAATTGTAGCATGACCTACTTTAATAGTAACTCCTGTTTCGCCCCCAACTGCAACACGGTATATAGAATCTGCTTCATTTTCTAAAACTACTAAGATTTCTTTATCTTTATCATATAGTTTAAATTCAGCTCCTTCTATTTCGTTTTCATCTGCATCTGTTTTCTTTAGATTAAATTTATATGTATAAGTTGTTGTTGTTTTTGTTTCTGTAGTATCATTACCATATTTTAAATTAGTTTCATTAATATTTCCAGCACCTTCAATAGTAGCATTTTCATTTAATGTAGCAGTATATTTAACCACTATTTTAGTATTTCTAGGTTGTTTTGCAATAAATTCATTATCAAATGTTACAGTAAATGTATACCCATCTACATTTGTATTTACTGTATAATATTGTTCATCAATTGCAACTTCATCGTTGTTATCAATAACATATGCTTTAATTGAACCAGGATTTAATGTTAAACCTGTACTCATTTTATCATATAAAACATAATCTTTAAAACCAGCACCAGTTGTAATAGTAGATTTAAATTCTACTGTATCACCAATTGTAGCATCATTTTCTTTACCATAAACACCAGTAGAGTTTTCTTTTACTTCCTTATCTACTTCAGGTTTAATTGTATTTTTTTCATTAATTTCTCCATTTGGATTAGTTGTAGTTAAATGTAGTAATGAACCTACACTTGAACTTACTAAGTAATAACCTAAATCTAATTCTGTAAACTTAACAGTAGTAGATGTAGCTGTCTTGAATGCTTCTGCCTCAATAGAATTAGCTTTTGCATAAGCGATTGCTTCTTCAGTAAATTTTACTTGATCAGCATTTTCTTTCCATACATAGTATGTATTTCCATTTTCATTTTTTGCTTCTAAGTATTTACCACCTTTACTTGCATCATTGATAAATGCTTGCCATTTAGTGTTAGCCCTGTAAATATAATGATTATTTTGTGCATCATATGTTTCTAGGTCTAAAATTCTATAAATAGAATAAGTTTCATTTACTATAGCATTATTTATAGTAATTGTACCTTTTGTACCATCTGCTTTTACATTACCTACTTGTGCTAGACTAAGTACTAGTAATAGTAATAAGCTTAGTGTTTTTTTGATTTTTTTCATTTTCTTTTTTCCTTTCTTTTTTTACTTAATGTTTAATTATCAGCCTTTTTGTTAAAGCATTAAGTGTTATATAAACAATAGGTATTCCTAATAAGAAAACTCCTATTATTCCCAAAATTAACATTGAAGAACTACCTGTAGCTGGTAATAAATATCCTGAAATATTAGTAACCAATACTGTGTTGTCTTCTTTCAAAACAAGTAAATTATTATTATCAAATTGAGTTCCATTAACTTGATATTTAACAATAAACCCATCTGTATCTATTTCATTAATCTTATAATTAATCTTATATGGTAAATCTATTATTTTAATTTCTTCATTATGTTTTAATTTAAATGTTGCTTTACCATCTATAAATTCTATATTTTCTGTATTTATATTTATATTTCTTCCTAATTTTCTTTGAATAGTATACGTTCCTACTAAAGGAGCATTTTGATAAGTAGCTTCTATTTCAAAATTAAATTCTTGGTTTGATATAGTACCATCAATAACTTTCTTAATAATTAAATTCTTGGTTTTATAGTTATTAACTATTTGATAGTTATTAACTATTTGATTATATAGTATATTAGTACTGGTATTACCATATGAAACTGTAACTTGATATTCTGTGGTATCTATGTTATGGTATTCGTCAGTTTCTACTTCTTTTAGTTTGTATTTGTGACCAGAAGGAATGTTTGTAAATATTACTTTTCCTTCTTCGTTAGATGTGCTTGTTAGTTGATAATTTTTATCCATGTATTTGCGTTCTTTTTGACAAGGACAATTGTCATGGTCATGGACTAGGATAAACTTAGCTCCACTTAATGGTTTGTTACCATAATTGGATACCTTATTGAATTCTAATTTGCCTAAATATCCTTCTACTTGAGGTATTTTGAAATCAATAGAACCATTTCTAGGTTTACCATTCTCTTTAACTATATAATTCAAAGTGGTTTTACCATTGGTGTTATAAATATTGCTAGGAATAAAACCATTTTGTTCATTCTTTAATCTTATACGATATTTGATTTCATAATTGTAATAAGTTACATTATTTTCAGTTCTAATAGTTGGATTCGAATTTTTTAAATCCCATTTTATTCTATCCTCAATAAATGTCGCTGTATTTGGATATGTCGTAGTTTTAACAACTGAATCTTTTAATTCATCATTATCTCCATATATACCAACAAAATCAATTATTTTTGGTTGATTGCTAAAATTCATTGGATCTTCAGTAACCCATGTTGCCTCAGACAAAATTATAATTTGTTGAAAAATGTTAGTAAAGGCATCAATCATAGCATTTTTATTAGTAACAGGTTTATAATATCCCGAACCAATCTTATTTTTAAGCCATTCTTCATATGCCTTAGTACTCGTGGCACTTCCAATTTCATAAGTCGTAGAAGTTCTATCTACTACCGAAAAATTCTTTCCTACTGTTTGATCTATATATTGTTGAATTGTTTGCCCACCAATATCAACACCTATTGAATAAATTTTAATGCCCTCTTTTTTAACTTCTTCTGCCTTTTCTCTTGCACGTATAGCAGCTCTATCACTATAACTTGTTCCAAGCTTACATGCTTTACCATCTATGTTATCGAAAAATTGTCCTTCTACTGATTCCTTTGCATTTGGAGTATATGGATCATACCCCTTATAAGAAGTACCTTTTATATATGTTGTTGGAAATCCATCAGATAAGAAAATAATATGTTTTGAACTTGCATTTGACTTATTTAACATATCCTTTGCTTGTTTTAGTCCAGCCTCAATATTTGTAAATCTAGAGTGAGACTTATCATATCCAGGTGCTTTTGCTATTTTATCTGTTGTGTCATTCATTGTCTTTTTTAATGTTTTTGCTTGTGTTGTTGTCATACATTCTTGTAATTCAAATATTTTATGACTATCAGTGTTAAATGCTACAAACCCAATTTTTCTATTTATATTGTTTCCACTTGCAGAATGTTCGGCAAATTTATCTATAAATTTTTCTGCTGCTTGTTGAGCTGCTGCAAGTCTTGTGGTATCTCCCATTTTTTGGTTCATCGTATTAGATATATCCATAACTATTACAACAGCTAAATCTGGATATTCTGCTTTGGTTCTTGTCTCAACATTCAAAACAATATCAAAATAATTTTCTAATTCTGTTGGATAGATATTCTTGCTTACTTTAATCCCATCAGCCTTATTTTCGGCACTACCACCAGGATTTTTTATTTGATTCTCATTATTACTCGATTGTGCCACTAATGTTATCGGGTCTAAACACATTATAAATGCCACAAATAGATACAATATTTTTTTAATTTTTTTCATAATATCCCCCTGAAAAATAATTATTAAATTTTTCCAATTTTTTTAAATGGCCAGATACGAAAAATTACTTTACCAATAACATTTTCGTTTTTTATTAGACCGATATCTTCACTACGTGAATCAGTTATAACATCTCTTTCGTCACTTAAAACGAAATAATTATTATCACTTACCTGTAGTGGATATTTAATATCACTTTCCCCTTTTCTAAATTCTTTTATATACTTTTCTTCTATTTTATTTCCATTAACATAAACAAAACCGTTTTCATCTATATTAACAAAATCTCCCTGTATAGCAATTACTCTTTTAACTAGAATTTTATTGCCATGATAGAATGTTATTATGTCTCCTCTTTTAATTTTTCCAATTTTAGAAGTTAAAACAATTTCATTATCATTTAAAAGAGGTTTCATACTAGTATCTGTAATCTCAATAACAGGCATAAATAGTGTTGCTGAAATACATGATAATGCTAGAATAATAATTAATATATATATTGTACTTCTAAGTAAATTAGAAAAACTATGTTTATAATTTTCTCTATGAATTTCATTTTCTAAAGAACTAATAGATATATCTTTATAACTTATTTTCTTTTTTTCTTGATTTATAAACTTATTCTTTAAGGAATTGATATAACTAGCAAGCTTATTAATTATTTTCATGAACGTTTACCTTTAACTTTAGTAGTTTTAGCTTTATCTTTATTTACTTTCTTAACATTATTATTTTTAGTAGTTTTATCTTTATTTACTTTCTTAACACTAGCTTTAAGTTTATTATCTTTATTTAATTCTTCTTCTTTTTTCTTATATTTTTCTTCTAATAAAGTTTCTTTCTTCTTATATTTTTCTTGTAATTCATTAAGTAATTTATTTTTTTCTTCTAAGGCTTCTTTCTTTATAGAAGATTCTAACTTCTTACAATTATCTTTAACATTGTCTATATATTGATTAACTGCTTCCGTTGCACTTTCAAATACTAAATTTAATTTTAAAGATGCTTCTGCAATAGAACCAGATTCTTTAATTTTTATTTTCTTAGAATTTAGTTCATTTGTAACTTTAGTTAAATTATTTTCTAATTCTTCTATTCTTTTTGCTTGAGCAAGCATAAGTTCTAAAAGTTCTTTCCTTTTTATTTTTCTTAAATCTTTTGCTTCCATATAATCACCTCTTAACCCCCCCTATTAAAATCAAGTATTTATCCATATCTTCTCTTGTTGGCTATATATATTAGCAGTTTTTTTTATTTTGTCAACATTTTTTTTATTTTTTATGGTTTTTTTGGTAATTTATAACTATTTTCATAATATTTTATGCTTTTTACAGAAAAAAAAGAAAGTATTTCTACTTTTATTTGTATTTATTTGTAAAGATGGGGTGATTATTGCATTAAAACGCGAGAGCAAAGGCAAAAATGAAATAATTATTATTTTAGAATAATTTTAATTGTTAGTTCTACTAATATTTAAAAGTATACCCATACTAATCATGCTGATGAGTAAGCTGGATCCACCGTAGGATAAAAATGGTAAGGTAACACCAGTAACGGGGATCAGACCAATGACTACCATTAGGTTTAGGACGGATTGGAATGCAAGCTGAAAGGTGATGCCAAAGGCTATGTATTTGGCGAATAAGTCAGTTGTTTTTAATGATATTTTTATTCCTCTATAGATAATTGTTAGAAATAAGGATGTAACTATGACTACTCCTAGGAAGCCAAACTCTTCACTGATGATAGAAAAGATAAAATCTGTTTGAGGTTCGGGGAGATAGAAATGTTTTTGTATTGAATTGCCGAATCCTAGGCCTAATATGCCTCCTGGTCCTATGGCGTATAGGCTTTGAATGATTTGGAAACCACTGCCAAGAGGATCACTCCATGGATTCATAAACGATATGATTCTTTGCATTCTGTATGGAGCGACGACTATCAGTACCACGACTCCAAGCAAACCTAGGATTGCTATTTTGACAAAAAAGCTGAAGTCTACTCCACTTACGAATAATATGGCCACAATAGATATGACAATGACTGTGCCTGTACCAAAATCTGGTTGAAGCATGATTAGTCCAAATATTGTGAGTAATAGTCCTAAAATTGGTAATACTCCTTTTTTGATGTTTTTAAGTAGTTTGTCGTTGTTACTTAGGTATTTGGAGGTGAATATTATTAATGATAGTTTGGTAAATTCACTAGGTTGGATACCAAAACTACCAATTCCAAACCAACTACGGCTACCATTTCTAATAGTGCCTATGCCAGGAATTAATACTAAAATTAAAAGTAAAACGCAAATAACTAATATTTTATTTGCGTTCTTGTAATATTTCATATAATCTATTTTTGATACTATAAGCATTAATACGATTCCTAAAATTAAAAATAATGATTCGGCTTTGACAAACTTTAGAGCATCTCCATATTTGTATTCGGCCCATATATACGATGAGGAGTATATCATTAAAAGTCCAAATAGTGATAGTATAATCACTGAAATTAATAATATTAAATCATATTTCTTAATAGTATCTCCCTCTTTCTTTTTTTGTTGTTATGTAATTTTTTATATCCATACACCATATATTAGAGCAATTAAACTAAGCATAAAGCCTACTATCCAGAATAGTTTGACTATGTCTGTCTCTTGCCAACCTAATTTTTCAAAATGGTGGTGCAATGGAGCCATTAGAAATACTCTTTTACCATTGAATAAATGGAATGATAGGATTTGAATGATTGAGGATAAAGTTTCTATGACAAATACTCCACCGATAACTACTAAGCTTAGTTCGTGGGAGGTTAATATAGCTACGGTTGCTAGGGTGGCTCCAAGGGCTAGGCTACCTGTATCGCCCATGAATACTTTGGCGGGATGTGTGTTGTAGACTAAGAAGCCCATGAGAGAACCCACTAGAATGAAGCAGAATATGGCAATGTCTTGGTTTCCTTGGATACCATAACTGCCCCATGCAAGGAGGCCATATGATAGGAAAGCCATTGCTGATAATCCGCCCGCTAAGCCATCTAAGCCATCGGTTAGGTTTACTGCGTTTGAGGTTGCTACTAGCATGAATAGTATAAATATGCCGTAGAACCAACCCATATTCCATTTGAAATTAAATAATGTTATTTCTAATGTTGAATCGCCTCTGCCATATCTGCAATAAACGTAATAGAATGCCAGAGCAACAATGAATTGTAAAAATAGTTTTTGTAATATGCTTAAACCTTTATTCCTTTTCTTTTTAATGCTTATGAAATCATCAAGAAAGCCAATTAGAGTGTAACCTACCATGACAAATAAGATGATTAATAAATTGGTTGAATAATTGATTTTGCCCATGAATAATAGAATCAAAGTTGATATTAGGGTTGGTATTATGAAGATTAGACCCCCCATGGTTGGTGTTCCAGCTTTCTTTTGGTGTGTTTCTCCTACGTAGATGCTTATTCTTTGTCCTACTTTAATTCTTTTTAGTATTGGAATCATGATGAGTCCAAATACTGTTGTTAACATAAATCCTATCATTAGTGCAAATAAAGATTTTGTTAAAGTTAACATTATTCCACTTCCATTTCTAAATTGTATTATCTTAATTATACTACATATATCATGCTTTGTGGTAAAAAAGTTATGTTTTTTCTAATAAATTATATTCGTTGTTGTGAGTTTTATTAAAAAAAATAGGTAGATTTTGGGTTGCTTTCTAACGATCTACTACTTTTTTGCATATTTCGTTATACATGATTCGTAGTTTTGTTTTTTCTTTTGCGGTTAATCCTACGAATTTTAAGGTAAGAGGATAGCCACTGTCAACATAAACCAAGATGCGTGCTGTTGGTCCTTTAAAGAGAATGGCTATTGTTGATATGGAATTATAAGGGATTGTATGGATTTGTTTAGTGCGAGAAAATGGTGTAACATCGAAAAGAAGCATTTTTCTATCGGTGAATATGCCTTTGTCCCTGCTGGTGCGATATGCTCCAATGATTTTTTCGTGGGGAAATATGTAGTCGGTTACATATTCTGGTAGTTTATCCATATCTAGTTCTTCAAAGAAATTAAAGTATTTTGTTAGTTCTTTATATTTTAAATAAGCCATCCTTTTTACACCTCTAGTATAATTGTAACACATAGTTTAATTTTTGTCATCAAAAATAGATGGAAAAAAAGACACAATCTTTGACCTTGTGGGTTTGTTAGCGTGTCTTATATTTTTTTACTTATTTTCTTTTTTGTTTAAGTCTGATAGGAACCATAGTTTTAAACTTACTTTGGTGCCTTTACTATCATCTACTCTTACGATTTTGTAAACGTAATAGTCATATACTACTACTTTTTGGTCATCTTCAGTATAATTTTTCTTAGTATGATAATAACTTGGCTCTTTGTTGTCTTCTACTTTGGTAAAGTTAACATAACTTGTTACTGCACATACTAGAAAAACTACGAAAATTAACCAAAATACTATATTGCCAATTATTCTTAAGATTTTTTTGTTGTTTGGTTTGTTTAAATCACTTTTCTTAACTTCAAAATTATCTTTTTCTTTGTTTTCCATTTTATTTTTCCCTCCTATATATGTTAATTATAACATAATTTTAGGAAAAAGAAATAAATATTTGATAATTTATTCCTTTTTTTCCTTTCATTATTTTTTTAACTAATTGAAGCATAATAACTAACTTCTATTTTGTCGCCAGCTTGGAACTTTGTAGCATTTACTTTGTATCCTGTGGTGTTGCTTGTGATGACTCCTGATGCAAGTGCTTCTTCTAATGAATTAAATTTGTATGTTTCTGTGCCATTTACTTTGACAATGATTTGGTGTGTTGCATCTGCCACGACTGTTTGTCCTATTTCTGCCACACCTTTTGTTGTTTGTTTTGATTTGTTTTTGTCGGCGATCTTAGAAGAAATAGCACTAAATACATTAACCAGGTCATTTGTTCCATCATCTTTTGCAAGATATGTGTTGTCAGCATTGTCGTATGCAACATTTTTCAATACTTTATGTGCGTCTGAATCTTTTGTTACGCCAAAACCAATTGTATACATAATTGTGTTTTTATCTTTTAAGTTATTAATGATGTTTTTTCTTGATGTTACATTGTCAGTATCGTCTGGTGCTCCATCACTTAGGAATATTACAGCATTTTGGTTGCCGTTTGTTGATAAGCCTGTTGTTTCATCGTATAAAATGCCATAAGCTTTTTCTAAACCTTTGTAGTATGGTGTACCACTGCTATATACATAATCTGGTAGTTCACTAACAGTTTTTTTTAAGTTTTGTGCTGTATCATAATCTGTTGCGGTAGTTCCAATTTGGTTAGCATATGGGGTGTGAAGTATCCATTTAGCTTCCGTTCCAAATGTTACTACAGTAACTGTAGAACCATGTGTATTACTATTTTTAGTAAATACTTTATCTATAAAACTATTTGTAGCTTCTTTGGCTTTTTTGATTCTGTTGCCATCCATACTTGCTGAACGGTCGATTACAATTACGATATTGGTTCCATTTACTGTCTCAGTTTTTTCAATGATAGTAATTGTTTTTTCGGTATTATATTCTGTACCTTCAATTGTATTTGTTTCATTTCCATCTACACTGTATGCAAGGTCAGTTCTTACTGTTTCATTAACATTAGATTTTACTATTAAACTGAATTCGATAGTTACAGTGTTGTTTGCGGTTACATTTACTGTGTAGCCTTCATTGGTTAATAAGGCTTTATATTCTTCTGGCAAGTCAGTTGTGTCTAAATTACCATTAATGATATTTTTTAGGTTAACTGAACCATCTACTGTATCGTTGTTTTTGATAGTTATTGTATAATTGATTTTATCACCATATTCTACAATACTACCTGCTACGGCAGTGCCATTACGAGTGATGTTTGATGTAACATTTACTGCGATATCGGCAGTTGTTTTTGTGTATGTTGCTGTGTAAGTAATATCACTATTTACGGTAATAGCAATTTGTCCTAGTGGTAATGTAGGAGTCCATCCGGTATGCTCATATTTATTGTTGGCAATAACTTCTGGAGCTTCTGGATAATTATCATATCCTGGTAATAATACATAAGATGTTTGAGAGTTTTCGGCAAAATTACCATGTTCGCCTGGTACAAATGTAATTGTTATTTTTTCTGATTCATCATCAATATCATTATTATTGAAATCAGCAAAGTATTGTGCTGTGTATGTTGCGTTTTCAGTTACTGTTGTGTTGATTTCTTTGTCCCAACCGTTTGCTTTATAATTTTCGTTTGCATTGATTGTTGGTATTACAATTCCTGCTTCTCTAAATGTTAAGCCTGTTAGGATGTTTTCATATGTTGTTTGTCCTTCTAATGTACCATGAAGTCCTGCGTTAAACTTAACTGTATAATGCTCTTCTGTTTCATCGTCAATACCATTATGATTTTTATCTTCAAAGTATGTTGCTGTAAATTCTAATGATGCGTTTTCTAGTGGTATCATTGTGTTGGCATTATAATTTGGATTCCATGCTTTGAAGCCATAACCAAAGTAAACATCAATATTTGGAGCATCTGGATAATTATCGTAGCCTAGTAATAAACCTTCTACCATGTATTCTTTTGAATTACCTATTATGCCATGTTCTCCTGCATAGAATATTACTGTTACTCTTTCAGTTTCATCATCAATATCGTTATTATTGAAATCAGCAAAGTATTGTGCTGTGTATGTTGCATCTTCGGTTACTGTTGTGTTGATTTCTTTATCCCAACCATTTGCTTTATAGTTTTCATTTGCTTTTACTTTTGGAATTACAATGTTCGCTTGTTCAAATGTTAAGCCTGTTAGGATATTTTCATATGTTGTTGTTCCTTCTAATATACCATGTTCTCCTGCCAAAAATTCAATAGTATAATGTTCTTCTTCTCTGTCATCAATATTATTATTATTGAAGTCTGGATAAAATTCCGCAGTATATTCAACACTAGCACTTACAGTTTTATTAATCTTTGGTGTCCATTCCTTGAACTTGTAGTTCTTATTTGGCACTGGTGTTGGTATAATTATGTTTGCTTGCTCAAAAGTTAAGCCTGTTAAAATGTTAGTATAAGTTGTTGTTCCTTCTAAACTTCCATTTTCCCCTGCTTTAAATGTAATGTTATAATGATCTTCCTTAGTATCATCTATATCATTATGATTATAATCAGCATAATATGTCGCATATACTGTTTTATTTGACAAGATATTAGATAATGTGTCATTCCAACCATTAAATACATGATTTATTTTTGTAGGTGTTTTTCCTGAATAGATCGCGGTACCACCAGCATTGACCTTATCGGTTGCTAGTAAAGTAACTTTATCATCATCCATAAATCTAACCACATAACTGCGTTTTTCACAATTATATTGTGCAACAACATCTATGTTAGAAGTTACGTTCTGAATAGAATCACTCCACCCAGTAAATTCATAATTGCATATTTTGCTGTTAGGTCTTTTCGGAGTTTCACCTTGGTAACTGGCACTGTTACCTTTTTCAATTGTTTGTTCATCTAGAATAGTTCCATCATAGTTTTTGAAAACTACAGTGAATATTTCTTTTTCTGGCACGTTATTATTCTTTTTTATTCCAATTCCTCTTGGACTAGCAAAAGAGAACATGAATAGACTTACAAAAATGAATAATATTAGTGCAACAATTTTTCTTTTACTCATAAATTTAAACCTCCCTTATTATATTTTATTTGTAAAATAATGTTTTTTGTAAGAACTAATCTTACATATTTATTAATATATATTGCTATAGATTAATAATTGAGCAATGTTTACTATATAATTGTGCTAATAAGCAAGAAGAAATATAAAGTAAACCACAAACATAAAATTTACGAAATTTACTATAACACAAAAGTTCTAAATTCGCAAGAAGAAATTGTTTTTTTAGTAATATTTTTCATATTTTTGTTGTTTTTGTATGTATTTTATCAAGTTTTTCTAATTTTACAGAAGATGCAAACAATTTTTTTGACTTACATCAAATATGCTCTTTTTCTACAAGTAATAGCTTTTTGTTTTTACCGTAGACATAATTCCGACAGTAGCTGCCGTACTTTATTTTTTGTTTTTGTTTTGCTATGCTGTTATAATTTTTAGGTTTTATTTTATAAAAACTCATCTTTTTATTTAATTTTATTTTTTTAATATGTTGTTGATGATGGTATTTATATTTATATCTATCAATTTGTTCTTATAACAATTAAATAAATATACAAGACTTTGTAATCAGCTTTTTATCTGAAGATTTGACATATAATGGTGTTATTTGAATGGTAGTTTTGGATATGTTTTAAGTTTATACATTTTTTTCATGATAAGTATTCCTCCTAACAAGTTTACTATACTGCAAGAAGAGAAATAAAGTCAAACTGCAGAAATTAAAAAACGCCCGGTTGTTTTTTGAGTTTTGGATGATTTTTGTGTCAGTTTTTAACAAACACCCGTGTAGTTTTTGAATTTTTGTATATTTGATATTTTTTTTAATTTTTTTAATTATGTGGAGGAACGATACTACTTGTAATTATGTTTGAATCACTTTTAAAACCGCTTAAATAATATGATGGAATTTTACCTTGTATTACTTTTAAAGCAATAGGAATGGTTCCTTTGATTTTGATGTCATTTGAAATATAAGGGAGAATTACTCGACTCTTTACTTCAATGGTTACCCCTACTTCTATGAGGGCGTTATTGATACCGTATTCTTTGACATTTGTGCTAATACTGCTTGCTACATCTCCAATTAATTGCATTTTGACTGGAATTTTTGGACCTAGGTTAGATAGAAATACGCTATTAGAGTATACTCCTATTGGTATTTCATAGATTATTCCTCGTTTTAATTTGTTTTTATCTATGTTTAATAGTTTGTCATCTGTTAAATCTATATTGCCTTCTTCTATTTTGATTAGATAGTTTTGAATGCTGTTAGTAATTTTCCCTAATATTTTGGTAACGTTTATGGAATTGTATTCAATTAGTTGTATATCACCACTTTCATTCTTTTGTATGTTAAATATTTCATTTATGTTCATTTCTTTTTCTACTTCTTCGGTAACTGAGTTATTGATTATTTCTGTTAATATTTTATTGACTTCTGTTTCGGCATACGACATGTAAAAGGGATTTATTTTTTTTGATATGTAATTGATAAGCATATACGATAAGACTAAACCGATAACTATGATGAATAATATAATGGATAGTTTAGTGTTAATTTTTTTCTTTTTTAATTTTTTTAATTTAATTCTTTTCATGGTTAATTATATGAAAAAAACAAGATAATTATTTTAAAACCATATACAAGTTTATTTTGTATATGGTTCATAAATAAATTCGTTTAAATTATTTTTAATTTCTATAGAATTATTAATCAAATTTGAATTATATTCTTCAGATATATATAGTTTTTTTAGAGCAGGAAGTTGATTAAGTATATTTATATAATTGTTGGGCAAAGAAGTCCATAATAATGATAAAATTTCTAAATAGTTTAAATTAAGTAAACTATCAAAATTACTTAAAATGCATTTATCTAATATTAATTCTTTTAAACATTTCATATTTGATATATAAGACAAGTCAATTGAATTATTAGTGTATGGATTATTTATTACCAACTTTTGCAAATTAGTCATGCTCTTTAGAAATTTGTAATCTCCTATAAAACATCCTAATAATTCTAATTTTAAAATGTTATTTGGAAAATCCAAATTTCCATTTTCAAACATACATTTTTTAAAACATATCTGATTTATATGATTATATTCCTTTATTTTATTTAAATCATTTAAACTAATATACGAATTTGAAACTATTATTTTATTTATATTACTAAATAAGTCTAAATCTCTAAAGTCAACTATAGGAATTGAATCACCTCGAATCTCACCTTCTAATGCAATTGTATTGATCATTGATAAATCATTATTAGTTATTTCTGAAATAGGTTTATTTAAAATCGTTTGTAAAAATAGTTTTAAATTTTTATTTTTTATATTCATATTAATTTTCAATCCTTTCCGCCTCGCTTGAGACTCGTCTTCAAAGCACACATAGCTATGAAAACTTGCAATAAAATTTTTTATATATACTCAACATTAAATGATCACATAATGAAAAACACAGAAGAAGTGACAGACTTTCTTTAACTATTTGATTAGACCAGTATATTAAGCACTATAAATGTGGTTATTTCAGACACACTTATGTAGTCTTTCTAAGGCTGTAGGTTAACCTCTGATTTTCATTAATACTTGGGACTAGCTTTGCAAACGTTTGTTTCCTGAACAATATTTTGCGAATAGAAGAATATATTATAAAAGTTATTGAGCCAAATATTTCAGACATGCTTGAATTAATTATTGTTCGTTATAGTTGTATACCAATTAAAGATTTTAGCATCTTAAGGTGGTCTACTCATTATATTTACAACCTTACCTATAATAGAACATCTGAGAAAAATAAGATGTAATAGTGCAATTGGTATTGGTAATAGCAAATTAGATATGTTTATTTGAAATCTATTTGGTAAATCAAGTCAATCTATTATGAATATTATTATATGAATAACAATAGCTTCACAAATAAAGATATTATGAACTGTTTGTATGAGCATTACATTTTTTTCTATAGACATTTTTATTCTGTTAATGGTATTACTTTTATTAACTAACAAAAACTATTAATTAATATTATCAAAGGTCATATTTATTATTTAACTAATCAAATCAATTCACTAAAAAATATTTTCAACACTTTGGTTGTTTTTATCCCACGTTGTAATGAATTTGCCAATAAAAAGAAATTCGTTAAAATTTATCATGTTAGTTTTTACATTATATCTTCCTTGATTGAGATAATACATTATGCAGTTAAAGATAAAAACAGAGCTTATTATACAAATAAATTTAATAAAATTTTTAAACTTGTGGCAGGGAATGCACTTATATTGCAATTGCAAGAAAATTTTAATTAATATTGATTACATGTTATCATAAGTGAAACCTTGAATCTGAACAATTTGGCTTCATTTAAAAGTGCTGATAAAAATAGAATTAAATTTACTAAAAATGGTTTCAATCAATCGCTTAGATTATTATTATCTTTAAAACTTACATTTGATAAACTTATTAAATTAATTAATCATTACTATAAATTGAATGGTTTAATTTTTACTTTAACTTGGAGTAAGTGAAAATTTACACTTTTTAAATGTTTTTACTAAAGTAAATATATATTTTATTTTCAGGTTATTACATACATATATTAAATATTTATCTAAAAAACGTATTTATTTGTCCATCAATATTAGCAATTACAGTATATATCTCTTTTTTTTCATCCAACAATCTTAATGTATCATCATAAATTAATTCTGCAAATAATATGTCAGAATAATCATTTGGATTAATCAAATACATATATTTTTTATTATCAATTAAAGTACAATATATTACTTGATACTCTTTGTCATTACTTAAAATAATTTTTTTATTAAAATAATTATTTATCATAGCAAACCACTCTTCCTACTTTTTTCATAGTAGTTATTAACGCTCTCTATATACTTTCTATTTATATTGACATCACTTTTTTTATAGTAATTATTTTTAAAATCAAAATCAATTATCTCGTCATCTGATAAAATAAATTGATCTTTAAAAATTCTTTTGCATAGAAGGCTAAGTATACAAAATCCAGATATTTGTGTTAAAGCCTTAATATCTTCATCTTCTTCATATATTTTTTTTATTTTTAAGTTCAAAATTATCACTCCATTCTAATATTGGTTATAACTATTTAAAAATAGCTTTTCAGGATTAATTTCTAAATATATAGCATTTTCTTTTATATACATAGTAATATCATCTAAATATGTTTTATACGTACTAGGATTATTTCTAATCTCGTTTAATATACTTGTAATACTACGAGATGGATACATTTTAGAAAGCTTCTCATTTGCAAATTTTACAGCATCATTCAATAATTTACTACGATTCTGATTATAAGAAGTATGAGGGACATGACGATCTTGTCCAAAACCAATATATCCATCAATAACACCTGCTAAAATTGGGGGTTCTTCAAACTGAATATTTGTTTTGTTTTTAATTTCATTAATAATATTTACATAGTTAGCTAAATATTGATCTGAAGAATAAATTACAATAGATTCATCTCTTGTTAATTGAAACGGGTCCACTTTTCCATTGTTTGCTTTTATAGTTTTAAAATAAAACGGAATATTACTTTCATTACATTTATCTGCAAACATTATACAAAAATTTAATGCATCTGTATAATTAGCAATATTAAGAAAAAGTTTGCTTAAAAGATTTGGTCCATTAGCCCCATGAGTTCCTATATGAGAAAAATTATTGCCTTGATCCACCCGCCAATAACGACTACTATCATTAAATTTATTATAAAATTTGTTAACTGATTCAATGCTAGGAAGTGTTTTTGGTTGTTTTGTATGGCAACAAACAAGCTGCTCATAATAGTCATCACCAGAATTAAGAGCTTTTTCAATAATTTTTAAGTTATCGGGAATTGTTATTTGATCTTTGATATTATGTACCACATCACTTGCTGAAGAATATATAACATTACTATTATTTTGGTTGACTATTATATCTATTTGTTGATTAGGACTTTCTTGTTTGATTTGTTGATTATCTGATTTATTTGGATAGATTTGATTTTTATTTAATCCTACATTTTCACTACCTTTATTGCCAATATAGTTTAATACCTTAGCTATTTGATCTATTGTCATACTTTCAAAAAATGTTCTGCAACCACCATTACGAGTTATATAATCTATGTTACCCGTTCTTAAATATGCATCTAAGACTTCCATAGCTGAAGAATAATATGCTGGATTTTGTTTATGTAATTCTTCCATTATTTGCATCTTATCTAAAACTTGGTTGGCTATTATATCTATTTGTTGATTAGGACTTTCTTGTTTGATTTGTTGATTGATACTCCATTTTTGGGATTCTATGTAATTGCTATAAAAAGATGAATCATCATATTTTTTAAAAATTTCCTTTGAAAAAGCCTTATGTGTTCTTTGAAATTCTTCACTTGAACCAAACCATTCTTTTCCTCCTGTAGTTTTCCAAGTAACATCAACAGGAATTATTTTATTTCCATCAACGACCACGTTCCACGCATGTCTTACACCATCCGATTCCCCAGTTATATAATCACATAATATTCCCGCTCTCGTACACATTTCTTTAAATAATGCGGCATAGCCAGCACATACGAGTCCTTCTCTACCAATGCTATTGTTATTGGTAATTCCCCTTAAACTTGCTACAATCTTATGACCATTTTGATATTCTTCATATCGTTCAAAATAAGAGTATTCATTTGCAATTAACTCATAAATTTGTCTTGCTCTTTCCATTGTTGGTAATTTCATATCTACTCTTGATGATAATTCTTCTATTCTTGTTAATATACTTAATGCTTCATATCCTGTATAAGTTATCCTATCAATATATAAGCTATTATTATATTGTGATTTTAATTTACCATTAAAATCAGCAAAACCAGATAATATTTGAACTTGTAATTTTGATAAGTCATTTACCTGATTCAACATATCAACAGATAAATCAATTGTACTTTTCACAGGTAATATATAAGAACCTTTTTGATTTATATTTCTGTTTATTTCTTCAACAATATTTGATTGATTTTGTATGTTATTTTTTGAAGAATTTAATTGTAAAGGTTTTTTTATAAAAAACGAAATGATATCATTTATATTAAATGACTTTGTTAGTAATGGTGTATTATTATTAATTTTAGGGTTTTGTTGATTTGATTGATTACTTTGTATCTTTTCAGGTTGTGATGTAGTACTAGTATCATCATATTTTATTATTTCATTAATTAAGGTTTTAGAACCTTCTGGTATGTTATTAGAATACTCTAAAACATTGTTATATTCAATCTTTGCTTTAATTGCTCCCATACTATAACCAAGCAGGTTACAAAGTGCTGTTGTTCCAAGTGTTACTAATGTAGTATCCTTGAATGCATCAAGGAAGTCCTCTTTCATCATTTCTCTAATACTAGAATCTCTATTTATTGTTACACTCTTAATAATTGGTTGAGCTAAATTGGATAGATGTTCTTCAAATACTTCTCCTACTGCACCACCTAATAATTCACCAGTTTTACTAGCATAAGTTATAACATTATCTAACCATCCTGAGCCTTTTGGTACTATACCACCCACAATACCAAACATTTTTTCAGTAAATACTTCTACTCCTGCACTTAATGCTGCATATGTCGACGCATCATCAATGGTTGCTCCCATATTATATGCAGATTCAGCTGATGATCCAAATGATTTGGCATATAATGTTCCAAGCGATGCTGCCGCGCCAAAGACATTGCCTAATACAATATTTGGAACCATTTGACCAAAATTCTGCATTACTTGTCCACCAAGACTACTTTCTGTTAGTAATGAATTTTTTTCAAATTTCTCTAATCTAGTTATACCATTTTGATCTTTTTCATTAAGTTTAAAGTTTGTATTAAACCAATTAGTAGTTTTATCTTCTATTATATCTTTAATGTTTTCTTCTATTGACCAGTCATTCCAATCTTGTGTTCCTAGTTTTTCCATTTTTGGATCTTTAAACTTTGTAGGAGAAAATAAAATGTTATGAATAGTTTCTTCAAATCTTGATTTTTTTACTTCTTTTCCTGCATCTTTTAATTTCTCGTTAGTCCAAGTTTTGTTGCCATCTTTTAATAATAAATATCCAGAATGTAATGCATCATCCACATTTTCAAAACTTTTTGCTACTCCTTTAGAAATATTATAAAGAGCATTTGATATTGTCGAGCCAGCAATATCTCCCATGTATCCCATTGCCTCACCAATAGTTTTTGAATTTTTTAAATTTTCTTTTATTTGCTTATTATGTAATCCTGTAAAATAATTGTTTACTTCTTTTTCTGCATAATCTAGTACTGCTTCTGCTGTCCAATTTTTTAAATCTGGTTTCCCATATTCATTTAATATTATTTCTTTTTTGCCACTTTGTTGTTTTTCAAATCTTGTATACATATCCATTATATTATTAACTATCTTATCTATATCTTTAGTTCCTGCATTTGCTTCTATTAATAATGCCTCTAATGAAGCAAGCTGCATTGCTAAGTTTGTTTCTTGTTGGCTTAGGTTATTACCTGACACATTTTTTATTTTATCTATTATTGTTATGGCTTCGTTTAATCCTGTTACGGAGTTTTTTATACTATATGATGCTCCATTTAATCCATCAGCATTTGCTTTTAAGCGTCCATTGTATGCATCAATTTTTTTTATCATTAATTGTTCTTGTTTCATTAAATTAGCATCAGATGCATTATTTCGATTTAAATAGTCATTAATTTTTCTGATAACTAGTTGTTCTTGTTTCATTGTATCAGTATTAATTGTACTATTATATTTTAGGCTATTATTATAAGCTTTATTAAACTCTCTTTCTGCTTGTTGCTCTTTTCTCATAGAGTTTGCATTAATTGCACTATCATATTTTAGATTATTGTTATATTCCTTATTATATTCTCTTACTGATTGTTGTTCTTTT
>ULNJ01033579.1_pt1 | contig 22056 bp, 15 predicted proteins | sample 1951891 | NCBI WGS metagenome assembly ULNJ01 (sample SAMEA4835574, study PRJEB28245) | human gut metagenome | biome: gut microbiome; material: fecal sample | place: Denmark | collected 2008 | reverse complement strand
CATAGGATGCTTCCATTCCGGCAGTAAATATCAGTCACTATAAAAGAAAATCACTTCAAACTTACTGCTTATACAGCACAAAATAGATTCCAGGCAGTAAAGATCGGAACATCAAAACAAAAATACCACCCGGGAAGACAACAAAGTCATCCGGGCGGTATTCAACTAACTCTCAATTTACATCAATAATACATCGCTCCCTGTAAAAATCCCCAAAAATAATATACTCCGCATACGAGGTGCCACAGGTAAGCCAGCCACTGTACTGCTACAACAATCCTTCTCTTCCGGGTGTCGGCATTCGCTGTCGCGCGGAGCAGTACCAGCAGTGCTCCCACAAATGCGAAGAAGATTCCGTACATGTAGCCCCAGGAGAAATTGAAATCCATCTCCCGGAACCCTTTTTCATACAGGAAGAATGCCATAAGGAAGCTCATCACATACACCTGCCAGGAGAAACGGTAGATGCTGTCCTTGTGCAGTTCCTTGTAGTTCAGCAGAAGTACCAGGATCGGGAATCCGATGGCCAGTCCGATAGCCAGGGGCAGATTGCCGCAATACTGCGCCCATACATGGCCAAAAGTAAATCCGATGCCGCCTTCCTGTCCCTCCTGCGGTACGAACACTCCCCGGAACTGGTAGAGCAGATCCATAAAAGTCGGGATAAAACATACTCCCAGCCACACCGTGGGGACAAAATTCCGGAATCTGCCACGGAACATTCTCCACAACATCAAAATCCCCGCAGCTCCGACCAGTACTATGGTAAAACTGGGTTTCGTCATGGTCGCCAGCAGCAGATATATTGCAAACAGAATATAATCTCTCTTATGCTCTCTGACCGCATTTGGCTGCTCATACACCGGCAGCAATTCACCATACTTAAAAAATGCAAGAATTGCGAACGGCCGTGCCGCCATATAGGTGGCATTGTGGAACGGATTCGGCGTAAATACCCCGAGATATTTGTATTTGATACCGGGGAGATAAATCCCTGTCGGCGGATACACCATCGACACAAAAAACAGAGATACCGCTGCCGTTCCTGTGAGAATCCCCGGAAGCCAAGGTTTTCCGGGCATAGCTTCCTGCAGCTTTGCTCCCACATGCTTGTCCAGCATCACCTTCAGAGCGATCATTGCTCCGCTGTTTAACAGCATCGTGGCCAGTGCCATGGCCAGCTCCGCTCCGCCGGTAAAGGAGCCGGTCACCAGATGGACCGCCGCCGCCAGCTTGAACAAAACCGGGTACGGGAAGCTGTAACCGCTGTCCAGTCCCTGCATCTCCAGAATATATGCCTTCATATCGGAATGATATAGTCCCGTTCCCAGCATGCTTTCCATACACTGCCGGTAAAACAGCCAGAACGTAACTGCCGATGCGATGGCTACCAGTGCAGCAAACACCGGAATTTCTATCCAATTTTTCTTATTTTCTTTCAAAATACCGTTCCCTGACACTTTCTGATTCATTCCGCTATTTCCCATGATCCGGCACAGCTACGGGCATTCCCCATGATCCGGCACAGATCGGGCATTTCCCATGATCCGGCACGGCTCCGCCCATTGCGGATCTTATTTCAGCTTCGTGTAATAAGCTACCACCTTTTTCACTGCATGGATCACATCTTCCACATCGTCATCCGTCAATCCGTAATACAGAGGAATACTCATCACCTCGTTGTAATACTTCTCCGCATTGGGGCACAGTCCCTTCTGATATCCCAGCTTCTCATAATAGGAATGCCAGTAGACCGGCAGGTAATGCACCTGAGGGCAGGTATTTTCCGCATACAGAGCATCGAAAAACTGCCTTCTGTCGCAGTTCAGGTTCTCCAGATTCAGATGCAGCACATACAGATGCCAGGTCGTGTCAGACTCAGGGATCTCCTTCTGCAGGATCAGTTCTGGCATTTTGCCGAACGCTTCATTATAACGCTTATGGATTTCTTTTCTACGCTGTTCAAATGCAGGGAGCTTCTTCAGCTGGCTCAATAGCAGTGCCGCCTGGAAATCCGTCATACGATAATTGAAGCCCAGCTCTACCTGCTCGTTGTACCACAGCGCATCGGTGGGATGTACCATTTCTTCCGGGTCCCTCGTAATGCCGTGGGTACGCAGCCGCATCAGATGACGATACAGCTTCTCATCATTGGTCGTGATGGCGCCGCCTTCTCCGCCGGTCACCGTCTTGACCGGATGGAAGCTGAAGCAGGTCATATCTGCCAGGCTTCCCACAGGCTGGCCCTTATATTTCGTGCCGATGGCATGCGCGGCATCCTCGATCAGGATCAGATCGTGCTCCTTACAGATCTCCCGGATCTCATCCAGCTCCACTGCCTGACCGGTGAAATCTACCGCAACGATCGCTTTCGTCCTGGGTGTGATCAGCTTGCGGATGGACGCCGGATCGATATTGTAGGTCTCCGGATCAATATCTGCGAAAACAGGCTTCGCTCCCGCATATAATACACAGTTGGAGGATGCAGCAAAAGTGATCGAGCTTACGATAACCTCATCTCCCTCTCCAAAGCCTGCTGCCAGCGCCGCCAGATGCAGTGCAGCGGTTCCGTTACATACCACAACGGCGTATTTTGCATGGGTCAGTTCACACAGATGCTGCTCCAGCTCCTTCACCTTAGGTCCGCAGGTAATGTAATCGCTGGTCATGACTGCTGCCACCGCATCCACATCTGCCTGGTCAATATATTGCCGTCCGTAGAAAATTTTATTCTCTCGTACAGGTTTTCCTCCAAAAATAGCCAGTTCTTCTTTATTTTCCATTATTTTTTTCCTCATTTCCAAACAGTTTGTATTGCTGTAACCATTCAGGACCTCATTGGCAGAATCACCTTGGCACTGAATAGTTACATTCTATCATAACTCCTACGGAAAGACAACATTCCGAGTTGCGGCATAACACCGGAAAACTTTGCACTATCTGTTGTCTGTTCCCGGGGAAAATGATATAATGAGCGTTGTCTTTCATACCTATTGCCCCAAAGGAGTCTGCCATGCATAATAAAAAGTCGGCATTCCGGATGATCGCCGTTACCCTACTGCTCATCATCTGCCTGATCATATTTATCATTATCCATTCTGTTTCTTCCCATCATTCAGACAGCTATTACTCTGATCTGCAACGGATGCGATCAGAATCTTATGAGGGTATTTTTCTGTCCATGTACAGTCCTGAAGTATTTCACGAAGAAGATTTCTCCACATTCCGTGGCCTTACGATCATCAAATGTGAAAATACTGCCAATAGTCTGCATGATGTTGCAGACTATTTAGACACAGCATTTTCGGACAGCAGCGGGATCACCAATATCTATCTGGGTCTGGATCCGCTGGCCCTCTGGAAGCACAGCAATAAGCAGCTGCGCCACTGGAACAGGGATTTGAACCAATACCTGCTGCCCTATGTGGAAGCACATCCCGAGGTCAGCTTCGAGATTCTGTATCCCGCACCTTCCATGCAATACTGGCTTGCTCAGACCGATGAGACCAGAACGCTGTGGATGACGACCTGTAAGTCCCTCGTCTCCACTCTCAACGGGTATTCCAATGTTACCATGTACTTTCCGGGAGCAACCCATTGGCTGATCAACAATCCGGGGAACTATCTGGATGACTTGCATTATAATGATACGGTAGCACAGAAACTGATCATGTTCACTTTCTGTGACGGAGCCATGGTCATTACACCGGGAAATGCGGATACCCTGGAATCCATGCTAAATGATATGGTAGCGGAAGAAAAAGAAGCTCCTACGGTATATCCCGATCTGTCCGATCTGTCTGTTGTCTTTTTCGGTGACAGCGTCATCGGCAACTACACCGGAAGTTTTTCCATCCCCGGTGTCGTCAATGGTTTTTCGGGCGCACATGTGTACAACTGTGCCCAGGGCGGAGCTACTGCCTCCAAGGATCCTGCTACCGACGATCCTGCAGCTGCCATGAGCTTTGTCATCGCTGTCGATACCTTTCTGAAACAGGATCCCACTGTTCTGAGGGAAGACACTGTCTATCGTACCTCCCTGGAAGCTTATCTGAATGACGATCACCGTGGGCGCAGATTATGCTTTGTGATCAATTATGGTCTGAATGATTACTTTTCCGGCTATGCCGTGGATGATCCGGAAGATCCTTACGACACGGTGACCTACTGCGGCGCACTCCGAACAGGAATCCGCAGCTTACAGGAAGCCTATCCCGATGCGCTTATCCTGTTAGCAGCTCCGAATTATATTACCTTTTTTGAAAACGGTACAGAGCTTCACGGCGAGGCAGGCAGTACGCTGACAGCTTATGTACAGGGCGCCGCTGATGTGGCAGACCAAATGGGCGTTCCCTTCTACGATACCTACCACCGGTTAGGCGTCACAGCGGATAACGCTGCCGACTATCTGGCAGATGCCGTACACCTTAACGAAGAAGGACGATTCCTCTTCGGAACCGCCCTGATCGCAACACTGGATCATTCTCGTTAATTTAATACTTCGTCCTCTGAATCCTTGTCTACCGTGAGCAGGAAATACTCTCCCACCGTGTCGATCACTTCATAGGGGAATTGCAGATACTGCAGTTCGTCCTCGTAGAGTACCATCAGACCGTCTCCAACGAACTCCTCCAGTTCCGCTCCGGATCTCTCAGGATAAATGTAGTGATAACGCTGTGCGTAGTCCTCGCTCTGATAGTACCGGGCATCTATTCTGCAGGCGTACTGGGTCAGGATCTCTGTAGCTAACTGGTTAAACTGCCAGCCAAGATTACCCGTAATATACAGGCTGTCGTATTCTTCCATGCTGTCAGCTTCAGACACGGCATCTAAGAAATCCCTGTTGTAATAGTGTCTGCTCTCTTCCGCATACTCTGTAAAATACGTTGCGAAAAACAGCACACTGCTGACTGCATACGCAGCTACAATGACCGGGAAAAGCTTTCCGAATTTATCCACCACCAGTGAAATACCGTAAGCACACAGCAGGATCACCGGGTAGAAGATAATGTTCACACGGTTAATGTTCACTTCAAAGGTGATCAGGCCCACCCAGATCCCGGTAATGAGGAATCCCCACAGAGCCAGCATCTGCGTCTGTTTTTCAATCTGTTTCTCCTTAAAAAGGCGAATCGTAAATACAATGATCCCGATAAATACAAACGGTATCGACACATGATATAAGGGTCCGAACGCCACAATCGAATTAAAGAAAATGTCCGGCAGCTGCAGGAACACCCTGCTGAATAATGCCCAGGCATTCCTGCCCAGCTGTGCAAAGGAAAAATTCAAAAACAGTATGTCTGCACTTCTGATACTATCCGGGAAAAATTGCATGGTGAAAAAAGGCATTTCAATGCTTTTACCATAATGCAACGCATTGATCGCCAGCACGATCACCTCCGGCAAAGCCACCAGCGTAAATATTACCGCACACAGCAGTCCCTCCCGGAATTTCAGCTGCTTTTTCCATAGACACCATATAAAAAACACAAACAAAAATGCCGTGACGGAGTACGCCGCTATTCCATAACAATAAAATGTCAGTCCGAAAAAGAGCATGGATAAATACAAATACCGTCTTTTCTCCAGTCCCAACAACAGCAAATAAAATGCCAATAAAAATACATGCGGGAACAGGTTGCAGTCCAACGACCAGCGGCTCTGCATGAACTGCCAGGGATTCACCGCCGTCAGCGCCATCGCTACTAGCGCAATCTTCTCATCAAACAGCTTTTCCGACACTAAATATACCAGTACAACCGCCCCACAGGATACCAGCAGCATCGGCAGCCTCACCGTCACGGTGCTAAAACCAAACACCTTGATAAACGGCACCATACAATAGGATAGCAGAACACTCATCTGACTGTATTTCCAGGCTTCAAAATGAACCGGCAGAAACGTGCCATAGCGGTCAGTACCGTATTTTGATAATGCCCATGCATCCATGGCTCCCATAGCTTCATCCTGGTTGATCCCATCCGGCACTGAGCCAAACCGGATACACCGCAGAATGATCGCCAGCATCAACACGGACCAGAACAGTATTTTTTTCTTCTTCGCAGTCATAGTCATCGTAATATTTAATCCTTCCGGTATTCATACTTGTGCTTATCATCCACGCTGATCTCTGCACCGATCTGCACTTCGATCACCTGCAGTTCCGTATCCGCAAGGATCGTATGCTTACAGCCTGCTTGCATAGTCAGGACATCGCCCGGCTTCACCGGCCGCTCCACACCGTCCAAAATTGCCCGGCCTTCTCCGGCAATGACCGTCCATACTTCATCGCGGAAATCATGACTATGATAATTCATCCCATGTCCCGGATTCAATGTCACCTTGATCGTCATACTGTGATCCTTCACATCCAGAACGCGGAAGCTCCCCCAGGATTTTTCGGCGAACATTACCCGCTGAACAAATTGATTCACGTAGGGTTTGATATAGCTCGACTGCTCCTTATCCGATACCAGGATTCCCTCCGGACTGGCCGCCACGACCATATTTTTCAATCCCATGCACAGAATCGGTACATTCAGTTCATTCACCACATGCACATTTTCACAGGTATCGTTCAGAACCCCCTGTCCAACACACTGACTGTCCATGGCCTCCGTCAGCGTATTCCAGGTACCCAGGTCCTTCCAGGTCCCTGCGAAACGCATCACTTCTATGGCAGGCTCTTTTTCCACCACGGCATAGTCAAAGCTGATCTTCTGCAACGTATCATACTTCTGAAATAAGTCTTCATAATCCGTAAAATCTATGAGTTCATGAGCGCGTTTCAGCACATAGCCTAACCGGAAAGCAAACACACCGCCGTTCCACAGAGCACCCTTTGCAATATATTCCTCTGCGGCTTCTTTCGTCGGTTTCTCCCGAAACATCGTTACACGGCTCAGATCGTCCGCCGTCTCCGGTATGATATAACCGTATTTTTCACTGGGATACGTGGGTTCGATCCCCATGAGCACCAGATTCGCCTCAGACTCTCCCGCGCGATCGCACAATGCCTGCAGCGCCTGAAAATAAGCCGTCTCCACATAAGGATCCACCGGGCAGATCACGATCGGTTCGTCTTCCGCTACCCCCAGCACATCCTTCAAATAAGCTACGGACAGTACGATCGCCGGGAAGGTGTCCCGTCTGCAGGGTTCCACGCTGACCCCTACATCCTGCCCCAGCTGACTGTAAATAGCTGACACCTGGGACTTGGAAGTGGCGATCGTCACCTGTGCCTCCGGGTCTACTTCCCGTATCTGACGGCATACCCGCTGCACCATGGATTCCAGACCGCCGTCTGCTGTATGAAATATCTTAATAAACTGTTTGGATCTTATCTCATTGGACAAAGGCCACAGACGCTGCCCGGAGCCACCTGACAAAAGTATAATATTCATAGCTTGTCCTCTCTGCTTTTTACTATCTCATCATACCACATTATTTAATATTTGCGAATCTTCATATAGGTATTGCCCCAGGCCTTCCAATCTTCCAGCCACACGACATCCTCTCCCTCCGGCAGGATATCATAACTCGGATTCACACATCCGAGTACCAGTTTCCCCTGGTCCATGGCAGCCTGTATCTCCTCCTGTGAAGATACCAGCCGGATCTTCTCCCGGTATTCTGCCGGCAACACATAATAATTCACGATCGTGGCTCCACAGCCGTCCGATCTGATCCAGATCTCACCATACCGGTCCACAAGACTTTTGAGAACCTTCTTCGCCGTCACACCATAATAATCCATCTCGTACCGTCCACAGGCATCACCACCTGCCAAAATATTCGTATAAGCGCTGGAACTCTGCCCCGTCAGTGCAATTCCCACTCCGTTACATCCTATGAGCACCACCAGCATAGCAGTTGCAATCCTTCTCGCACGGATTTCCGATTGCTGCAACAGGTATCTCACTGCATAAGCCGTCATCACGATCATCGGTCCATAGATAAAATACATATGCCGCCACCCGTTGTACAGATTCGGATCGCACAGCATTGCGGCCAGCACCGGAATCCCGGAGGTCAGTGCGAACAGCGGATAGATACGATCCTCGAAATCCCATTGATGCTTTCTTCCTTTATAGATCCAGATGCCGATACTGCTCCACAGCAGAACACTAAGATAGACCGGAATCGTCAGAGCAATCAGTTTCGGCAGATAATACCATGGCAGAGGATTCGTGGAATGCACATACCATGTTCCGTCAAACAATACCTTACCGTCCATTCTGGAAAAGTTCGTACTGTTTGAAAGGTTCCACAGCAGAAATTCCCACAAATGAAATCCCTGCCCCCAGATAGCCGGAGTCAATGCCAAATAACTCAGGAAACCAACAACTGCTGCCGTAAGTCCCACGAAAAAAGTTTTCCCGCTCCACTTTTTCTCTTTCGTCAGTATCAGCAGATAAAAGCCGCCAATCATTGCAAAAACATAGATCCCGCTGATCTTCAGATTCCCGCAGAATCCGGCACAGATTCCCAGCAGACATGCATTTTTGAAATCCTTACGCTCCAAAAAGCGGATTCCGTAAAATAACATCACAATGATCAGGGACATCAATACGGAATCTTTATTGTTGTATAATCCATCCGCAAATATCCTCGGTGTCAGAAACAGCATAAGTGTTCCCAGCAGTGCCGTCCTCCTGTCCCGGAACAGCTCCCACAACAACCGGTACATATAAATCACACCCAGGAAAAACAGCGCATACGTATACGCATGCCATACCTCACTCTGCAGCCTGACAGCATCCGGATGCTGATCCAGCTTCATTAATAACGGTGCGCACAGATAATACGGAGCACTGCCATGATCCTTGTCCGCTTCTACGCAGATCGGATGATATTCTTCCTTCCATTGAAACCAGTTCGTGAGCTTCGGAATCCGTAAGGTCTCACCATACTGCAAGATATTCATATACAGAATTCTTTCTTCCTGATTTTCATCAAAATAAACACCTGTCTCCCGCAGGAAAAAAGCTCCAAAAAGGAACATTGCCACAAATATGCCCAGGATCGTATACCTTTTTTTCTGTTCTGTCATGGTCTGCGTGTCTCCCATCCTACCGGATAATAATAACTTTTCTCTTTATTTTTTAAGCGTTTGTTATGATTCAATATAACATTTCAGATAACTGATTTCAAGGTATCCAAATGTTTTAGAGAAATAACAACTCAAAAAAGAACTCAAAAATTTGAGTTCCTTTTGAGTTCCTATTTGAGTTCCTTTAAAGAACTCAAATTTTTTAGACTTTTTTTGAGTTTCTTCAAAAAATCACTTTCTAATCACAGTAAAATAACTGTTTAGGACTCTTCGGTTTCTCCGGAATGCTCATCTTTATAATTCCTCTTTCCACCAATGGCATTATGCGAGTCTGAATGGCATATGTCACAGAATTCAGTCCTAAATAATCACTGATTTCTTTACGTGTCCTGGGTGTCTTACAGAAGAGCAGCAGTTCTCTATTGTCAACTCTATCCATTTCAACCGCAGTTTGTTCCATGACATCCTTATATAATTTTACAATAAAACTTCCTCTTTCATCAATGAATTCCGGCTGTTGCAGATTATATTCCTGCATCATTCTCCGAATCGTGGGAATTCCGGAATAACGATTCTCCGTTACTTTTAACACTTCTAATTCAGATGCGATCACAGGGTTTCTGGTATCCGGCTGCACTTTTCCCAACTGATCAATCTTGATTCTCCCATAAATGCCCCCCGGATTTCGAATCTCCATTCTGTCATCAAACATAATGAGTTGAATGGGCATTCCTTCCGTGTGAATACTATAATCACGATGCACCAAAGCATTAAGTACCGCTTCTCTGACCGCGGTAATCGGATAATCCGGGCGGTCCTCACGTTTTCCGGTGTGTGGATTTATGATCGTCTTTATCCGCATATTTCTATTCACAAATTGCATTGCCCCGTCCAGCATATCGGATATATTTCCCTCAATCCGTTGGTTGTCTGTAAATCTTTCCCCCTGATCCCCTACTGTTCCTACTTCCGTGCCGGGAACTACTGTCGCAATAATACATAATTGCGGAAAATATGCCTGGGGATATGGGCAAAAATTCATCACTGCACTTAATGTAATCCGCTTATCTCTTTTGATGCTCATTAATTCATATATTTCATCATTTGAAATAGCGGCCAACCGTGGTTTTCCTTTTTTCAGCAATTCAATATACCTTTCGAGTAAATCCTGATCTAATGACGCGAAAGACACTCGGTCAATTGCCCTGATATCGTCCTGATATTTTTTTCTATACGCCTCATAACTATAGACTTCATACTCCGTCATCGGTTCATCGCTATCACCGACACGTGTATAAGACCCCTTCACCCGGCCTTTCCCCTGATAAAAAACCGGACGGTCCGTAATATCAGCACCGGGAATTTCTGCTGAAATGAAAAATTTATCATTTTTTTCCAGCACAGTAAGTAAAGGTCTCACTACCGGTTCCATCTGCAGACACTGTTCATTTATTTTCTTCTGAATATCCTGCGGATCATATACGCCTACTTCTTTATACCCTTGTTTTTCATCCACACCGAAAATAATGATTCCACCATCATCCTGATTCGAAAAACTGGACAATGTGTCATATAATCGCTGCGGACATCCCTGTTCCGCACTTTTGATCTCTAATGTGGAGGTTTCGCACTTAATTTTTTGAATCAACTCTAATTTTTCCATTAATTCTTCTACTGTCATTTCACTTCCTCCTCTTCTTTTTTAATATTTTACTACTATTTTTAAGTTTATTCAAGAATCTTAAATTTTATTCAGGAAATTAAAAAGGAACTCAAAAAATTTTGAGTTCCTTTTTAATTAGTTGCGTCTTGAGAATGCTGATTATATGAGTAAATCCGTAACAGCTCATGATGTCAGTAACAACTTCAAAAATGCTTTCTTCTTGTCCTCCGGCAAATTGCGATATGTATGCAACACCAATTCCTCGTCCTGTGCATATACTTCCGCCGGTTCCCGCTCATCGAAAACATCCGCAACTGTGACTCCCAGCTGATTGCAAAGTATCATCACCGTGTCGATTCTCGGAACTATTTTACCAGCCAGGAAATAACTTACCGTAGAGGAAGACAGCCCAAAATATCTGGCGATCTTGTAGGGTGTTGTTCCTCTCTCCTCACACAACTGTTCAAATCTACGAGCTATTTCCATACATTTTTCTTTGGTGTTATACATATTCATCTACCGCCTTTGTCTTATATTCAGGTCTCTATAATGTACATGGCGGGAATCGACAGAATCTTACAAACTTTTTTACGGAAGTTGTCAAGAGAGTTGATTGCATTAGTAACTTCTACTGCCACGCTTCAGAAAAAGAATTGCACGACTAACTTCTGCTTTGCCCTGTTTCAATCAATTGCCTATTGTTCAATAATGTTATATATCTTCTTTGCAGAGGGGATCTGGTAAATTCTTTGATTCGAGATATTGGGAAAATATCTATCATTCTTTTATTATCCTCTGCCTTTCCAAACACCATCCAGTCTCCTCTACGACACGAATACCAGTCATAGTCTCGCACCTGTCCATCCTTTAATACACAATATACCTTATTCCATAAAAAGATTTTCTTGCCAGAATTTATAAATTCATAATGAATATATCGGACATTTTGTATATCTTCAAATTTATGAACACCCTCCTCTGATATATACAATAATCTCCCATCATGGCATGTTGCAATAGCTTCACCTGTTTTTGCACTATGGTCCTTAAAACATATCGTTACTTCTACCAGATCTCTTTGATCCCCCAATATCATTATCATATATTCCATAGTAGTCATAAACATCCATAAATACATACAATATGTTAACCATTCCCGTTTTTCCAAACATATAACTATTATGAACATTATACCGATACATCTGATGAATTTACTAATTTTAATGTAACCATTTTTATAACATTCCATGAATATATTATTTTCCAGAAAGGATTGTAGTGCCACGGTTACCATAAATACAGCAATACTTACTACTCTTAGAAAAGAGTTTAAATCCATAGTAAAATAGACCATCTGTAAAAAAACATAAACTGTTATTATCACTGCACCTATATACCATTTAAATTTTTTCTGTGAAGCCACCACCGCCGACAAAACTATGTTTCCTAACAATATCGTCCAAATTATTATCCAATCCGAACGCGATATAGTACTCTGTATTACATTTTGCATTTTTAATCTGACTACAAACGCTCCTAACCAACAAAAAAGCAATAGTATCGAAAATATAATGTAGATAAATATCAGCTGAAACCAATAATACTTTGTATTGGTCCAAAATTTTGCATCTGATTCATTCCTTATTCTTCCAACCACTATATCCTCTATTAGCTTCCGATTTTTCCAATCCCTGAGCTTGGCAAACCACAGATTTCTATTTTTTAAAAATTTTAGTGGTAGTGGCAATACAGCTAATATAATCTCAGGAATAATCATTTTCACAAATTCTATTCCCATTGCTTCTATATCCATGTTCTTTTTATTCTCCTATATCCGCTTTAGTTTACTTAATGCATTGTCTTTATGTTGTCGTGCAATCTTTTAGATATATTTCTTAATTCTTTTTGTACTTTTCGATCCTTCTTTCTAAATGCTTAAGGACCTATAATTTTATTTGCCAAGCCGAAAAAGGAATTGCTGTTTTGTATTAATTAATTTAGTTTTTCTGCTCTACCTTTTCAAAGCTTGTGCATAAGCTTTCCACCTTACTTTTTACATAGGAGTGAAATGAGTCGAGTCACACTTAGGCTCCTTTTAAAATTTTATTATAATAGCTGGGAGTAACAGATATTTTTTCTTCTGCTGACCGTTGTATTTACAGAGTCTACACCTTCTTTATACTTTTTATCTACCTCATCCATTTTCCCAAGCCTCCTTTATCGATATATAGATTATTATATGACATGCTGTTGTCTGGTTCAATTGTGTTATTTTGACATAGCGCTTTCGATTTATCAAAATACTACATACTTTTAATTTAGTATAAAAATTTCTATGATATCATAAAACTTGTTCCAAACTACTTTTATTCACTTGGATTATCTACTATCTGTATTCCTTCAATTTTTCTAATACTATAATTACAGTCATCCACTCCGATTATTTTTTGTTCATTTCTATAAACCAGAATCTCATTTCCAACTTTTTCACTTCTATGCAATACATAATGTTCATGATCGCTATAAGTAATAATATAATTGCCTTCATTAACCATACGAACTTCACGTTGATTTTCAAATTGCTTACTTCCGGTATAATAAAGAGTAGCCAGAACAAAGCTGCTTAAGAGGCAGCCAACCAAAATAAAAAATCCCAATTTTTCTTTCCAATCTTTACGCCGTGACGCATCATCCCCCTTTTGCAATTTATAAGTACCGTACATAACTGTTTCCATAACAAAAAGAACAATGTCTATTGCGCAAAAATTTATAAATTTAATATCCAAATGGGACATTACGCATATAACCAAAGAAAATGGAAAATTCGCAATTACAAGCATAAAAAAACTTAGCAAAAAGCTTTTTGTTACTTTTCCTATTGCGAAAAAAAATTTTTTCAGCCAGGTACCTTCTTTATTCCTTATCTGCTCCCTAACTTTCTTGTATGTTTCATCCAGCATTCCATATATGTATACTATTAAAAGAATAATTCCCCCATAAAATATCACCTGAAAAAGATTGCCTTCATAGTTTATTTCCAAAATGTTGGCGTCAATATTTAATTCCTTGAAATATCCCATCCAATATACATAAATCATAAGCCGCATTCCTGCATATACTATACTCAAAAATGTGGTTGCCATTGCTAACGCCACCGGGAAGTTTTCTTTTATGATTTTCCAAAGTCTTCTCATCTCTAGTCTTAACTCCTATGTTTTTCTGTTGTTTATCTCATGTAAATTAAATCGTCAATTTATCAAAATACGAATTCTTGAATACAGCGGCCAAATATGATGCGCTACACATTTCTGAGATAAAGGACAATGAAAATGATGCCCAAAAAGTTATTAACATAATGGTGAATTAATTCGAATGTTGCTTTTCCAGGTCAAATCCAGTACCTATACTCAGCTCTGAATAGAAAGTACTGAATCTATCTATTTTAATAATATCATGTCCCCTCCATCTATGTTATTTCGATTTATCGAACTATTTCTACTCATGCCCAATCATCAAATTTCCTTTTTTGAATCTATTCGAATTTACTGTACTTCAAGCTGTATTTACATGGGTTAATGGAGCATATAAAGCATCGGATTTGTTGTTACGAAGTTCAATAGAAAATTTTAATAAAGCTATGATTGGGAAATGCAATACAGATGTATACACCCAAAAAGTATCTACAAAATATTTGATATGGCCGATCAATTGGATGAATATAAAATCCCCATCGGAAAAGAATCATTGTCAGCAGTATTGCATAGGATTTATAGTGAATTATGTAAAACAACACACACTGCAACGACATGCCTCTGGAGCCTTTAACAGGCTCCAGGGAGTTTATGCAACTTTGAGGAATTTCCTGCTGCAACTTTTGGGAAGTGCCTCTGCATTTTTAGGTAATTTGTACTTGCAAAAAACAGATCGTTTTCTCATAGTCTACTTCTCCCGCAGTGTTTTGTCAAATACCTCCCAGTCGGAGTGACCGCGATCCTAAATTTTTTATTTAGTCCCTATTTACCTTTGTGTGTCTAATATTCTGAAAAAAAGACATTTGTTGCTGTCCACAGTGTGGACATTTCGCCATGAGGTTACACGGAAGAACACATGCTACACCTGTCCATACCCTATCATCTTTTGATTACAAATATCCGCATAGTCACATTCTTGTATAATGAATTCTTCGCCTTCTACTCTGCTATTATCATTTCCTATCAAGCAGCCTTGCGTACTATCCTTGTAAAATATTAGTTCCTGCAGTTTAACAATACTTGATTTTATCGAAATAATCTCCGTTTTTCCCTCTACCCGGATTCTTCTCAGTTGAGAGTTTTCCATAATTGTCTCTGTTTCTTCCATAATGATCGCCCCTTCCCGGCAATCGTGAATCCGCATATTTTTCATTCTGACACGCTCACAATGCCTTAATCTTAATGCAGCTCCGCTCCTTCCCATCAATTCTACCGCTTCCAGTCTGATGTCCTCGCAATTCTCTAACTGTAATATCGGTGCGGCTGTTTTCTCCTGATCGGTCTGGCGAATAAATCCAACATTTTGCACTGTAATGTTCCTACAATTTCTGAACACAAAATAATCACCGGCGCCCATGTAAAACATGGCATCTTCTCCGGTAATCGTCAAGTTTTCGATTCCATTTATGCAATAAACTGTATATTCGTCTTCTGAATAACAAGAAACATAAGGAGATTCCGTGTCTAACACCCTAAGATAATAATCGTCTTGCAAGATAATATGCTCATATTTCCCCAGTTTTTCCGTCAAATCTTCCATTCCGTAAGCCCGAACGAAATCCGATGTTTCCCCCGCCTCCTGCTGTTCTTCTGTTTCTAATAGCTGACGGGCCTCATCATATTCACCATATTCCGGATCCGGCAACATATAAAAAATGGCTTTTATTGCATCTACGTAATCCTCGGCCTTATTGTAATCCTCACATATCTTTTCCAGGCACAATTCAGGTTCTCCGGCTCCAAAATAGTATCCCTGATAATTTTCTTTTTTGGCAATTTTTACATACTCTTGAAATGACTCTTTAATTTTTCGACATCCCAATTCAACACTCTCTGCATTGTGTATGAATTTTGTGGTAGACACCTGCATAATTCCTAACGTCATCGGTCTTCGCCCCAGACAAAACAGCACATTTTCACACCACCTTTGAGTCGTAGGTCTATTAAAGTTCTCATAGATCATAATTGCATAAATCACACGCTGCAAATAATCCCCAGGTGCTTCAGCCTGTATGATCGTACCATATTTTCTTTGGAATAATTCATACTTATCAAGGATATACTTTTGCTTCATCTGCTTCGTACAAACCCGGTTCTGCCGGATGGCATCAGATTTTCCCAATGACCTAACGCAAAATTGATATGCCATAGCAAAAAATACCAACCATAACTGTGTTCGAAATTCTTCCACTGTGGGAAATATTTCCTTCCCTGAAAAAATCAATATCCTCTGAATGAAAAAAGCGAGTAACACACCCGGGATCGCTGATATGCATTCATATTTTATATTAAACAATTGATATTTTCCCGCAATGACCGTAATCATAACCCATCTGACGAGATAATAACACGGCACAATGTAGACAGCTTTATATGCCAGTTCTTCCTGCCCTATATTCTGTAATACTGTTGCAATGAGCAACATATAGATAATCGGTGCGAAAATATTATACTGTATATTTATGATGAGCGATTTCTTGCTTTCCTTACCAAAAGTAATATCGCAATACCCTTTTCCCTCCCCGGTAATATGTTTGTCCGCCAGCATCTCTTTACCGATTATTCCCGATACCTCATATAATATAAATGCACTTATGATGCAAAATATAGTTTCTTTCACTTTTGTAAACCCCTTCCTACGATTTTTTGTCCTTTTTCCCAACCAGTACAATCACAATTACTAATTGTGCAATCGGTATTACAAAATAATTTATCCACGACCTGTAAATAATAGGTATTGCCATAAATATGCATCCTACTATCGTTGACAGTATAATCATCACAATAAATGCAACCAATTTGTCACTCCGCTTTTTAAAGGTATTCATGAAAGGAACACATATTGTAACAATAAGAAACCATATCGCACCAGATATAAATTTCAGGATCTTATTCCCCTGGTCCTTTCCGGTTGTCCATGAGGAATTTACGGTATCAAAGAGCTGCGTCGCTATTGAATTTACTGATCTTTCTCTTTGCAATTGAATTTCTTGTAATATGCTCTCATATTCCTGTCGATACACCGGATTACTATTAATCGTAGTTTCATCCAATTGTGTAAGATGCTCCAAGATGCTGATTCTCTTCTCCATTCTGGTATAGTAAAACGTATTGGAATCAATATACGGAAATATCAAGATAATAAATACCAAGATTCCCAATATTGCAAACCAAAGTTTCGGCTTTTTATAATTTCTCTTTAAAAAATCCACTATTAGTTCCAATATTCTTGCAACAGAGTCCATTCCCAGATTCTCCCTTTGATTTAAATCAAACCATCTTTATACTTCCTCTATCATATATATGTCAATTTTCGGCAAATTCTTACAATTTTTTCGGTCAGCGTCCATCAACATCTCGAAAAATTCATTCAGCTCAATTGCCAACAAATCTCCGACTTTTCTTAACAGATGTCACTCACATTATCCTGAATCGTTTTAATCCTAAAATTCACCATAGCGATTGCCATCAGCGTAGCTCGAAATGCAAAATGCAAGCTGTTTCCCTCTAAGTAGTCTCTACCGTGTACACATTCATTTCGGATATTATAGGAATTGCTATTGTACATAATATTGTAGACATACAATAAATCCGGTACATTATCAAAGCCCTGCTGTTCTACATATATCTGTTTCAACAGCTCCCGGAGCAGTGAACTGGGATCGTTATATTGCATAAACTCATCCTTGTTCTTCTTGAATGGAAATATTCCAAACAATTTGACCAATTCCCTTATTCGTATCTCCAACACCGGAAACAGCTGCGTCAAATGCCCCAGAGTAATATTTTTACAATAATTCCCCAGTCTTATCTCCTTTGTCTCTTTTCGAACCATCTGATAAAGTTCCTTTTCCTTGATAAACATACTTACAGCAGCCTGCGTACACTCTCTGTATTTTTCATGAATGCTCCAGACATATTTCTCGCTTTCGAGTACATTCAATAGCTTATAGCCCTTTTTTGCCCTGATTTTATCAACATATTCCAGAAGCATTTTATCAATATCATGTCTCTCATACCTTACTCCATCTCCCTTTTCCGGGAACACGGGAGTCAATGAGATCCTGGAAACTAAAAACAACATTGGATGCTCTGATGTGTGTATCATAATATCCAATACCTTTTCTTCGGTACAGGGAATACAATTCCTTGCAAACACAATCGGATTCATCAGGCTCTGTTCCGAAAACCGTTCAATAACCGCTGTCTTTATTGTAGTTTCATGCGAAAATACATGCAAATTTTCGCGCTGCTTTTCATAGGCTGAATTCTGCCACAGTTGCTGGAGTTTTATCATCATCGACTGTACATAACGCTTGTTTACATTTCCGCTGTTCTTATTCACATTAAACAGAAACAACATGTACTGATAAAAAACGGTTGCCTCCAAGATATCATTCTTTTTTGCAACCAAACTATTAAATTTTTCATCGACCTTCCTCAAATATTCCGTTGTAATGCTTTTGGTTGTATACTCATCCTCCATATAGCTGTTCAGGCGATAAATATCATCTATATCATCTATCGCTTTATATTTGTTCTCCAAAAAATCTTTAACAATTCCTTTTTGTTCCCTTTTTAGCGGATATCCGGACTCACTGTACTGTAAGATGATTTCCGGATCCTTTTCTTCCTGAAGCAGCTTGATCAGTGTTATGTATTCCTGTGAATCATTGCAGTCCTTCATCATATGATCTGCGTGTAAATATGACAGTATTGCGTAAGATGAGCTATTCGCAATCTTAAAGCTGTCTTCTCCTGCCTCCAGTGCTTGTGTCAGTAACTTGCAATGAGTCAGTTTCACTTTCTGCGAGGGTTCTATCTGTAATAAAACATAAAGTACTGTTTCCACCAAAAAATCCGACATATCATTTCTAAAGAAATCTTTAATACTCAATAAGCTGCCCTCCGTCCATGAATCAACATCCGGAACAGATCTTCCGTTTCCGGAAAACATAGGTACAACTTGTCTGTCCCGGATTGATATCTTTAACAGATCCAACAGTCCTTCCTCCTGCCAGGTTGTGCAATCAGATATCGTCAGGGATCTATATCCAAAACAATTATAATTCATAATTGCTGTCTCATATTGCTGCAAAAAGTTTATATCGCACAAATATTTCTTGTGTTCGATATTATCACACAAACAATCTATGGGAACTTCCAAATGATCGCCAAAATATTCATTTGCATAATTCATCAAATCGTCTTCCGACATCTGCAGTGAATTACATTTTATGATTTCATAACAGTTTCTCTGACATAGCAAGCGGATATCCAGCAGATAATCTGTTTCATTATCCACATTTTCCAATTTGGTGATCCATACACAAAAAAGAAAAAGCGTGCAAGATATATCTGTGATATCCTGCACGCATTCCTCCATACTTATCATGTCTAAATAGAATTGGGCAATCAACCATAACTGCTGTATTTGCACTTGCGGCCATTCCCATTCCCGGTCGCAAAAGCTTAAAATTTTGACAAAATACTCATAAATTGTCTGTAGTTGTATTCTCTCATTAACAAAATCTCCCCAGGAATCTATGTCTTTAAATTCTTCCTTTTCGCCTATAATATCTATCAGCCACTGCCACTCCTGTGAATGAGCAAGGACACCATCTACAAATTTAACCCGTTCTTCGTGGTCTAAATAGAACATTTGCAATTCCTCCTCTGTAGCTTCAATATTTTATCTTCCAAACAATGCTGCTGTTGCATCCTTTAACGTATTTTTGTTCCCGCCAATTCATTATCATAGAAGCTCTGGTTATTTACAGAGATTTCTTCACAGGCTCTGCAATTTCAATCCGTAAGAATATGCAGCGACCATATTTGTGCTTAATTGCTCAATTTGTTTCATAATCTCCCACATACTATAGTTGACTTTTCATGGCTGGTCTCATTGCCAATGTATTAATAATTCTATTTTTGTTTATGTTTCCATCATTATCTATATATCCCAATCTTATTAGTCTCCTAACATCCATTACCGATAGATTACTTTTATCGCCCTCTAAAAGTGACATTAAAACTTTATTATTGGGTTCCCATCTATCTACTGGTTCCATTAATTCCATTTTTTGGCGTAATCGATCAGCCTCTCTTTGAGTTCTAAATTGCTCTTTTTTTAATTTTTCGATTTGATACTCGTTCTCTTCTAATTGCCGTCTGTATTTTTTCTTTGCTTCTTCGTCTAAATTCGCTTTATCCATTAACTCATTAATAATTTTATCCTTATCATCTTTTTGTTCCTGAATTTCTTCAGATTTTTCCGAACTCACATTGTCTAGGTGAGATATTTTTTCATTCAAACTGTTAAGTTTCTCCCCAAATCGTTCTTCAATTTTTCCTAAAGTAACTGCTACATCCCTCATAATGTCATACGATGATTTATAAAAATTTGTACTCGTCTCATCTGCTTTAAAATAGAAGAATATCGATATAAAAATTGAAAAGAAAGCCAATAAAGTAGATAAAATGCTGTCAAAAGAAAAATCTGTCTTTACTAATCTATAGCACAACAAACCAATAAACATAACCGCACCAATTCCACCAACAACACATATTGTTGTTTTAGTCAAACTTACTTTATGTTTTTCCTTTTCTAACTCAAGTAGTTTACTTAAAACTTCCATCAAATCAGTTTCTTCTTGCAATGTATCTACGGATTTTTTTTTTTTTTCAAGCATTTTTATATCCATTCCTTTCACTTCGCTCACGGCATAAAACGTTATGAAACTCTTCTCCTGAGCCTGTTTTTCTTTATAATTCTTCTTATAGGGGACTCGGTATACTACAAATTACGGGGACGTGAGTGAGCTGTCCGACTTGCCGGATGACCCTATTTTTATATGTATAGTCCACCTTTCCAAGCACCAATAAGTGTGGCTAAAGAGCGCGTAATCTTATCTTTGTATAAACAATGTCGCTTATGGCATAAGCGTTTCGTCAATGCCGTCTCTTCTTATAATCTTTAGCGAAGTCTTCCGGTTCTGAAAAGAATCCATATGGCTTTAAAAATCGTGTACATGCTGTGCGTTGATCTTTTGTAGTTGTTTGTATCGCTTCTACTAGCGATGAAGGCATCACTTCTTACGAGAGCCACCGTAAGATAACTTGTTTGTGATGCGATTAAGGTAATGGATACCCTCTACTTCTCATTTTCAATCTTCGTTCTTCCCCAATCTTACTTTACAAAATTTCAACATTTTTTACATAATATTCCCCTTATCCTACCTACAATTACATATTACTACATTTTTTTCAACGCAGTGCTTCGTCTTATCAGCATGTGTATTTCGCTTTATCGAAGTTCTAACGCATGCTTTACCATCTCAGTAGAATTGGATCTATATCTATAAAACAATTGAGTTGATTGCAAAAATAACTTCTGGTCCATGCGCCCCCGAGGAGACATAGACCAGAAGTTTAACCATTTGAATTTAGGTTTGATTTTTACGATATTGTAATAAAACATAATCCTACTAAAATTGTGAGACTTTAATCCCACCCATTTCCGCGTAATAATTGCGTTTTCCCACATAATATGTTATGAGGTATAAGAATTTTTAGTTTTGAAAGTGAGGACGTTATGTTATTAGATGATAAATCCATTTTGATTACAGGTGGTACCGGCAGTTTTGGCAAGGCTTTTACCAAATATGTGCTGGACAATTACAATCCTAAGAAGATCATTATCTATTCTCGTGATGAATTCAAGCAATTCATCATGCAGAATGAATTCAAGCAGTATGCCGGCAAGCTTCGTTTCTTCATCGGTGATGTCAGAGACAAAGAGCGCCTGACCAGAGCATTTGAAGGTGTAGATTATGTCATCCATGCTGCAGCTCTGAAGCAGGTACCTGCCTGCGAATACAACCCGGCGGAGGCAATCAAGACCAATATCCATGGTGCTCAGAATGTTATTGATGCAGCTTTGGATACCGGGGTAAAAAAAGTCGTTGCTCTGTCTACCGACAAAGCCGTGAATCCTGTCAACCTGTATGGCGGTACCAAGCTGGTATCCGATAAATTGTTTATCGCAGCCAACGCCTATGCCGGAAGCAAGGATATCTGCTTCTCCA
>ULNJ01059279.1_pt1 | contig 22089 bp, 19 predicted proteins | sample 1951891 | NCBI WGS metagenome assembly ULNJ01 (sample SAMEA4835574, study PRJEB28245) | human gut metagenome | biome: gut microbiome; material: fecal sample | place: Denmark | collected 2008 | reverse complement strand
AGTGCATTAAGAAGTGCAAACACACCCCATAACCGTTTAAAATTCATATTCTTAATTTTAACCCCATACTTATAACATAAAAACTTAACCTCTTTAGTTTCCTTAATTGTTCCCTTCTTATACTTAATTAAATAAATTATAAAATAAGTTACAAACACAAATACAAAACTAACTATAAATACAATTAAACTCTCCATACGCCTCCATTAAAAAACGGCCCTACATCCAAAGGACGAAAGACCGTGGTACCACCTTAATTTATACTCTAAGTTTTAAAGATCTTCACCTAACACATCCAAAAGCAAGTTCATAAATCTTTATTGTTAACTCTCACCACCCGTTAACTCTCTTTAAAATAAACAATTTACTAATACTCTTTCTTCATCTGCTTAAAATGTATTATATTAAATTTCTGCAATATATTCAAGTAATTTTATAAACATTCTTATATATTTACCATTTAATCCTTTAACTCTTAATTTTCTAATCTCGATTCTCTTACTCTTAATTTCTAAGTCACTAAATAAAATTGCCGCAATGTTTTCTTTCAAACTAGTCTTAATCTGTAAATCGCTTAAAATACTATCAATATCATCATTAATAATTCTCTCTGCATCAATCTCAATATCTTTACCCATGCAGTTAATTGTAAGCTGCTTAGCAGTAGATACGTCCTTAACAAGCACAACAAAATCATTACCATCAACATAACTATCATAATTATCATACTGTGCATCAGCAATATAAACTGTTACATCACTAGCTTTTCTTGTATTTCTAAAACGTACTAAATAATCTCTCTTTAACGGAACTATTCCACTCTTACCCTCTGTAGGTCTAATAATAACCGTAAAATTATTCGCCTGGTAATTATAATCAATATCTGTAACTAAATAAAAACCATCCTCATAAGCCGTACTAATTCCATCATCCTCATATAACTTATAAACATTACTAGCACCCGGAAATACATGTACCTCTAGCTTACTAGGTACTCCTGTATTATTTAAATCCTCACTAGATATAAAACTCATTGGAATAATCGTTCCTTGTTTAGCAAACACTGGATAATCCTCATCTTTAAAAAATGATACGTACCTCTTACCACCAATAAACTTCTTACCAGTCTTAAAATCATACCACACACCATTAGGTAAAAATATCCTATGAATAGTACGATTCATTAAAACATCCTTCTTAGACGTAATTGGCGCTATAAATAACTCTGTTCCAAAATAGTATTCATTTCTATATATAGGTTCATCATAAATCTCAGGATACTTATAATAAAGCGGTTGAACCAAAGGAAGACCAGTCTTAGAATACTTATAAGCCTCCGTATAAATATATGGAATAAGTCTGTGTCTAAGTTTCAAATACTCCTTAACAACACTAAATGTTTTAACATCCCAAAGCCAAGGCTCTCTCTTATAAAAATGAGAAGCATCACTACTAAAACGAAGTATTGGACTATACGTCCCAAACTGTACATACCTCATATAAAGTTCAGGGTCCTCTATTCCTCCCTTAAATCCTCCAATATCATGACTCCACCAAGAAAGTCCAATATTCGCTGCTCTTGAATTATACTCTGGAAGCATCTTTAAACTATCCCAAGACACAATTGTCTTACCACTATATAAAACTGGCATCAAATGAGAAGCAAGCATTCCATTTCTAGACAATATCATACCTCTACTCTTCTTACCAGACTTATAATTATTAAAATGATAATAATTAAGTGCTCTTAAAGTATATAAATCACTAGGATTATTATAATCTATCCAATAAAAATCTACTCCCATATCATTAAGTGGTTTAATAAACTCATCAAAATATGCCGTTAACATTTGCTTATTAAATACATTAAAAGGAATAACTCCATCCTCAGCATAACCAGCTATCTGTTTAAACCTTGTATAGCCTATCTCATCAGGACTAATTCCACCAGAAGGATCAACATTAAGCCCTATTCTTATATTATTACTATGCAAATAATCAGTAAGTTCTTTAGGATTAGGTATCAAATTATAATCAAAAGTATATCCGCTATAAGTATTTTCATAAGTCATGTGCCATTCAGGTCCAAGCAAAAACACAGATAACGGAATCTCATTCTTCTTAAAAGCCCAAACTAAATCTTCAATCATCTTAGTATTATAAGTTACATCCTTATTCCACCATACACCTAAAGCATATCTAGGAAGCAAATTAGGTTTTAAAGTAAGTTTAAAATAATCTCTTAAACAATATCCAAAATCTTTTCGATACATAAACACATAAGTATCTATTCTCTCATCACTTCTCCTACCAAGTGATCCATCCTTATTAAATATAAGACTCTTACTATCATCTAAAGAAACAAAACCATCAGTTGAATAAAGACCTTTACTAAAATTAGCACTACTATCATCTAAACTAGAACTTGTACCTTTAAAATTTCTCGCTTCAGCAGCACCAAAAAACCAAACCTTATCTGTATTATTTAAACTAATCTTAAAATTAGCACTAGGGTTCATCTTAGTACCATAAAAAGGTTTACCTTTCTGATACTCAAGTTTAAAATAATTAGTCGTAATAACTAAAAAGTTATCATCTTCCTTTTTCATAAACTTAGGAACATCAAATTTTCTAAACTTAACAAGTTCAGTAGGCCTATCCTCAAACTTACCATTAGCATTATACTCTATACGCACTAAAATATCAGATAATATAGTTATCCTATAATTAACTCCTCTAATAATAGCAGCATCTAAACTTATCGCATCATCATAATTTTTAAATTCAAAATAGTCTTTCACCTTAATCAACCCTAACTATCATAAATTAATTTTAACACACAAAAACCATCATTTCAATTAACTTATAAAAAGAATAAAAAAAGGTGCAAATAATACACCAATTTATCTACTCACCACTAAGCAACCAATCAACAACATTAACTTTTCTTATACCATCATAATCAGTTTCAAGGTCCATATCCAAGGTTAATAATGTTTTAGGATAATGATCTCCAGTTTTTTGAAGAGATCGTAATTCTCTTTCAAGTACCTTTTCATCTCTAACAGTTAATGCAACTTGATAATATCTAAGCCCATCTCTATTCTCAGCAACAAAATCAACTTCTAAATCATCAACTTTTCCAACATATACCTTATAACCCCTTCTTAAAAGTTCAAGATATACTATATTTTCTAATATATGGCCCATATCACTATCAGCTTTTTTACCTAATAAATAACTTCTTAAACCAGAATCTACAACATAATACTTATAATCCCTAGCAAGCAAATTCTTCCCCTTTACATCAAATCTTTCAGCTTTATATACCAAAAAACTTTCTAAAAGTGCTGTTATATAATTTTCCACAGTATGATTACTTGTTGAAATACCTTTACTAGTTAATGTATCACTTATCTTTTTTATAGATATAGGACTACCAATACTATCAAATATATATTTTATAACACTCTCTAAGAGCAACTTATCTGTAATATTATTTCTAGCCATAATATCTTTGTAAACAATTGTTGAAAAAATACCATCTAAATATTTATCTAAATCATTTACATTAGATTTTAATATATTTATATTTCCAGGCATTCCACCATTTCTCATATAATCTAAAAATAACTGTTGATAATTATTATTATCAAATGCAGACACATATTCTTTAAAAGACAATGGTAACATTTTGATTTCTATGTATCTTCCAGATAATAACGTTGCAAGTTCACCAGATAAAAGATAAGCATTAGATCCTGTTATATAAACATCAACATTCTTCTTTATATATAAACTATCAACTGCTCTTTGAAATCCTGGAACATTTTGTACTTCATCTAAAAAAACATAAAAATTATCTTCAGAAATTATTTTCTCATTAATAAAATGATATAACTCTTTATAATCCTTAAAATCATAGTCAGCATCCTCTAAATTAATATATATTATTTGATTAGACTTTACTCCACTCATTTTTAAATAATCTATAAATAAATCAAATAACGTGGACTTACCACATCTTCTTATACCAGTAACAACCTTAATCAAATCTTTATCTTTCCATCTTATCAACTCATCAAGATATTCTTCCCTATTTATCATCTTACCACCTCAATATAAATTATACACAAATTTATGAAATTGTCAAGTTTTGGAAACATTTTTCCAAAACTAATATTTTTTAGGAACTTATGGAAGCAGCCATTTAAATATATTATCTAAAAATCTTCATTTTCTTAAGCAACTTCAATTGACATTTGCATACATTTAATATATAATACTCTTGCGTATTTAGGCAGGTTCTTATTAACTTATAACGTGTTTATTTGCAAGAACTTTAGTAGCTTAACTGCCTTAAGTGAAAAAAATAATAAACACCCTACTTAGAAGATAAGAATTCCTTTAAACGAAAGAAAGGAGAAATATTATGTCAAGATATACTGGTCCAGCATATAAGAAGTCTCGTAAATTAGGTTTCTCATGCCTAGAAAATGGTAAAGAACTAGCAAGACGTCCTTATGCTCCTGGAATTCATGGAACAAGTAAAAGAAGAAAACTTAGTGAATATGGTATTCAGTTAGAAGAAAAACAAAAAGTTAGATTTATGTATGGTTTAACTGAAAAACAATTTGCTCATACTTTCGAAAGAGCTTCTAAAATGAAAGGTATCGCTGGTGAAAACTTCCTAAAACTTTTAGAAAGTCGTTTAGATAACGTTGTATATCGTATGGGTCTAGCTAATACTAGACGTGGTGCAAGACAACTTGTTAACCATGGACACATTCTTGTTAATGGAGAATGTGTAGATATCCCATCATATACTGTTAAAGTTGGTAGTACTATTTCTGTTAAAGAAAAGTCACTTAACCATCCAGCAATGAAACAAGCTTTAGAAAACACTTTAAATCGTCCCGCATATGTTGAGTTTGACGATAAGAAGATGACTGGAACTTACTTAAGACTTCCAGAAAGAAGTGAACTAAACGCTGATATCAATGAATCACTAATTGTTGAATACTACAACAGATAGTAACAAACTCCCATTTTGGGAGTTTTATTTTGCTTTAATTTATGCTATTATAGAGAACAAAAAGAAGGAATTTAATATGGATAATTTTATTAAAAGCAAAATTAACAGAATAATTGAACTTAATCTGAAAATCTACGACTACTATCAAAGTCTAATCACTTTAGAAGAAACTAAAGATAAACACCCAGACTATGAAAAAAGAAAAAAGAATATATCATCATTCATTCTAGAATTATTACAACAAGAACACGAAGAATATAGTTTTTTTATCGCAAATCCAACAATTGCTCTATCCACTTACACTGAATTAGCAAGACAATTTATAAATAAAAATACACCTCTAGAAGTTCTATGCACACCTTCAAAAGACGCTCTAATTTCAAGAAGAATTCTAACAACATTAGAAATCATTATAATTAGTGATAGAACCTTATTTAATTACCTAATAAATCAAAAATTTATAGCAAGAATAAAATTTCAATCTGATGAAAAAAGTTCAATTGAAGCATATCTTTTTAAAGAAATACCTCTTATAGACGAATCATTTGCTAAAACATTATACACTCTACTAGATGATGAAGGAAATACTAAAGCAAAATATTATCTATCTTTCATCACACCTTACATCGAAACTATCCTTGTTCCTTCTTCATTTGAACCAATACCTAAAAAACAGAATACTGACATCTCATTTAATACAATGGTAACAAGAGTTCAAAAAGAAATATTTCTAGATACGCATATTGGTGAAAAAATAGATGAAGCACTTGATAGCATGGCCTATGACGATAACAGTATTTTATACACATACTTTAAAGCTGCCCTAACATATCAATCAAAAGAAGCCATAAAAGATATTAAAAGTCTTATTAATTCTTTAGATGAAAATGAATCCTTAAAAGAAAAATTATTTAAAATCATTCAAGATAACTCTAAAACAAAAAAAGAATTATCAAAAGATGACGACCTAGAAGCCCAAAGAATGTCCGCCTATGGTTTAAGTAGTACAGATGTCAAAATACTTAATGAACTTCTTGAACTAGAATCACAAATTCTTAATGCTTACAGAGGCCTAGCAAGTCTAGAAATCAAAAACTTAAAAGACAGTTTTTTCTCAAAAAATCTAATTGAACTTTTGGCTTTATACACAGAAGAAGAAAAAACTCTTTTAAACTACTTTAGAATGTATCCTGAAATTATTCCAAATATTTTAGAATATCTAATTGAAACAATTAACGATGAAATAAAATCACCAGTAGAACTTCTTTTACTTTATGAAGATAACGAAACCGTTGTAACCGCATACCGCACTATTCAGCAAATAAAAAGCGTTCTATTTGAAAGTAATGAAGCATATGAACACAACTTGCATGCAGACGTTAAAGAAATAGTTCCATCATATCACGAAAAAATATCATCAGTAAGAGACTACGAAAAACGCATAAGTGATGAAGTAAGTAAAAGAACAATCACCTTCATAAGTGAAGATAATTCCTTAGAAAGTATCAAAAAAAAATATTATATGCTATATGCATGCCCAGGTCTTGAAAATGAATTCTTTCAAAATAAAGGTACTTTTCCAAGAAACTTAACTGACTCTATTACAGTCAAAAACGATTTAACTGAAGAAGAAAAAGCAGAATTAAATATAACACTTGGATTAAACACTGCTGATTTAGCACTTGATACATTATTAGATTATTTTGATGCCGATTTAGATGATTACGCTCATGAAATATCTTTATTAATAAGCATGTTACGAAGCGGCTTACTTCTAACAGACGAAACAGAAAGACAAATGCTTTTAGAAGAACTAGAAGAAACATTTACTACAGATGAAGATTACTTAAAAGAACATGAAGATGATGAAGAAATAAGACAATTAATTAAAAAAACTATTAATGAAGCAAATGAAGATTTTAAAGATATGAATAAAGACAGTAAAAAAACCTTACAATAAAAATTTTTAAGTAAGGTTTTTTCATTTCATGAATTATCATCACAATATTCTAAATCTTTAAAATATTTAAATTGATTATAATTATCTTTCTTATAAACTTTCGCTTTTTGAGAAATAATAGTTATATAATTAGAAGGTTTATCATTAACTCCAAAATAAGTATAACATGAGTTTACTGATTCATCATTTATATAAGATACAAATAAATCTTGATAAACATCGCCATCATAAATAACTGTTCCAGTTACCTTTTTAGCATAATCAACAATATTTAACTTCTTATCATTAGATTCCGAAAGTTTATAAATAATATGCTCCCTATCAATATTATCAAAATAAGAATATAAATCATCAGAATCATATAATAGTTTCCCCTTATTATCAAATAGACTTACCTTAAACGCCTCATCTCGTCTATCGTAATATTCCTTATAACACAAAATATTATCATAATTATTAAACTCGCAACTACTATAACTATCATTCATTAATGAATAATCATCACCATTAAATAATCCAAATGCTTCAAAAGATGCATCTTTTTTTCTAACTTTAATTAACTTACCATCAGTCTTAATTGATTCAAAATGAGCATCGTCACCAGTTGTAATAAAACTAGCATCCCTTAATTCATAGTCCTTATTAAATCCATAATAAGCCTCATTCTTATCTAAATTAATATATATTTGTCCTGCATCAGTAACAACACCATAAGCATTAGTATCTTCTCCAGTTTTATCAATATAAGAAGTAACAAATAAAGGATTCGAATCAACTTTAAATACCTTTTCTGTCTCTAAAACAAACTTTTCTTCCTTAAAATCATAAAGATAATATTTATCATTCTTATAAAAAAGCATCTTACTATCATGCCAAAAATTACGAACTGGAATATATGACTTATCAATATTTACTTTAACCTTTTCACAATCCATAAATTTATATTCAGCGTAATCAAACTTTGTATAAATAACCGCATCTTTACCATTAATTAAACCATAATAACTAGAATCAGTACATTTATAAAAAGTACCATCTTCATAAAGTAAAGATTTCTTATTACCAGCCTTGTACTCTATCCCATCTTTATCAATCAAACTAATATCATATAACTCAACATAAAGTTTCTTAGTCTCATCAGATACAACAAACTGAAAACCTAAACTATCAGTTAAAATACTATTACCATTTAACTTTATCGTATACTTATTTTTATTAACTTCATAATCAGTAATTTGACTTCCTTTTACAATCTCATTCTTAACAAGTTTTAAGCCATCACTATATCTAAGTTTAAATGACACCTTCTTAATTTTTATTTGTGCATAAGTTTCATAATCTACATAAACATTTATATATTCTCCGCCAGAATAAGACTTAATATAATCTGTTGTACCTATATTAAAACTTCCATCAAACTTTTCATATGATAAATAACTCCACAAAAAATATCCACATGTACAAACAACAATTACAATACTTACAAATAAAAACACCTTCTTTTTCATCACACACTACCCTTCTATCTGAAGTATATCATAATATTTTAAAAAAAAGAATAACGATTACTCATTATCCTTTAATATACTAGCACATCTATGACAAATACCATCATCTAGTTCGTCAACATAGTTCCAGCATCTATTACACTTCTCACCAGTACTTCTTTCAATCTTAACAGATACATTATCATACTTAGGTAATTCCTCACTAGTAAACACTACCTTAGATACAATCAATAATTGATGCATAACATCCCCTAAAACTTCCTTAACATTATTAAATGCTTCAGGTAGATTTAGATATACATTTGCTTCTAATCCAGAACCAATTATCTTTTCATTACGAGCAGTCTCTAATGCCTTATAAACATCATCTTTAACCTTAAAGAAATTACTCCATAACTCTTCATCTATCTTTACATCCATAACTTCTGGCATATCTAATAAATGAACACTTTCCTTCTTCTCTCCTGGAATATAACGATAAATTTCTTCAGCAGTATAAGGTAAAATTGGTGCAAGAAGAACATCCAACTTAGTAATAATATTATATAAAACTGTCTGTACACTTCTTCTTACTAAAGAATTCTTCTTCTCAATATACAAAATATCCTTAGTAAAATCTAAATAGAAATTAGATAAAGTAAAGCTTATAAAATTATTAGTATACTTATAAACCTCTTGATAAGAATATCTATCATAAGCACCTCTAACATTCTTAACATACTTGTTAAGTTCACTCATCATGTACTTATCATACTCTTTCATCTCATCAAAACTAACCATATCTTTATTAGAATCAAAATCATTTAAATTACCTAAAATAAACTTAGCAGTATTTCTAATCTTACGATAACTCTCTTGAACCTGTTTAAGAATCTCATCACCAATTCTTACATCCTCAGTATAATCAGTAGATGCTACCCATAAACGTAATACATCAGCACCTCTAATACTAATCTCTTTAAGTGGATCAATACCATTACCAAGACTCTTACTCATCTTATTACCCTTAGCATCTAAAGTAAATCCATGACTTATACAAGTCTTATAAGGACTCTTACCATGAACCGCTACACCAGTAATTAATGATGAATTAAACCATCCACGATATTGATCACAACCCTCTAAATAAACATCAGCTGGATATGGTAAATTTCTACCTAATAATACACCAGTATGTGTAGAACCTGAATCAAACCAAACATCCATAATATCCATTTCTTTAGTAAACTTACCATTTGGACTTGCTGGATTAGTATATCCTTCAGGAAGTAAATCCTTAGCATCCTTCATAAACCAATAATTAGAACCATGCTCTCTAAATAACTCTGCAACATGCATCATAACATCATAATCTAAAATAGCAGAACCATCTTCATTATAGAAAATAGGTAGTGGTACTCCCCAAACTCTTTGACGAGAAATACACCAGTCTCCTCTTCCTTCAATCATATTATGAAGTCTTACTTTACCCCACTCAGGAAGCCAATTAATATTATTATCAATCTCATTTAAGATATCTTCCTTAATCTTATCAATACTACAGAACCACTGAGCAGTTGCTCTAAATATAATAGGTTTTTTAGTACGCCAATCATGTGGATAAGAGTGTGTAATAAACTTAAGCTTTAATAATACACCTAACTCATCTAAATACTTAACAACCTCTTTATTAGCATCCTCAAAGAATAATCCCTTAAATCTTTCACCAGACTCAGCATTTAAGCATCCATTATCATCAACACCAAACACCATCTCTAGATTATACTTCTTACCAACATTAAAGTCATCTTCACCATAACTAGGTGCTGTATGAACAAGACCAGAACCTGCATCAAGTGTTACGTGATCACCTAACACAACTGGACTAATTCTATCCATAAATGGATGTTTATACTTAACATACTCTAAATCAGTACCATAGAAATTATTTATTACTTCTACATTTTCCCATCCAAACTCACCCTTAAGTGAATCTAAAAGTTCAGCAGCAACAACATACTTCTTACCATTAACAAGTACTCTAGAATACTCTAAATTAGGTCCAACACATATAGCAGTATTACCAGGAAGTGTCCAAGGAGTAGTAGTCCAAATAACTAAATAATCTCCCTTATCAACAACACTATTACCTTCCTCTACTTCAAAAGCAACAAATATAGAAGGATCCTTTCTATCATGATACTCAATCTCAGCTTCAGCTAAAGCACTCTCACTTGATGGTGACCAGTACACAGGTTTCATTCCCTTAAAAATTAACCCTTTACGAGCCATCTCAGCAAACACTTCAATTTGTCTAGCCTCTAACTCATGCTGAAAAGTAGCATAATAATTATCCCAATCAGCAATAACATTTAAAGCCTTAAAACCTTCCATCTGCATAGCAATCTGCTTCTTAGCGTACTCTTCACAAATAGCCCTAAATTCAGCCTTATCCATACTCTTACGATCAACACCACTATTAGTAACTGCTTGCTCTATTGGAAGACCATGAGTATCCCATCCAGGAATATAAATCATATCCCTACCGCTCATTGCAGCATAACGATTAACAAAATCCTTTAAAATCTTATTCATCGCATGACCAATATGAATAGAACCATTCGCATAAGGAGGCCCATCATGTAACACAAAAGGCTTCCTTCCCTTATTCTTCTCTCTTAACTTATTATATAAGTCCATCTCTTCCCACTTAGCACGTTGTAACTTTTCATTCTCTGGTAAATTACCCTTCATCTGAAACTCAGTCTTAGGCATCAAAAGTGTTTCCTTATAATCCATAAAAATCTCCCTTCATAAAATAAAAAAGCCCATAATCTAAGGACGAGTCAAACCCGTGTTACCACCTTAGTTTATGAACTTATTTCATACACTCATTATCTATAACGTAGATACCGTACTATACTTATCCTATAGTAACATCCGAAGTGATCCTTAATACTTCCAGTATACTTACTTTCACCACAACGTAAGCTCTCTAAATACCTTTCATATCAACATCTTCATCAACTGCTTATGCCATAAATTATAAAACATTCCCACTTAACTGTCAAGCACTTTATCTTACTACCGGACACTTTTTTAAATATATTAAAAGAGTACTTTTTAACATTCGTACTCTTTCACCTCTCTAAATTGATAAAACAACTTCTTTTTGATATTATAAATTTGATAACAAAATAGCAAAGGAAGTTGTTCTATGAATAAATTATATAATAAAAAAACAGATATTGTAAAGGGGCTTAGTGATTTTTTTAGTAAAATCGATTTCCATTTTACCAAACCTCAAATAAAAATTATTCCACATATTATTTCATCAATTGTTAATGCCGAAAATATTACTACTTTAGATATTTCCAAGTGTTTTATAGATGATTCTTTTCTAACTAATCAATCATCCATTGAAAAGAAATTATGGAGATTTTTTAATAATCCTAAATTTAATGGTATTGCTTTTTTCAATAGTTCTATTAAATATATTATTAATAATTATAAAGCCCTCAAGCACAATAAATTAGTTGTTGTAATGGATCACACGTTTATGAAAAATAACTTTGTTACTTTAATGTTTACTCTAAAAGTTGGCAAACAATCTATCCCTATTTGGTTTAGATGCGATAAGACTAAATCTAACAGACATCACGAAATTGATGAATTAACAAAAAAATGATTATTTAGTGAAAAAGTTATTTTTAATGCAATTGACGAAGTGATTAACCTTCTTTCTCCTATTAAATCAAAAATAACTTTTTTAGGTGACAGATGGTTCTGCAATCTGAAAATGATGAAACATATTCATGACAAAGGCCATTATTTTTGTATCAGAACCAAAATAAACTCAAATATTAAAATTTTTATATATGATAAAAAAGAAAAACATTATATCTATAAAAGATTTTTAGATTTTAAAATTCAAAAACATCATGCTTTATATCACAAAAATATTATGGTTGGCAGTTTTCATTTTAAATGTAATTTATCAATTGCTAGAAGTAAATTAAGTGATGACCCTTGGTTTATTTTATCTAATATTGAGCCCAATCAAGCACTTCGTGAGTACTCTCACCGCTTTGGAGCAATTGAAATGTTTTTTAAGTCTCAAAAAACTAATGGTTTTAATTTAGAAAAAACTAAAATAAGAAATCTACATGCCTATGAAAATTTATACAGCTTAGTTTGTTTTGCTAGTTTATGGCTTTCTATCATTGGTATTGACTATACTAAAAATTATAATCACGCTAAAAAAAATCTTAATATAAAATTTGTTAAAAATAACAAAAATGGTAAACCTATTCGCATACTTTCAATATTCAATTTAGGCCTTACCATCTTTCGGATGTGTTACAATTCGTATATAAATTATAAAATTAAAACAAACATGCAACTTTATTTATAAATATTTTAAAAATTTTTATTTATGTTTTATGTTAAATTAATATTTAACACTTTTTGACGTTAAAAAAAATACAATAATTTTCAAAATTGAAATTTTATTGTATTTTTCTAACTTACATAAATTCATTTTATACTTATTTTACATTTATATTTGTTATAATTGGACGATTATAAACACTATCAAATCCTTTATTTATCGCGTTTAATCAAAAGTGTCCGTCAATCAGAGCACTTTATATGGGTTTTCTGAGGTGCCTGTTCCATTAGAAATTATAGTACTAGATTTAAGTGAGATTACTGGGCGGGCTGCAATGTTACTACTATTAACATCATTAAAATATATCCGCCCAATACTCGATACATAAAGCAATCTTGCACTTGAATCAGTAGCTGATGGATCTTTTGCAAGCAATTCAAAAATAAAAGATGAACTATTTACTGATGTTGTGCTAATATTGCCAAAGAAATCGTAAGGAGACATGGACCACCAGTCCTCTGTAGCATTTTCATTTAAATAATTCGTTGTTCCTTCTATAGATGCAGCATATCCTGCATATACTAATTCATCTGTTGTTATTAGTCCTATTTTACTTGTTATCTTACTTAAATCGCCATTACATTTTATACTTGGAGTTTTATTAATTAATAGTCTTTTATATGACATATAATCAGTTGTATTTTTTCCATATCCTAATCCAGAACCAGATATATTTTTATCATTACAGAACACATTATCCGCTATTACACTTTCATATGTTTTTAGATTATTGTTATACCATGTTTCTAAATTAGTTAGGATTGTACTTTTATTTGTGTTTGCATGAGTAGCTTCATATGTACTTGACCCTGGAGTTCCATACATGAATCCTACATAGGCATTATCATCATAATTTATATTATATTCACTAGTATATGTTGAACCACTATAATGAGCAAATGCAGCAGTACTACTATTATTTGCTGATGAGCATGGATTAGAAACATTTGCAGTATTATCATTGTGAAGAATTAGTTTTACTGTATTATCTCCGCCTATTCTAACTATTCTCCAGCATTTATTAGCAAATTCTACATAGTTATTTGTTACTGCACCTCTAAAGTAATAAGATGTTCCATAGTCATCTTCTGCAGATGCTAGTAAGGCTTCACTAGATGCAGATATTGCTGCTCCTGGTGTTGTAATTGGAGTCTTTACTTCATTATCAGCTAGTATTGCTTCATTTAATAATCTTGGCTTTTCTACATCAGCACTGCTTGCTACTATAACCTTTCCTTGATACTTTTTACTAGCACCTTGTTCTTTAGTCATACTTTCGTCAAACCATAATCTTAAATCATATGTTTTAGATGCTTTTGCAGCAAGTCCATCAGTTAATAATTCATAAGCAGTACCACCATTTTGTGCTTCCATAGTTTTACCACTAGATAAAATAGATGCGCTTGTTGGTATCACTCCATTTTTAACAATAACACCTTTGATTAAGTTTGAGGGTATTTCACTTGTACTTAGTGTTTCTACTCCTATACTAAGCGTTAAATACTGATTACAATTATTAGTTACCTTAAAAGTATAAGGACTTCTTTCTAAACCCTCACTATCAGGTATAGGATAATCATTTGCTAAATTAATAGCATTATTAACACCTTCAAATGTTACACTAAAACAATTAGTTGCTCCTAAATTATTAGTTCCACTTTGTCTTGCAAAATTTTGGAATATAGCAAAACTAACTCCCATTACCAATAAAACAATTATTAATAAAGAACTAAACACCTTAATTTTATTCTTATCTCTCGATATTTTATCTTCCACTATAATCACCTTATATTCTATAAAAATTATAAAATATAAAGACATAAAATTCAAGAAGAAATATAATATTTATCTACTTAAAAAATTCATCACTAAATCTACTAATATTTCTTTTTCTTTTGGATTAGACTGTGCTATAAGTAAAGTGATAGCAACTAATGTATTATTATCAATAACTTGTTTATCATCTTTATAAAGTAGATTATAAAATTCCAAAAAGTAAATAAATAATGTTGCAGCAATTCTCTTGTTGCCATCTATAAATACATGATTTTTTATAATTAAATACAAAAAATTAGCTGCTTTTTCTTCGATTGAAGAGTATAAGTCCTTTCCATCAAAAGTTTGATATATATCAAAAATAATTGCTTCCACCCCGTTATCTCTTTCAAGAGCAAATAAATCACTATCACTACTAAATTTAAGTTTATTAACAATATTCATACAATCTTCATAATTAATTTTATTTTCATTAATTGTACCATTTGGTTTAATTATCCTCTTGTGATCATAATCATCAAGTAAATTTAAAGCATTAGAATAATTATTTATTACTTTAATAATTTCCTGTGCTTCATTTCCTTTTAAATTTATATCAATTCTTCCTGCAATATCAATTAACTAAACTGTTTTTTCTAGATATTCTAAACTCTTTTGATTAACGGCATAACCTTTAATCATATAATCTTTTAAAATTTTATTAGCCCATTTTCTAAATATAACACCATTTTTACTTTTAACCTTATAACCAACGCTTATAACAGCATCAAGATTATAATATTCTATATAATGAGTTTATATTTTTCCTTCAATCGCACTATGCTGAGTGGTATTCTCAAATTTTGCGACTACCACTTGATCACTTAGTTCTTCTTCTAAGGCATTATTAATATGTTTTCTAATAGTTTTATAATCTCTATCAAATAATTTTGCCATTTATTCTGTATTTAATCAAACTGTTTCATCTTTCATAATAACTTAATTGTCTTTTCAAGGTATTCTAATCTTTTTTGATTAACTGCATAACCTTTAATCATATAATCTTTTAAGACTTTATTAGACAACTTTCTAAAAATTATGCCTTGTTTACTATTAACACGATAACCAACTGAAATAATCATATCTAAATTATAAAATGGAATAGTTCTCGTTACAGTTCTTTTACCTTCTTTTCGAACTTGTCGGAAATCCTGACAGGTTGAATTCTTATCAAGTTCTTCATCAGAATAAATATTGCTAATATGTTCAATTATATTTGTTCTTGATGTATTAAATAATTCAGCCATTTGTCCTTGCGTAAGCCAAACACTATCATCTTTCATATTAACTTCTAGTTTTACATCTTGATTTTCAAATAATAAGATTTCATTTTTCATTTATAGTCCTCCTATTATTTATTGTTGTAAATTAACACTTAATTTCCTTTTTATTTAATAAGTTTTTTGAGTTGTCGCAAATTTTAGGGTAACTGAATAACATAAAAAAAACGCATAATCATATGCGTTCTACTTTTCTTCTAAAGGCTTAATAATTGTCTCTGTAGTAATATGTTTATTTAATCTCTTTACTACTTCTCTAGATTCTTCAATATTTAAACTTTTATATACATCATAAATATTATACATATACTCACCAAAGTCAATTACATCATCCTGAATCTGTGAATTAACTCCTTCAATATCATCAAAATACATAATTAAATTACTTACTGAAGCATTAACTTTTCTAATAACATCTTCTTCATTTATATCTCTTTCATCAAAAGTTTCTTTAACTCTTTTAATAAAATAATCAGGATACTCTGTAGATGCTGCTATTACTTCTACATAATAATCTTCAGTATCAAGTAAGTTCATACTAAGTCCACCAGTAATAACCTTACTACTTTGTAACTCATCTCTTAAATAAGAAGTTATACCAAACTGAACTCTCATATATAAATTAAAATATAGTCTTACTTTTCTTTCATCTATTTTAAGTCCTTTAAAAGCATTTTTAGGTACTTTAAACCCAACTGATACCTTTGGTATATTAACATTCATACACCTCTCAAAATGCTTAGTTTTAACCTCAAAAGGTTCTTTCTTAAACTTAAGAACTGGTTTATTATATTTAGGAAACTCTTTCTTACTCATAACCTCACTAACAATCGCTACTGCCTCATTAGGATCAAAGTTACCCGTAATAATCATAAACATATTCTCTGGATGATAAAAAGCCTCATAACAAATTTCTAAATCTTCTTTTGTAATCTTTTTAACATCACTTACCGTACCACTAACTAAATATTGTCTTTCATCCTTAATAAAAATATTATTATAAGTTCCATATATTAACTGAGTACCAGGTTTATCCTCATACATATTAATCTCTTCCGTAATAATACCACGCTCATTATTTACTATCTCCTTAGTAAAATATGGTGTATAAACATACTCAGTTAAATAAGATAAACACTCTTTAAAATTAGCATTAGCAAATACTTCATAACAAGTAATATCAAAAGAAGTAAATGCATTAATATTTGCCCCTAACTTACTAAAATAATCATGAGCTGTAGTTCCATCAGGCATATTAAATAATAAATGCTCTAAATAATGTGCTATCCCCTTTGGCATATCATACTTCTTACCATTATACTCAAAATTAGTATAAATAGACCCATACTTAGTATTTAAAGTAATATAAAAATTCTTAGTTTTATTATTAGGTACCATATAAATCTTAAGACCATTATCTAAAGTGTACGTATAAAGTTTCTCAAGCACACCAGGTAATAATATCTCATTCATTTGTGCTTCCCCCTTCTAAAACATAAATTGTACTAATACTAGTCTTTTCAGCTACTTTTTTAACATCATTAATACTAACCTTATCAAACTTATCTAATCTAACATCTAATTCATCTAAATCACTAATATTCTGATAATAAGCATTATCTACTATTCTCCCAATATTATCATTAGTCATATTTAAACTAGTCTTAGCTAGTGCTTTAGCATTAACAAGCTCTTCATCACTAATATTTGTTTTCATCTCTTTAAGACAAGTTTTAATTAATTGAACTGCTAGTTTACTTTTATTAATATCAACACTAGTTGTAATAATAATAAGTCCATCATATTTCTGATACATAGAGCCTACATTATAACATAATGAATTTTCTACTCTTAACTTCTGATAAAGTTTAGTTTCAAGTGACCCTCCACCTAAAATTAAATTATACATATTAGCAGCATATTTCTTTTCATCAGTAGTTAAATTGTTAAGATTAACAAGTACTACTATATTACTTTGAGCATTACTAGACTTATCACTTAATATAACTGGTTTTCTTTTAACATTACTAACATACATACCAACTTCATGATTCTTAATAACATTAAACTTAGCATATTTATCTACTATTCTAGATACTTCATCCATATCTAAATTACCAACTACATATATATCAACATAATCTGTATTTATTACTTGTTTATAATATGTGTATAAGTTCTCTGGTGTAATCTTATCCAAATCCTCTAAGAAACCTAAACTACCATAACTAGATGGACTATCACCTAAAGTACTAAGTGCTTTAAGTAAACTCTTCTTCTTAGGATTATCATCTAACATTTTTATATCATTAGATAGTCTCTCTTTAACAAAATCAAATAACTTATGATCAAACTCATTATTACTTGCTTTAGGATTAAATATTAAATCAAATAATAGCTTAAATACTCGGTCAGTTAGCATATCATCTTGTGCATATCTTGGATTTAAAAAATCTAAGCAGAAATTTGTTATAACTGAGTTACCAACTTTACTTGTTGCATCATATATTGAAGCACAATATAAATTTTCAAGTTCCAATGCTAAATCTCTTTTACCCTTATAACTATTAGAGCACTCACAAAGCATATCAAATAATAAATTTCTTTTAGTAATTTCTTCTTTAACAACATTGTTTCTAAAAATAACTTCTACATGACACATCTTAAACTTATCAGTCTTAATAGTATGTAAAGTATAACCTTTCATCTTATAATCTTTAAAAACCATAAGTCACCTCTTTTCATATTATGCGTAAATAAACATACTTTTATTATATCACTTTAAAAAAATATATGTAAATTTATTACATCTGCTTAACCATTACTTGATACTTATGATATAATTTAAAAAGAAAGTAGGAATAATATGAACCCAATTCACATTGTAACAGAAAAAGAAAATATTAAAGAAAACGTATTACTGCCTGGTGATCCTCTAAGAGCACAATATATTGCCGAAAAATATCTAGAAAACCCAAAACTAATAAATAATGTACGCAATATGTTAGGATACACTGGTACTTATAAAGGTAAAGAAATTACTGTAATTGGTTCAGGTATGGGCATTCCAAGTGCATCACTTTATACTTATGAATTATATAAATTTTATAATGTTAAAAATATTATAAGAATAGGTTCAGCTGGTGCATTATCAAAAGATTTAAATATTAAAGATATCGTACTAGCTTCATCAGCATACTCTGATTCAAACTTTAGATATGCACTAACTAAAAGTAAAAGTAAAAAAATATCTTCATCTAACTCCTTAAATCAAACAATTATAAATACAAGTAAAGAATTAGGTATCAATATTACTAAAGGAACTATCTATACATCTGAAATATTTGACGTATATGAAAGTATATCTCACCTGCTTGATAAAGTACCTAAAAATATAAACCTACTAGCTAGCGAAATGGAAGCATTTGGTATCTTTACAGTAGCAAACTTCTTAAATAAAGAAGCAACCTGCTTAGTATCAATATCAGACTCTCCATATAAACGAAGTGAAGACCTATCTCCAGAAGAAAGACAAACAGCCCTAGATAATATGATAATTCTAGCATTAGAAAGTATAATTAAAAGATAAAAAGCATGACATCAAAGTCATGCTTTTATTTTTGCATTTTACAATTTGGACAAGTTTTACTTTACAATTTGGACAAAAATTACTTTACAATTTGGATAAATAATCTAAAAAAAAGAATTAAACTTAAACAAGTTCAATTCTAATTTGCATAGCGTCGTCGCCTTTTCTTTCATTTAATTTAACTAGTCTAGTATATCCACCATTACGAGTTTCATAACGTTTAGCTAGTTCATTAAATACTTTATTAACTGCTACAGTATCATTTTGTAAGAAAGCAAGTGCTTTTCTTCTAGATACTAAAGATCCATCCTTACCATAAGTAATCATCTTATCAACAAATTTTCTTACTTCTTTAGCTCTTGCATCAGTAGTAACAACATATTCATTTTTAATTACGTCTTTAGTAAGTCCAGCTAATATACTTCTTCTTATGCGAGTTTCTCTACCTAATTTACGATATAACATATTACTTACCTCTTTCTAATCACGGAAGCTTAGTCCCATTTCTTTAACTTTATCTAATACTTCTTTAAGAGATTTCTTACCTAAGTTACGAATCTTAGTAACATCTACTTCTCTCTTATCAATTAAATCTTGCATTGTATGAATTCCAGCTCTCTTTAAGCAGTTATATGCTCTAACTGAGAATTCAATCTCTTCAATTGGAGTTTCTAAAGTCTTAATAATTTGATCAACTTTCTTTTCTGCAATAATTCCAGTTGCATCAGCAATATTATTTAAATCTGCAACAATTTTAAAATGTTCGATTAAAATCTTAGCAGCAAGTGCCATTGCTTCTTCTGGACTCATTGAACCATTAGTATAAACTTCCATAACTAGTTTATCATAATTTTCATTACGTCCAACTCTTGCAGGTTGTACTTCATAACCAACTCTTTCAATTGGACTATAAAGTGAATCAATAGGAATTAAACCTTGAATAGAATCTCCAAGTAATTTTTTATTTTCTTTAGAATCAACATATCCACGACCATTACCAACAGTCATTTCCATATCAATTTTTCCACCCTTAACTAAAGTACAAATAACTAAGTCAGGATTCATAATTTCTAAATCTGCATCTAATTCAATATCTCCAGCTTTAACTGCGCCTTCCTTATTAGCAGATAATCTAATAGTTTTATTTTCTTTAGTATGATTTTTAATAACAACACTCTTTAAATTTAAAACTATAGTTGTTACATCTTCAATAATACCATCTATTTTTTGAAATTCATGCATTACTCCGTCAATCTTAACACTAGTAATAGCAGAACCAGGCATTGATGAAAGCATAACTCTTCTTAATGCATTACCAATAGTTGTACCAAAACCTCTTTCTAAAGGTTCGATTTCAAACTTTCCATAATTGTTTTTTTCAACATATTCTGTAATTTTGTATTCCGGTTTTTCAAAATTCATAATATTCTTCCTCCCCTAATTTCTTGGACGTTTTGGTGGTCTACAACCATTATGTGGTACTGGTGTTTCATCATTAATAGCAGTAATTTCTAAACCAGCAGCTTGTAGTGAACGAATAGCATTTTCTCTACCACTACCAAGTCCCTTAACAAATACTTCTACTTTTTTAACTCCAGAGTCCATTGCAACCTTTGCAGCAGCCTCAGCACTTTGTCCAGCAGCAAATGGAGTTTTCTTTTTAGAACCCTTATAACCAATTGTACCAGCAGAAGCCCAGCTAATTACATTTCCATTAACATCTGTAATAGAAATAACTGTATTATTATAAGTTGAATGAATATGAGCTTGTGCTTCAGGAATATTCTTTTTAACTTTTCTTTTTCTTCTATTATAAGCCATAATTTACCTCCTACTTACCTACTTTTTTCTTATTAGCAACTACTTTGCCTTTACCTTTACGAGTCTTAGCATTTCTGCTTGTTCTTTGACCATGAACAGGTAATCCTTTTTTATGTCTAACACCTTGATAAGAATTAATTTCCATCTTATTCTTAATATTCATTTGAACTTCACGTCTTAAATCACCTTCAGTTAAATGATTTTCGATTTCTTTTCTTAACTTAGCTTCATCTTCACTAGTTAAATCTTTAATTTTCTTATCAGGATCTACTCCAGTATTAGCACAAATCTTTTCAGATAAACTTCTACCAATACCATAAATATAAGTAAGTCCAATTACTGTTCTTTTTTCTTTTGGTAATTCTACATTTCTAATACGAGCCATAATAAGTCCTCCTAACCTTGTCTTTGCTTATGCTTAGGGTTATCACAAATAACCATAATCTTACCTTTTCTTCTAATTATTTTACATTTTGCACATATTTTCTTTACTGATGGTCTAACTTTCATAAAAATACCTCCTATTTTCTATATGTTATTCGCCCACGTGTTAAATCATATGGTGAAAACTCTATAGTAACTTTATCACCCGGTAAGATACGAATCATATTCATTCGTATTTTACCAGAAACGTGAGCTGTTACTACAAAGC
>ULNJ01032579.1_pt1 | contig 23008 bp, 20 predicted proteins | sample 1951891 | NCBI WGS metagenome assembly ULNJ01 (sample SAMEA4835574, study PRJEB28245) | human gut metagenome | biome: gut microbiome; material: fecal sample | place: Denmark | collected 2008 | reverse complement strand
ATTTCTAACAATATGTGTTGCGGAATTAAGGGGTCTCTAAATCATAAGAATCTGCAAATCACTTGTCATAAAGATAAGAGAACTTGCAGATTCACCAAAGAATTTATAAGACAAATATATTGAATATCAGTAAATACTAGCCAAGCATGAAAAGTATAACCGATCCCTGTTATATTATATCTATATCTTGATAAGCTAGATCATCGTTACCGAGATCATCATTTCCTTCATGATCCAGAAAGTCATCATTGTCAGATATGTAATTACCATCTTCTGTCTCCTTACTAACATTCATCATATAGTGATCTTCATCGTTTTCCTTGTCATACAATTCAACCTGATCATCGTATTGATAAACATTGTCATCATCAAAAGATACTATGTTAGGCAATTCAAAATCACCGGAAAATTCTTCTGGCAATTCGTATCCTTCATCCACAAGATTCTCATAATAATCATCGACCTGATCATTGGCTTCAAGTATTTCGCTCATCTCTGGATCACCGGCACATATATTCATAAATGCCTCATCCTCTTCTGGCGATAACGTACCGTCCAGCCATGCTGCAAGCACATTCTCATCTATGATGATATTATCGTAATCAGCCATGTCGCATATCCTCCATTCTCAAAGTCTTTAAAAACTGTTCTTTAGCCATTTTATGCTTATTATAGAACGTATTCATATTCATCCCCATCATCTGCGCCGTCTCCTCATTGGTATGCCCACACAAATATCTCAAGCGTATAAGCCTGCTGTATCTTCTATTGGGCATCAGACACAGAATGGTTTCCACATCAATGGCCTGTAAAGAAGAGACGTCTAATTCTATAGATTCCGGAAGCGTGTCTATTCTTACACCTCCTTCATCATATTTTTCCACAATTTGTTCTATCGTCATCTTCTTTTTACGTTCATACTTCTTATAGCAATAGAACAGGCATACAGCCTTGATCCAAGTGAACAGCGTACTATGAAAGCGGAAGTTTTCCAACCGACATGCTCCACGATCATTGTCAGGCGTCATGATATGGATATAAATCTCATTGATAAACTCCATACATGATGAGCAGTCTGTGTGATAATTATCATATACAGACTTAAACAAAGGATAACATTTACAATAAAAGAAATCCCTTGTCACCTGCTCGTCATGTTGGAGCAAAGCCTGAACTATCTCATGGTCGGTGACCTTCATGTCAAATGGATTTTATTTCTTACCGCCAATCAAAGATTTTAATTTGAACGGCTTTTTCTGATAGATCATCAGTTCTGCTTTCTCATCATAGCATCTTACGGTCAGCACGCCCGAACGCTCCTCTTCGGTCTTATTGGGATCTGCCGTTACCGTCAGTTTATTACCATTTTTGGTTACGTCAACCCATGTCGGATAGGTATAGATCCAATCATCATAGTTGCAATTGACCACCACCTCATGATTATTGCTCTTCTTGCCTGACGATTTAAATTCCATAGACGACACCGACAGACTGAGCTTTACAGGGTCTTTCACCACCTCAGGTGGAACAGATGTACCGGCCTTTTCTATAACTACAGTTTCCTTAGTCGTCACTGTTCTCTTCTTCTGCGATATAAGTTTTATATTGCTTCTGCAAATCGCTATTTGATTATCGCACATAGCTTTCTTCGTAGCCGAATCGTAGGCTTTCTTCGCTGCTGAGAATTTAGCAATAGCTTGTTTCTGTGAGCTTACAGTCTGTTTCAGTTGTAATTTTTGCCCCTGTGCGAAGAGACGGTCTCCCGCTGTCTGGGCGTTAACCTGAAGTGACAAGACCGATATTAAAACGGTCAAAAGAAGTCTGATAATAACTTTCATAGTTCAAAAAAATTAAGGATTATATTTTAAAGCTTCTGTTATATTCTTCACCCTATTATAAAATTCCTTAGCGATATCGGGCATATCACTGGCTTCAAAGTCTTTTGCCTTGGCTGTAAGCTCGTCCTTTGCCTTGAGTAAAGCTTCCTTCGCCTTGTCTCGGTTGAGACTCACGGTCTTTATGTCTGGCCTGTCCTCGGTAATTTGCTCTGACATGGCTAAAGCCTCGGTATAGCTCTTGAAAGCCTCGATATAATGCCTTTCATAACCCTCATCATGCTTATCTCCGATTGAAAGGCTCTTGTCTGCAGCTGTAATTAGTTCCTTTGTAGCTGTCCGCAACGAATCGTTGGTAGCCTTTATCTCAAGGGCTATTCGTTCCTGTTCCACCTTTTTACTGTGATAGGAATACACTCCCAAGACTATCACAATAAGGGCTATGACTGCACAAGCTGCCGTAATGGCTATTTTTGTCGACTTCTTCAGCTGTCGTTTTTTGCCGTCAAGATTCTCGATAGCCACACGCATCTGGGCTGCTGTCTGGTAGCGCACGTTCTGATCTTTATCGGTAGCACACTCTATGATTTTTCGCATGCCTTTATCTTTGATCAGTCCGAGAGGGATCTTCTTGTGCAATTGCTTATCCAAGACCGTATGCGACGGGCCTTCAAATGGTACATGACCGACAATACACTGATAAAGCAGTATTCCCATGGCATAGATATCGGTAGTCTGATTCTGGTGCTTCAAATCACCTATAGCCAACTCGGGAGCAGCATATTCAGCCTTACCCATAAAGGTCCCCGCTGTCGTTAATCCACGGTCGTTTGTCGTCAGCTTGTTCACCTGTTTGGCAATACCGAAGTCGATCAGTTTGATGTGGCCATCCTCTGTAAGCATGATATTTGATGGATCAATATCACGGTGCACATATCCGGCATCATGAAGTGCAATTAGACCAGAAAGGACATTCAACATGATCGTCTTGGCAAAATGCACTGGATCGGTCTGAAACTCCTTCAGTAGCTTTCTGGCAAACGGATTTTCTTTGCCGTCACTGTCCGTGCATTTCCCGTCAAAAATATTCGATAGAGAGATTCCATGTAGCAGTTCACTCACAACATGATAATGTTTCCGAACAGCCGCACCTTGTTTTGTTTCCGTTTCTATAAATCCTAACATCTCTATGAGATTGTCATTACGGAGACGTATCGAAGCTTCACGTCTGGCTCTCTCTATGGCATGGGCGGGTAAATCTTCATAAAGAAACTTGATTGCAACGGGACGTGATATATTTGTAGCGATATCCACGCACACTCCTTTCATCACTTTTCCCATACCGCCTTCACCAATCGGAGGGGTAGCAGTATCCACCTCAAAATAGATGTTATTCTTTTTTTCTTCCTCGCCTTGTAATCTTATCTTTACCATATATATGTCTGTTTTGTTTTTGCTTATTTAGTAAATGGGCAAGCCATACTTATTTTCTTCATCACTGTCTGTGATGAGCAGGATTAGCAACCATATCGAACCGATCAACGGAATGAAAGATATAAAAAACCACCATCCGCTACGACCGGTGTCATGAAGACGTCGTACAAGGACTGATAAATAAGGCACGATGAGCAATGCTACACACAATAGTGAACAAATAGACAACGATATCATACATCCATCCTGACCACCAAACGAATAGCCGATAATCCCAAAGACCATACCCGACATAATCTGCACAAAAATATAAAAAAGCCAGAACCACCAAAATTCTGATCTTGGTGCCCGGCCTTTAAATGTAGCATACTTATTCAAACATATTCTTATTGAATCTGTTAATGTCATCTGTATGTATATTATTATTGATTCTTATATTTCGTAAGTTCAGAAGGGGTAAAGACTATTGTCATTTCATTGCCGTCAGTCTCGAAAATATATTGAATTCCGACAGAATTGCGCAACAAAATCTTCACCAGCTTCTGCATACTAGGCGATACGAGTTGTTTAGCCATGGCATTCTTAAGCGTGTCGATAGGCACCTTGACGAAACGCTCATCGTCTACCTTTATCCGGTATGTCAACAAGCTGTCACCTTCCTTATATTCACATCGTTGTAATAAGGTACCATTCCCAAGGGTTCGGGCCGGTTGCTCATTCAACTTCTCAACAAAAGTCTGTAACTGTTCCAGATCTCTGTTCTTCTGTTTGCAACCGGATAACAGCGATACTGACAGCAAAGGAATGATTGCTAACAAAAATATTTTTTTCATTTTCATATCTTTTTATATTTTACGATGATCGATTACAATATATTAAAAGTAGTAGTATAGATCACATCACCCGACTCAATAAGCTCCACCTTGTATTCGCCGGCCTTCCAAAAGCCCTCTTTTGCCGATCCAAATTGCGAGAATTCAACCATCTGATTCTTCTTCGATTTCTCAAGCGTGACTGTCATCTCCGCTGTCACCTTCTTTCCCGGAGAATAAATTACCTTTCCGTTCGGTCGGGTGACTTTCATCTGCAGCTCAAAATCGGCATCCTTCTCTCTCCAAGGGGCAAATTCGATACGTGCCTGTATGAATCGGGCATTGAAACTGCGCAAAGGCTGGTCGTATGCACTTTTCTCCGCACCAGAAGCATCAAGCAGGCGAAACGACATATTGACGACCTTGTCTGCAAGAACACTTGGAGGAAGATTCTTTAGTGCCTCCTCCTCGATTCTGTCCATCGACTCACGTTCGGCTCTCAAAGCCATTTCATATTCATACTTAAAATCGGTATCGACATTTTCAAATTTCGACAGATAATTAGAAAAGACTGTCGTGAAGTCTTCCGTCTTGGCAGCATACACCTGTATGGCAATCTCCACTTTCTTGTCCTCCACGCTTATCTTCACGGTCTTGTGACGACGGTTCACCTCATTGGCAGCCAGGATAGAGGGACGGCGCTTATACGAGGTAGGATCTGTTCCCACCTTAAATGCTTTTCTGTGGAAAGTGTACAATATAGGCGAGTTTTCCTCAAAAGTGATCCAATAAAGTACTCCGCCACGACGGAAACATACGCTATTGTCTGATGTGTCGACCGATGGCTCATACTTTTTCTTCTGCAAATAATTGTAAAGCTTAAGTTGAGCTTCCTTTTGAGCCGGAGTGAGATCACCGGCGAATGCTGATGCCGAAACGGCGATAAGCAGACTGATAATAATCTTTAAGGTTTTCATATTGTTATAGAGTTTTGTTTATATCGAGACAATTTTCTCATGATTCTGGTCATAGACCACCAGCAGGATGTTAACATACGATGGGGTATGGGTCGACTTCCTCAGTTCTGAAGCATATTCATGCAGAGCGTTAAGCATATCGCTTGTCACCTGGTCTATGGTTATTGTCTTACAGACTATCGATAGGATCACATAGCTGTTACCTACAGCGATGCTCTCAAAGATAATCCCATTGTCATTATCTACCGGACACATCTTGGCCCTCTCTGTCCATATCATCTTCCAGTTATAGTCACTACTCGCATTCTGACGTCCCACACCTTGCATATTCCACTGTCCGTTAACATTGATCGCTGATGCAAGTTTACGGTTGTTCTTGTCATAGAGCACACATCGGTATTCTTTTCCCGCTTTAAACGTATAGACTTCACGATGCCATCCGTTGCTATTATCTACAGGACCGCCGCCGGTACCAAAATAGGCTGTCTCCGTACGTTGATTCTGCTGATTATACTTATATTTTACACTACTGTATCCGCCGACGATTTCCGTTGGTTTTCCATTAGATCCATAGTAGGACACACTGCTTACCATTCGCATATTATTATAGGTATATACAGCCTTATGGTACTTATTGTAAGTATTCGTAACAGCCTTACCGTTGATGTCAAAGAAGGCTTCAGATGTCTCATCGCCAGCCTCATTATAAGTGAAACGTTCCTCACACCATCCACGCAGACCGTTCACCTTCCTGCCATATCCGTCATAGCATACGAGCTTCGTCATATTGCCGCGCTTATCATAGGTTATCCGTCCCTCTGCGGCAACATTATCAGCTGCGACAGGCTTTCCGTCAACACCAAAAGAAATCTGATGGCACATCTTATTCACCACCTTGTCATACTGGTTATAGTATTTATGCACCTTGAAATTATCAGTGCCTCGTGAGCCTGACTGCGTAAAATACACCTCCGATATTTTATTACCCCGCTCGTCAAATTCACGTTTGACAACCGCGTAGTTCTGCCCTTTTACATTTTTGAGCGTACCGTCAGTTCCATAGTATTCTTGTTGTACACATAGATTATTGGAATTATATTTCATCACCTCTTTGTGATATCCGTCAGCACATATCGCAGGCTGGTTTCCTGCAGCGAAATAAGACCGCTCTGTCACATTATCATGACCGTCATATTTCACTCTGGTTTCCTTCATTCCCGGAGCGAGTTTGCCATTGGTCCCCATGGGCCGTTCAGTGACAATATTACCCCGCTGGTCAAACTCCCATTCATAATAGGCCACACCGGACACTGACATCAGCTTGCCGTTGGTGTTTTTATATCGTTCCGTGATGCAGTTACCTTGATTGTCATAACCATATTCCACACGTGCACAATAATTATTCATCACACATGCATGACCCTTGGGATCAAGAAAATAGCAAGCAGTCTCGTTGCCGTTTTCATCATATTCATAACAGGCGACAGCTACACCCGATGATGTCATCACAGGAGTATCTTTGTCATCAAAATAAGAAAACTTCGTGCAGTTGCCACGTGCGTCATATTCCTTTGTGAAATAGCAGAAATGCTGATCCGGAAGGGTCATGCGTTTCTTCGTCCCGTCCATATAGGTAAGCCGTACCAGGCGGCCCTGACGGTCATATCTCACTTCGATGCCGGCATAACCCAGTTTACCCGGCGCATAGATCTTACCTCCCTTGTCGAGATAATATTCAGTAAGCAGATTGCCGGTCGAATCATAGGTACACTTCTTATGCGCAAACAGTGCCGTCTCGATCAGGTCACCCGAGGCATTGAGAATCTTCAGATCGGTTACATTTCCTTTTGCGTCATTAATAAATTCCTGTTTCGAATAGGAGATGCCATTATCCGCATCATTGTAGAAGGCTGCATTGTCTTTGGCATCGATGTATGAGATGCTCGATAGGTATCCGTTGTCATCATATTCACTCACAAATCCGCAAACACCATGGATATAAGTCAGATTCCCGTCCACACCAAGATATTGTCTTTTACGACAGGTACCGTCATCATTATATTCATACAGGATGCCGGCAAAAGCATCGTCCTTGCGAATCATTGGCTGACCGTTTATATCCGAATATTTCTCAGAGATTCGGTTGCCCCACTTGTCGTACGTGAGTGTCACCACAGGACAGTTGTTACCGTCGCTGCTCGGCTTTCCGTCCACTGTCAGATAAACGATCTTCGAGAGATTGCCGTCGTCATCATAAGTGAATTTCTTTATGCCCAGACCAAATTGGGTGGCCTTGGGCTTTCCATCCTTACCGAGATAATGCTCTTCTATCACCCTACCCTCATCATCAAGGACATAGCTGCGTCCAAAGATACCCTGACCGTCCGGCACTCTCACATTACCAAAGCCTGCATACTCCACTTTCACGAGATGTCCCTCCTCATCGTAGTCAAGGATATATTTTGAGATTTTTCCCTTTCCGTCTAGCGATACGTCAAAGGCACTTTCAAACAGATTCACCTGAGCGTTGAGGGTCATCTCCGTACCCAACTCATCATCAAGTTTGAATGTGCATGTCTTCAGATTGCTGTCATAATCCTTCACATAGAGCACTTTGCCACTGCGGTCCTTAAATTTTTCGGAGTCCACCTTGCCACTGCCTTCTGTGTACACCAGTGTCATGTCAACGATGCGGTCCTTGTCTTCTGAGTCGTGATGGTCCACCAGATTACCCTTGCTGTTCACATACGACACCCTGCGGAGCCTATGTCGCGAATATTCAAAACGGTAGGACGCCTCTCGGTGCGACATCTCATTACTGCTCAGTCTACCAATACCTTCCGGGATGCCATACACCTCCACATAGTCACTATAATATTTTATCTTCGTTCTGTAGTAGTCCCACACAAAGAAGCCTACGAGCAGCAGTATCACGGCAACGGCCGCGCCACCATAGACGAACGGCTTGGGAATAGGATCAGGGGCAATGGCTTTCTTCACGGCTGCCTTCATCTCCTGACATGACTGGTAACGGGCCTCAGGCACCTTCTGAGTAGCTTTGTCCACCACTTCCTGAATTTTATTCGATATGTACGGATAATATTCCGCCATACGCGGCATATCGTCCTTCACCACTTTATGTTTTATCTCCTGGGCCGTGAGCAGTGTCGAGTCGTAAGGTGCACGCCCGGTAAGCATGTGGTAAATAAGCACACCTATGGAATAGATGTCTGAACGCGCGTCAATATCCTTACCGTAGATTTGCTCTGGACTCATATAGGTCGGCGTACCCATCACATTTTGGTTGTTGGCCATATTCGACTCCGACACAATCTGCGCTATTCCGAAATCCATGACCTTGATATGCCCGTCTTCCTGTATAATAATGTTCGAAGGCTTGATATCTCGGTGTACTATCCCTTTAGAATGAGCATAGGCGAAAGCGTCCAGAATCTCACAGATCAGCGGATAAGCCTTTTTCTCAACAATAAGTCCGTTCTTCTTATTGATAAAGTCTTCCAACGTGATGCCTTTCACGTATTCCATGATCAGAAACACACCGTCGGGTCGCTCCACATAATTCAGAAATTTCACAATACCCGGATGGTCGAGCGAGCACAATAGCTCTGCCTCCTGCTTGAAACGGGCACGTAATATAGGATTACGGGCTATCTCTGGACGCAATACTTTAATGGCCACCTGCTGGTCAATATTCGTGTTGACGGCAAGATAGACACTACCCATGCCACCAGAGCCTAGATGACGCACGATTCTGTAATTGAGTATATCAGTTGGCAACATTGTTCGTTTCTGTAAAAGTCCTTAAGCCCGCATGTACACAATTATTACACATTGTACACATACGAGCTTGAACCGATTAATATTTTTATGTAAAATTAGATAGAATAAGACCCGGTTACAGTCCTGCACCAAGGTTTTAAGGTTAGTTCATAAGAAGGGAAATGACATTCCACACTATTATAGAGACGACTGACAGTGCGACGGCACCCCAACCCAGTTTTCTGTGCTGGAGTTTATATTTATACACCTTGTCACCATTAAACATCTCCACCTTCCCCATAGCGACTGCACAGCCGAGAATAATACCTAACAGACCACCGAGGATAGCGAATATATAGGATGCGATCAGCAGCCCTGTAGCATCTTTCTCTATATATTTAGGGGCAGCTTCCCCTTGGGTGTTCTTTACAGGCTTGACTTCTTGTGATCCTGGCTTCTCTTCCTCTTTGTTCTTTACTACCGTAATTACGCTGCTGTCCGTCTCCTCTGCCTCTTCTGTCTTTTCTGTCTCTTGTTGCGCATGGGCCCGCTTTCTCAATTCCTCATCTACTTTTTTCCAGTCGAGATGTCCTTCTATCACTCCTGCCAGATAAATCTCAGGAGGCGGTGCGCTCGCAGGTATGTTTATCGTCGTCCTCTTCACTAATTTTCCATTCACGATCGTTCCGTTCGAGCTGCAATCAGTGAAAATATAGTATGTCCCGCCAGTAAATAACTTCAGCTCTATATCTGCATGATGGCGACTGATCTTACGGGCAGAGTCATTGATGATGATGTCACACATCTCACGTCCTACAGAGATTTTCACGGGCATATTGCTCGACGTCGTATGTCCGATATTCGTGCCGTTGCTGAGGGCCGACATGAATTCATAACAGCTCTGATAACGCTGCATCATGTTCTTGGCCGTCGCTCTATCCAGTATTTCCTGCAACACATTGGAGAGACCTTTCTTGTATTTCGACAGCCGTGGAAATTCCGACTTGATGATATTGTCTTTAGTCTCGAATTCATTCGACAACACATTGAACGCATGATGCCCTGTCAGCATATAGAAGAACACACAGCCCACAGCGTAGATGTCCGACCGGTAGTTGATCGAATAACCCGCAGCCTGCTCCGGACTCATGTATCCATTAGTACCAAGCACAGAGCCAGGCACGGTATTATTGCCGTTACTGTCAAGATCCTTGGCTATACCAAAATCAAGCAGACAGATATCACCGTTAGGACGTATCATGATATTCGATGGCTTAATGTCACGATGCACAATATGTTCATTGTGCACACACTGCAAGGCATCCAGGATCTTCAGCATCATCTCCACAGCCTGCTGCTCGGGCATAGGACCGTTCTTCATCACATACTGCTCGATATTCATTCCTTCCACCAGCTCCATCACAATGTAGTAACATTGTGTCTGCTCATCACGGAAAGCCGAATAAAGCTTCACTATCGATGGATGATCTATTCTTACCAGAAATTTCACCTCCATCTCAATTCTGTTGATAATAGACCAGTCCGTAGCAAATTCGGGAAGAATCTCCTTGATAGCCACGATATGTCCCTGAGGGTCACGCCCACGGTAGATACGACCCATGCCGCCGCGTGCTATGGGCTCGTCTTCCACAATATAATTGGCTATTTGTCTCATAGAGATTGTTATTTCTCGTTTAAAAGATTTTCGTACTTGATATTGTTTTTTTTCTTGTTGGGTGTTTTTCACCTCCTCAGCCTTCTTTTCTATTTTCTTAGTAGAACTTTTTTCCTTTGAAACTGCCTTTTCTGTCTGCTTTTCTATCGCATTTTTCATTTCCTTGGCAATAGACTTGTTTTCTAAAGTCTTATTGCTCTTTGTCTGCGGCTTTTCGGTTTTCTCAGGATTGCTTTTCTTCACCGTTATCACTTTTTTCACTTCTGTTGGAGCGACAGGTACCTCTGGCTCAGGGGCTGAGACTACCGGCTGCTTTACACGCTCAGGCTGCGACTTTCTCACTGGAACGGTAGCCTTTGGCTCCTGTGGCTCGTCTTCGTTCATAAACCAGAATACACCACCACCGGCAATAGCCACTAGCACGACAAACAGAACAGAATAAAGAATGGCATGGCTCTTAGGCCTTTTTCTCTCAGGGACATAAGCCGAGGAAAACTCTCTTCTGTGCATGACATCATCTCCTCTGCCGGGAAACTCCACAAGCTGTACAGTAATATTGTCCACACCACCGGCATCATTAGCTTGTCTCACCAACAGGTCGGCACGCTCTTTCAAAGGCAGGTCATAACGGGTGACAGTATGGAGAATCGCACCACTATTGACCATGCCGCTAAGTCCGTCAGAGCACAAAATGAACACACTGTTCGGCTCGGGAGTTATCGGTAGTTGGCAGACCACAGGAGGCGTCATGCCATCCAGTCCCAACGCGTTGGTTATCTGGTTCTTATCCTGATGATGTTCAGCATCCTCTTGAGAGATCTGACCGGCGTCCACTAGACTCTGGACATACGACTGATCCTTCGTTATCTGATGAATCGTACGGTTCGACACATAGTAAATACGACTGTCACCCACCGACCCGTAATACACCTGTCCGTCTTTGATGATCAGCATCACGCAGGTCGATCCCATACCGCTGAGTTCGGCATCCTGTGATGCTCTGCGCAAAATAGCCTGGTTGGCAGCAACGATCGAACGGGTAATGGCTTCCTCTGGTGTGGCAAACATGTTATCCGTAAGAATATCCTGTATGACCGCCACCGCCAACTGGGAGGCCACGTCTCCGGCCCTCTGTCCGCCCATACCATCACAGACAACGACGACTCGTCCGTTGGGAGAGTCGAACGTTGTCATGCTGTCCTCATTGACACTGCGCACCCTGCCGGTGTCCGTTCTATTGGCTATGATATAGTTCTCCATTGAATATTTATCCTATTTGTGGTATTGATATGAAAATAAACACTGTACTTCCAAGACGGATAATGTCATAATTCTTGAGTTCTCCCTCATCGGAAAGCTCTTTATTGACAAATGTGCCATTGCTCGACTGTTCGTCACGATACTTAAACTTGTGGTCTACATTACGGTATAGGATAGACATGTGGCGGCCTGACATCTGTTTATCTTCTGGCACACAGATATCGCAGGATGAGGCACGGCCAATGAAATTCTTTCCTTCATATATATTGTAGGCCTTACCAAGGGGATTGCGGTTATAGGTTACAAGAAATCCAACCAACTTACGTCCCTGTGCCGTTGGCATACCCTTAGGCTGTTTGATCACCGTGCCTCCCGCATATCCTTGCGACTGCTGCTGCCCGGGGAAATGAGTTTCCCCGGCAGCATCCATTATATGCATCATGGGAGCTCCCATGCCACCACCCGTGGCACCTGGATATTTTGCACCACCCGGCATACCGATTGTGGTTTTGCCCACAATGCTATCTGCCTGCTGATAAGGTGGCATCCCAAACTCCTGTTTCGCTTCTACTTGGGCACCGTTACTGCCTTTGGGGCACAAAGGGCACTCATCACCATAGATACTCGAATCATATATATGTCCGTTGGGACAAGTTTTTTTAGGCATATCTGTATCTTGTTTATTTTTGTCTATAAAAATATTTCATTATCCGATCAGCATCTCATCGCCAGTCATGTGATTATACTCGTCATCATTCTCACACATGTCATTATTATCGACATCATCCATGTCCGTTCCATATTCGGCATCAATGTCTGTATCGGATTGGGCGAGAGAAGGATCTGGTGCAGACTCTGTATACACATCCGGGGCATAGCTCTCTGCTTCGGCCATATCGGATTGGGCGAGAGAAGGATCTGTTGCAGACTCTGTATACACATCCGAGGCATAGATCTCTGTTCCGGCCATAAATCCACCATCAGGATCTACACCGTCGCTATGCATCTCGGCCGAATAAGTATGGTCTTCAGTATGATACGAATCATTCTCGGCCAGATAGGAGTCCTTAGCGTCATAGCTATTGACATTGCCTTGGGGATTATAGTCCGGATTATTCTCGGCAAAGTCACCATAATAACTGTCACCGGTCTTTTCATCTTCAAAATTATTTCGTATCACCTTACCGTTCTGTGCAAAGACTTGCTCATCATGACCATCAGGAAATGAATACTTGTCCAATTCCTCCGAGCTATAGTGCTCATTGGTCACCTTTGCCGTCTCATGTCCCATACGGAAATCGTCTGCGTCGGTCATTGTTATGATTTCGTCCTGTTCAAAAATTCCGTTGTCATTCGTATCGATGGCTACTACCTCTGCCAAGTTGTCATTATCCGTATCAAACACCTTGAAGTCATGTCCTTGGACTGTTCCGCTCTCTACCGACATCAGCTTTTCTCCGTCCGCATAATAGTGAGTCGTCTCATCCCAGCTTACAGGCGACTCTTCACCGTTCTGTGGCTCCTCACCCTTCACATCCGCTGCAGGCTGTTCTACGACATAGATACGCTCCGTCGTAGTATGGGTCGAGGTAGTATGGGTAGCCTGGGCAGCCTGCGGCTCCTGGGCCTCCGACTCAGCTGGTGCATATTCGCTTCCAGCCTCAGCTCCGCTCACCACGTCTTCTGCTGTCAGGGTCTCATCTACGGATGGCGCCGTAGACTGGGTTGCGGCGTATGCGGCTCCACCGGCAACAGCGGCTCCACCGACAAAGGCGGCTCCACCTACCAATATTCTTTTCGCTGCGTTGCTCTTCTGGACTGCCATGTCCTCATAGTCTTCAACGTTCATTCCGGGGTTAGTTCCATTCTTGTTCATATCGTTCAATTTTAATGGTTATTATTTTTCCTTAGTTTCTATGGCTTTCAGATTTGATCTGACTTTGCCCTTCTGTGTATATAGATCCGTTCCGTATCCGTTTCTTACGGCCGCTCCATATTTTTTTTCACAGAAGGATGATGTTTAATCAGCGGGCCAAAAGCTATCCGCCTGCTAGCTCAGAATGCAGACCGCATCATTTCGTTATTTTTATAATGTAAGTCTCGGTATCATGGTCATTGACCAATGCATAGAATCCCGGTGACAGATACGTGAACGACAGACTGCTGACACCACCCGACATGTCTACCGTCGATGGCTCTATACTGTTCGTTGTCCGTGTCTTCGTTGTATAGCCCTGTGTCTCTATGCCGTTTGCCAGTTCCACCTGCTCGAGCGCTATCAGATGCCACGCTCCCTGGAATTTAGCTCCGACAGCCTTAAACGTGGTCACAATACCTTCAGGAAATGGAAACACCGTCTTGTCCACATAAGCCGTCACCCCGTTCTCGGTCCTCGTCCTTGCGCGTGCAATGACAAACTCGTTTACATATACTCTACCTGTCTGATAGATCTGCTCTTCCCGGTTTGCATACTCTGTCCGGTATTCGACCACATTGGCTGCCTGTAGCTTTTCCTTCGTTCCATCCTTATGCGACAGAATCACATATTGGTCTTTTGCCTTCGTGCCATAGTGCTGCACTGTCACGATTCCATCCTTCAATGTACCGTCTTTCATCACAAGAGTGTTGGTGAAGCCTGCCTGATCGTAGAGCGGCTGTGAGGTGGCACGTGCCACTTTGCGTATCTCGAGTATTTTGGACATGCTCACATCCACCGTCGCTGAGTTGTTCTGCACCGACAGCGTCTGTCCGATTTTCTGCACGACGATGGTTCCACGGTATGTACGTCCTGTTGTTGTCTCCACCTCATCGTCCACTCCTTTCGTCTCTTTCTCCGACGGAATCTCCCGCCTTATCTCTGCAATGTCAGCCCACCTCACCGTAAAGGTCGTAGGTACCAGTTGCAGATAGACATCACGCTTTCCAGCATTGACAATATCGCTATAGTTATTGTCCTTCGTTGTTATGCTGCTCATGGCAAGATAGCGGCCGTCAGCACTCCCCTTGAGCGCTTTCGACTCCATTGCCCAGCGTTTCCATTCCCTGGCCAGGTTCTCGTATCTTATGTTCTTGTCTTTCTTCGACCTGATGTCTCCGTCATGGATCACAAGCACGGCCTTCGTAGCGGCAATCGTCATGTCCTTTCCAGGCCGTTGCACGATGATGTCTCCGGTTATCCTCGAACCGTTCCTCATCAGAATGGTCGTCTTCTGACGGGCATGACAGGGAATCGAGGCAAACAGGATGGAGATCAATGTTAATATGACATAATTTATTCTTGTTCTCATGCAGAAATTGTTTGTATCGTATATTGTAATATATGTATAGGTGGCGCCTTGGCTTGTCCGCTGCCGGTCTTGCCGATGTAGACTGCAGACAACATACTGTTCGGAGCCCGTGTCTGTCAGTTGATGACCGGCAATGGAGCAGTACTCGTCTTCGTCTGAGTGTCTGCTTGTTTGCTCGTAGTCTTGTTCTTAACGGCCTTGCCGCTGCGCGTTTTTTTTATGGCTTCTCCTGCCTGATGTTGATTGTACGGACGCCTTGCTCGCCTTTGTGCCTACGGGGATGGAGACTTCTGTCGGAGCCACTTTGTTGGTAGAGTCCTTGTTCCACTCCCCACCGTTGTGCTCGGCATATTCTTTGGGTGCCGTCGCGCCCTGTTCTTTCGTTGCTGCCGAGGATTTCCATACATACCATGTGACAGCCGCTACAGCCACAATCAGCAATGCCACGGCTGCCAGCAGTTGTCTGCGCATCGCCGCATACGGATCTTTCACCAGTGACCAATCCAGATCCCATCTGTCTCCAAGTCTTATCTTGTCATTCCGTGTCACGGGGATCGACGTGCCTTTCAGCATCTTTTTCTCATTGATGAAAGTTCCGTTACTGCTCGTATCGCTGATCGTCATCTTTCCCAACAGGTTGAACGAGATCACCAGATGATGCCGGCTCACATTGTCGCGCTCGTCCGGTATCACGATGTCACAGTCCAGCCCCCGTCCTACAATGATTTTCTTCATATCTCTTATAATGTTATCTTTCTGTTCGCGCTGTCAACGGTCCTTTGTGTCCCGACAAGGCATTTCTTATACGTATGAAATAGTTATATTGGTATAAGGAGCTTTTCTTCATGTCCACAACGATGGCTGTCAGATTGTCGTGTCCTCCTCCCTCACCGATACCGATCGCGTTCACAGTCTCAGTGAGAGATTTTAAGGCCAGGTCGGTACGCTGCTCGGCGTTAAACATCTCGACCATCTCTTTTTCAGGACGGCAGTTCCAGATGCCGTCACTACAGAGGATCCATCTGTCACCTTTCTTGTAAGGTATCTTTTCTACCGTCACCTCGATGTGCGGACGGATGCCCAGTGCCTGGGTGATGATATTCGAAAAACTCGATTGTCGTGCCTGCTCTTCGGTTATCACCTTCTTCTCCACCATCTCGAAGACTTTCGAATGGTCGAATGTCCTAAACACTTTCTTGCCCTTCCGCAGTTGATAGATCCTGCTGTCGCCTATATGGGTGAGATAAGCCGCCTGGGGCGTGATGACAAGCACTGTGGCCGTCGTACCCATACCGCGTAGGGGAGGTTCATTGAATGCCCGCCGATAGATAGCCGCATTGGCATTCTTTATAGCATCGCTCACGGCAGAACCGGTCTCTATCTCTTCCACGGTCGCCTCCGCCAGAGTCTGCAGGATCTCCGTTGCCGCTATGCGCGATGCCGTTTGTCCGCCGTTCATGCCACCCATGCCGTCACATACCGTGAGGATCGCCGAGCTTCCCGAGCACATACCTCCATACGAGTCCTGATTCTCTTTACGTCCGCCAATACCCGAGCGTCCGTATGCCTCACACCATTCCGTCGAGGCGATCAGTCTGATCTCCTCCAGGCCGATGGCCGATGTTGGATAATTCGCATCATTCATTGTCAAGCGATATTCTATTGGGCTTTGATTGGCAAAAATATAGATTTGCCCTGATTCTAATAAATGTCTTTTCTAATTCTCGCAAAGGACACCGTCTCGTCTGACGGCATCTCTGTCCTGGCAGGATGGCGGTCAATACATGTCCGATATCATTGTTCGCGACGACTCACTGTCATTGTTCCGTGACGGAGAGTAACAGTCGACTCCTGTATCCGGTGTCCGGTAGTTGTTGTCGGCAGCAAAGCTGTCCGCCGCCAATGGCCTTCCCGTTTCCTCAAACTCCTCATCTTCTTCCAGCTTAGCCTCTTCGACATTAAATAGCTTGACAAGCAGCTTATAATGGCGGCCGATTCCTATCACATCATTCTCCTGCACAGGCAGTGTCTCGTATCTGCCATCTCTTCCGTTCACCTCCGTACCATTGGCCGAATTGTAGTCCATTATCGTCATGCTGTATCTCACCGGATTTCCTTCCTTACGTACATACAGGACAGCATGCTCCGACGATACAGTCCTCTCCCTCAGCCACACGTCACATCCCTCGGCCTGCCCTATCACGTTACGTCCGAGATACACGGGAAACATCTCTCCTAGTAGTCCGTGTGAGATCGAAAATAGACAACCTACGATCACCCGGTTCTCCATCGTGATCTGACGGATGGCCCTCGTCTCCGTAGCTGCCGCCATGCTGCTGACAGTACTGGCATTGGGCATACTCGGCCGAATCGGATCTGAAGTGTCGGCTATGCAGGTATGGTTATCATCATTACCCGAACGGGTATACAGGCTGCCATATACAGTCTCGTCATATTCGTTGTTACCGGTGTTATCATAATCCACATCGGGAACTATCGTCTTATTTTGCGACATTATGTATCAGTTTCAAATATAAGGTTAGATCAGCTGGAATATCAAAGTGGTGGCTCCCATCTTGATCACGTCGCCCGACTTCAGCGTACAGGGCTTTCCTTTGGGTACGGGCACACCATTCACATACACGGGATTTTCGTTCTTCAACGATGTGATTTGGTACACCACCTGTCCGATAGTGTTCTTCACCGTCCTCATCCCGGCATGCACACGGCTCATGGTGATGTCTGGTGTTATCTTGATCTGAGCCTTCCCGTCCGAACTTTTACGCCCTAGAGTGTAGAGATTACTATACGGCAGGGCTATCGTCCCACATTTCATTCCTTGAAAAGTCACACTGACGACACCTCTCGTCTTCTTTTGCAGGCCCGGCACCAGTTTCGTCTTCATAGTACCTGTCAGCCCTTCCATCACTTTCGTCTTGCCACTATCCACAGTGGTCGGCTGAGTCTGACTCTCTTTCTGCTCGTCTATGTATGTCTTATGACTGTCGTTGTCAGCCTCTTGGGACACCTGCGGCTCCTCTTTAACAATAACTTCACTGAACGGTGCCTTGTAGGAGCATTTCGGGCAACGGAATATTTTTGGCGGGCAGCTTTCAAGGTTAAAGTGCCGGCCGCAGTATGGACATTGTATGATCATAGTCTTCGGTTTATCACGGTCATTTCACATATACGACGACCATGCTGTCGTCAAATTTTCCCCACATCTGAGGATGTTGCATTCCTCCGGTATCACGGATGACTCGAGGATTGACATAGTTGAACAGCTCCCGTGCGGTGATCTTGTTATCGCCGTTCCTGTCGGCAGCGCCACGGAACGCCTGTAGGATCCGGTTGAAGAAGAAGGAATTCGTCATAGTCGCATTCTCCCATGACGTCTCATTGGCTCGGCTCGACATGTAGAGCATCACGCTTGTCTTTTCCGTGCTCCGCCTTCTCTGTCTGCTCCCATATCTGTTGCTGGGCAGAGTGAGCCCTCCCGAATAGCATGCCATCGCAAGGATAATCTTACGGCGGGCTTTCGCCGATTTCATGATATTCTGTATCTCATTGTAAGTGATGAGATCCGACTCGTCTTTGATTTCATACGTCGTCAGTCCGCCTTGCACGCCATGACCGCTGAACACGAAAATAATCTCATCGTTCACCGTCGACTTCGAGAACTGCGCTTTGAGCACTCTTAGTATATGGTCACGCGTGGCGTTCTCATCCAGCAGCATGAACACATTACTGCCGTTATAATCGTGGAAGAAGTGCGACATGGCACGGGCATCGCCCACAGAGCACGGCAGGGGTGGCGCTATACTGGGGTATTTATACCTGCTGATACCCACCGAGACGACATAGGTCTTCTGCCCATAGATGCTCATGCTGCAGAACAACAGCAGAAGAATGGCCAACAGCCGGCTGGTCTTATTTGTGTATTTCATAAAACAAAGATTTAATCTGAATCGGTGATTAGAGGTCTGAGAGATTTCATGCTATTGTCGAAAAGGCCGTCTTTGTCGAAGGCATAATGGGCTACGTTAAGGCAAAAGGACGGTAGACGACAGACTAGCCGGTATTAGCGGTATAGTGACCGATGGAGGCAATCCTCTGTTATTTTCCTGTGAATTTGCATCGGCAACTGCCATTGGGACATTTCCCTTCGGCCAGAATGTTCTCGTACAGTTTCGTTCCAAAATGGTAGCCGCACTTCGGACAACAGTATTTCTTTCTGAAGTAGCGTTCGTTCTGGTCTTTACGTTTGATCAGATTCTTGTTCTTGATATCTACGATGATCCACGAGAAACCGATGGCGATGATACTTCCTGCCACCTTGATGGCTGCGCTGGCTGTCGTATCACCCGCAAAGTCCTTCGGCAATAACATCGACAACACAATGGCAAACAGACTTCCTAGTGAGAGTGATGCCATTCTCATCATCATGATGTTCGACGTCTTCGCCTCCAGCGACATCTTATTACGGTTATACGTCTCATAGATGTCCCGCAGCTCACTGATGTCTACAGTCTCTTCTGGTTTGGGCTGCAGCGGTTGCTTCTTCACGATCAGGTCTTTGATTCTGAACGTATATTGGGCTCCCAGACGCACCAGAGTATTTGGCCCCACCACGGCTTCTCCCACAAGGCGCTTGAAACCGCCATTGGTCGTCATTATCCATGTACCGTTCGTCGAGTTGTTGTCCTTCAAAGTCATCTTGCCGGTCTTCTCGTCCAGATGGAAGAAAGCATGCTCGCGGCTTATGCTGGGTTCGGTGAGCTGAAACGGCTGATTGCCGAGTTTACCGATTAAAATATCCATAGTTATTGTTTTGTTGTTTTATAGATGTTTGTTGTTTCTATTCCTCTGTGACTTTAGTAAGAAAGGCTCTTGGAATGTAGGCAGTCACGATCGTTCCAAGTCCGTCAATGGTCACGCCGACCCGTGTTTGTCTTTTGACGCGGCAGACAAATCCGCAAAATCCGATAAATTTTCCTTGTGTGATCTTCACCTTGTCCCCCTTTACAATCTTCACACTGCCATCAGACACGAACATCTTGTTGTCGTCCTCCGCCTCGTACCATTTGAAGAACGCCTCCATCTGGTCGTCAGGAATCACAAGCGGTTTCCTGCCGTTCTTGCCTATCGGTATGCCATTTTCGTCTTTGTTGGGGATATAATAATGATGAAAATAATTCAGCTTGGGACAGCCCACGTATTTTTTCATCAGTCGCTCTGTACTGTGTACAAATAAGAAATTAGGTATTAAAGATTCGGTTATGCATTTTCGTTTTCCATTCACAAGATGCATCTTGTTCGTCATTGGCAGGAACACCTCAATGTTATCCGCCTCAAGCACCTCCTTTGCTTTCCGCTCTTGCCCATATGCCGCTCGCATGAGAAACCACACGGTGTCCTCCTGCTCTTGCCAGCTGTCTGTCTCCGGTGGATCGTCCTTTCGCCTAAGTGCACTACTGGGGGACACCCCTATGTCCGTATGGTATGTTTTGGGGGGAAGCACCGGCAACTACTCCGATGCGTGAGGATTGCCCGCCTCTACGGGTGTTCTCATTAGGCAACGAGTCCATCATTATTTTGCATACTACCATAAGGCAGTACGGACTGTTATGAAAGAGATGAGCCTGCCCCTGTTCCTTCAAAACGAACTAGGCCACCGTCCGCAATCCTCGTCTGCCGATTCGTTGCTGACAGTGTCTCAAATATGCCATCTTCTATCATCTCGCATGACTATCGGTTAATTATCTATCGTCTTTAGGACTTTTTATGCATGCGGACATTGCAGATACCCTGCAGTATGGATGAACTTAATTTTATATAAGTTCTGTACGCAAAATTAAGTAAAAATTTAAATATAAACAAGACAAAAAGCAAAAAAATATCTTTTTTTTATAACATTATCGCATTTTTATGTCAGCTCGTACCAACAAAGAAATGTAAACGACAAGCCGCAGATAAGATTATATAATCATGTGTATGACGCCCGTCACTAATTTTTTTTTGTATTTTCTTTTAAAAAACGCAGTCTCTTCTGAGTTTATATTTTTCACAGTCCCATTCTGAAAGAATTCTATCAAGTATTTCCACCCTCAAGCCCTGCCTCTCATTCATAAGACACAATCTCACAACACATAAATCTGTCCCGCGTCATTTGTCCTTTACACGGATAATCAGGAATGTGACTTCGCATAAAGTAAAAGTTATTGTTCTTCAATAAAACGAAGTATGGATACCGTCCGTCCGCATCATGTCACGTAGCCTGCCGACAGCCTTTGCCTCGGTTCTCCCATATCTCTCGTCTCCCGGTCGTCTCGTTTCATGATTGCATAAGTCTATCGGACAGATACCCTTTCCGACCGGCAGGCACAAAAAATCCCCTTGCACCTTCTTCCATCCGAAAGTATGGAAGTCCGGCGCAAGGGGGCAGACGAAAGAGAGGAGCCGTCCGCATGGATGGCTCCTCTCTCCCCTCCTGCTCTCAACAGGCTGGTACATTGATTGCAGACGGCATGACACGCTCACGATGGTGCACACCGCGACAACCGTATTGGGAAATGTATGTCCACAGGATGACTGCGCCCACTCCCGTCCGTCACGACACCCCGATAGCCGCCGTAAGGACACACCGTAGAGCATCCGCACCTAGGTGCGTCCACATATATTCACACATACTTGATCTGGCATCCACAGTCTGTTACGGATGCATATATCTGGATATCAGAACGTTGTATATTAAGAGCAGCAACGGCCATCTGCACAGCCTGCCCTAACGGCGACAAAAAAGTGAAATCTCGAGATTACAACCCACTGTCTTTCCCCTCCTCTCACAGGAACGGTCGTCGATTATTTGATATCCTCATTCATACGAAACAATATGCGTTCGCGCATACATATATAATAAGGCATACTACAAAATATGGACACACCGCAGTGCATCCATACCCTATACCTTAATATAAAAAAATGTCCTCCCTACCCGGCCATCCGGGCAAAGGAGGACATTTGTAATTTTCGTTGCCATCCGGACGCACCCCTGTGCGTCCCGTTGTCAATATGCGTTCTCCTCCCCGTGCAGGGCGTTGGCCACCGTCTTGTAGATGATGTACAGGTCCAGTCCGAAGCTCCAGTGCTCGATATACCAGATGTCGCCTAGAATGCGACCCTCCATCTGTCCCAGCTCCTTCGTCTCTCCGCGGAATCCCGTCACCTGGCTCCAGCCCGTGATGCCCGGGCGCACGAAGTGGCGCACCATGTACTTGTCTATCAGCTGCGAGTACTCCTCCGTGTGCTTCAACATGTGCGGACGCGGGCCCACGATGCTCATGTCGCCCAGCAGCACGTTGATGAACTGCGGCAGCTCGTCGATGTTCGTCTTACGCATGATGTCGCCCCATTTCGTCTTCCGCGGGTCGTCCTTCGTCGCCTGCAACGTGTCAGCCTGCGCGTTCACCTTCATGCTGCGGAACTTCAGACAGTAGAACTCCTTTCCGTTCAGGCCGTTGCGCTTCTGACGGAAGAAGACCGGGCCCGGCATTGTGATTTTCGTGATGATGCTCACGATGATCAGGATCGGGATGAACAGCGTGCAGAGGAAGCACAGCGAGAAGACGATGTCGAATCCGCGCTTCAGCATCCGGTTCTCTATCCAGCTCAGCGGCTCCTCGTGCAGGCTCAGGCAGGGCACGCTGCCCATCATGCTGAAGTGCACCTTGTGGTAGAGGTAGTTGCGCACGTTCGGCACGCTGTAGAACCTGACGATATGGTTCTCGCAGTATTTGATGATCGGAAGGATCTCGTCCTTCATCCGCGACGGCAGGCAGCAGTAGAGGCTCCTCACCGTCTCACGGTGCTCCTCCAGGTAGGGGATCACGTCCTCCGGCGTGCCGAGGTAGGGACATTTCTTGGGGAAGTATTCGTTGGGCTTCGTATC